>Ga0207052_10190_pt1 | contig 19257 bp, 16 predicted proteins | sample Alteio_BWMinCont_62_FD_153294 | JGI IMG/M metagenome (GOLD analysis project Ga0207052, IMG submission 153294) | Enriched cells from forest soil in Barre Woods Harvard Forest LTER site, Petersham, Massachusetts, United States -... | ecosystem: Environmental > Terrestrial > Soil > Temperate forest >...
ATCATGGTTGAAGTCCCCGGTTAATTGCAGAGCGGGCGAAGAAGTCGAGGCCGCAAAGGGGGGCTGCGGAGTCGAAAACGTGCCGTCGCCATTGCCTTGAACGAATTGAGCGTTGCTGGTTAAAGCATCCAGAGCGATCAAGTCGGACTTCCCGTCGCCATTGAAATCTCCCCCCAGAAAAGACACTGGCGACTGCAACCCGGTGGCTATCAAGGAAGAATTGACGGCAAGGGTAGTGATTGGAGTTGCCACCTGGAAGAAAACGACACTCGACGCGGTTTGACCAGAGCCAGGAGGCGTCACCGTGATCGCTGCGGTTCCGGCATTCGCAACGTTGGCCGTCGGCACCGTCGCCGTTAGCTGTGAGCTGCTTACGAAGGTCGTCGGCAGCGCGGTCCCGTTCCAGTTCACCGTCGCACCGGATACGAAGCCGGTCCCGTTTACGGTCAGCGTGAAACCCGGGCTACCGGGCGTAGTGCTCGTGGGAACCAGCGGCTGATTAATTGTGGAAACAGGGTTTTGGGCCACCGCCAGCGTAACCGAAAGCCAGATAAAGCAGACGAGGTGGGCAAACTTCATAGGTAGTCCTCCGAGAGTTCTGTCGGAATCGGACGCCCGAACTCAAACTGGAAGGATCAACCTGAGCGGCCTGCCCCTCAGACCGCTTGGCCTCCACAATGATCCTCCCGAACTAGAACCCGGTCAATCGAAAAAGTTGCGTTATTGAATGAAAAAGGGACACGAGTCTGCTTTCTAACGGTTCTCCGCTCTTATCTGTATTGCTTAGTTAGTGCTTATTCTTTGACCAACTTGGCCAGAAAGTTAGTTGGATTGAGCCGGTGACGTCGGTCTGAGCTGCGGGTTCTAACACGGGGAAGTGCCAGGTTTCGTACTGCACCATGCCCGAAAGCCCCAAATCGTGCCGCAGCTGGATATCGGCCCGGAGATTTATATCCTGCAAATCGCCACCCTTAAGAAGAGACGGGTCTACATTGTTGTGGCGATAGCCCAGTTGGACTTGGGTCCGAGGCGTAAATGAGTAAGTCGCCCAGCCTTGTTCTCCACGGCCGGCACGGCCAATCCAACTCCCCAGCAGAATCCCGTTGTTCGTGTAACCCGAGCGATACCGAATATCGGTGTAGACCGACCCAATACCGAAAAACGAAGGAATGTTGAGATCGGTCGTGAGGCCTTCAAAACGCAGCTGCATCTTGTGGAGTTTCGGGAGCTGCGGAAAGTAGATTCCAGGGTTGATCTGTGGACGAGTGGATCCCACGGGAGTGTACTCATCAATGACCATGGAGTCCACGTAGAAAGTCAACCAATTTCTGAGACCCGGAATGCGATAGCTGAAGTCGAATGCCGAGAGCCGTTTGCCGGGGTTGGCCGTGGCCGATGCTTTGTGAGAAAAGAACGTCTTCAGGAAACTACTCCAGGTAAACGGATTGCCGGTCCCGCCAAACTGGGCTGTGAATCCGAAGCTAAAAGCGAAGTTGTCCGTCGGGTTGAATGTGATCTTGTTTCCCTGCACCCAGGGCTGGGATGGAAGACCGGGGCCGGTAGAGAAGTTCCACAGCTGCCCTGAGAGCCGCGAGAGAAAGAACTCGCTGTGCGCCGGCCCGACCAGCCGTGAAAGCACTGGAATACGGTAGGGAGCAACTGAGTCGATACGGAACATAGGCAGCGGTTCCGCGTTGTTGGTGAACAGCAACGGGCCGCTTTCTCCGGGTCCGAGCCAGAGGCTCTGCTGGCCGAACGAAAACTGCACGTTTCCGGTCTGAAACGACACGGTGGCGTTTAGCAGACGGAGTCGATCGAGCTGTGAAACGCCGTTGGGATTAATAACCGGTACGGTGTCGGCGACGGCTTCCGCCTGACGCGTTGCGGCTGATTGAGAAGGTACGGCCGGTGAGTGCTGATACTCACCGTTGATGTAGATGGAAAATGGCCCAGCGACGGCCCAGCCGGTTACACCCGACACATTATTGAAACCAGTCCAATAGGGACGGCCATAGTCATTCACGATGGTTTGGCCAAAATGAAATCCGTCAGTCAAAGGCATTCCGCCAATCGCCGTGGTTCGCGAGTAGAGAGATTCCACCCTCGCTCCTACATTTGCGGCGCCATCGAGACGCGCGGTCTCCTCCCTGAACTCTTCTACAAGAGCTGCATAGATCGCCTGCGGGGCTCCAGCGCCAGCATCCTGATCTCCCACTCGATCTTGTGCATCTTCGAGCAGACGGGCGCATTCCATCCGAGTCCAGGGGCGCATGTCGAGGCGGGCGCCTCGGACGTATCCCATAGCGATAAGGCGCTCGAACGCGGGATAGATCCAACTGTCAAGCAGAACGTAGGGCGACGCCATGTTGTCGGGATTGCGCGTGCCCTCGCCCGCGTGGTCGGGCAAGAGACTACCCCAACCAGACCCGCCTAATTCCGGATCATGATGGGCGCGATATACCTGGCGGCCGAAATACCACCCCAGCGCGCTGCCGACGATCACGTCCGAGGGAAAATGTTGCTGGGCGGTGACGCGGGTGATGGTCACCGTGGTTGCCAACCCATACGCCGCCATCTGACTGAACCACCCTGGATATTCGTGGGCCCACACACTGGCAATGGACCAGGCAATCGCCGAGTGCTCCGAGGGAAACGACGCTCCCCCTTGAAAAAAATCTCCATGTCCGTTGCCGTCAAGGGGACGTTGTCGCTCGGTAATCCCCTTGAACAAGTATGCGACTGCTGTGCTGTTGATGGCAGCTTCGCCACTGAGCAGACCGGTTTCCTGCAAGTGATCGTTATGGGTGACATGGCCAAAGAGAAATGAGGCTCCGCCCAGACCAATCATGGAATACACGCTGTAGTCGGAAATGTGCAGGCTGGTTTGCATGTGGCTGGGGTTTACCTGCTTTGCGAACCAACTATCGCTGGCGATAAAAGCAGCCGTCACGCCTGCCGCGGGAAGTATCCATTCGAGATCTTTCACCTTGAAGCGTGTGGGGGCAGTCCAGAACTCCTTTTGGTCTTCCGCCAAATGCTTGAGAAATGGTGTGAGCAGGCGGTTCTCAGGGTCTTCTCCAGTTGGCAACTTGTCGCTGTGCTCAGACTTCGGTGCAGAGGGGACTGGAGTGCTGCCTGCGGAAGATGGCGCTGAAGGAGGGATGGCCTGCGCCCAAACATGCGAACTCAATGCAAGAATTGTCGAGAATATGAGGGCGGAACCTGCGAGCCGATACTTCATCTTTTGAATTTAGAAGACTCTTGTGTGGGTGTGTGTGTGTGTGACTTCATAAAGAACTCCACATTATAAAGTACTCCACATTATTACAGGCGTCCAAATGTGCCTCGCCCCAGGTATCCCTTGCTTGTGAAATAGCAGGGCGCTTTCAGACAAATATATCTGCTTCCGTGGAGAAATACGAGATCGTCGGTGGAGGCTGCCTACTTACCAACAGCTCTGTGCCGCCACCGCGGAGACCGGGAGCCCGCTTCACTACGGCGTCCAAATACTGTTCGTCTGCCAACTGCCGTTGGATGTCGCACATTAAGGGCGTTGGCCGGCTCCCAATAGGCTATCATAGCATCCGCTGCTCCAGGCCTCAGCTAGGATTACTTCATGCGGCTTTTGTTTCTTCCTCGATACGGACCCCAAGGCGCCAGCAGTCGCTACCGAATTTGGCAGTACATTGGTCTGTTTGAGCGGGCCGGCCATGAGATCGAAGTGCGCCCGCTCATGAATGACGATTACCTGCACGAACTCTACAGCACGGGGCATCGGCGTTGGCGGTGGCCTGTCTTAGGCTACGGAAATCGCTTGCTTGATGCTTTTCGAGTGAGTCGCTTCGACGCGGTGATTTGTGAAGATGAAGTCTTGCCGTTCCTGCCGGGCTTCGTCGATGTGCTCTTCCAACGTCTCAACCCCAGGTTCTTTGTGGATTACGATGACAACCCGCACGTCAAGTATGCTCATTGGCCGGTTCTTCGACGAAGAATCCCACGCATCATGGCGGCTGCCGAAGCCGTAATCGTAGGTAACAATCACATGGCGGGTTATGCGCAACAATTTTCGCGGCGCGTGAGCGTGATCCCGACGGTCGTTGATCTCTCTCGCTATCGCCAACGGGCAAACACGGATCCTTCCAACACGGTTCGCGTGGCCTGGATTGGCACACCGCTCAACGCCAGCTTGTTGATAGACCTGATTCCGACCCTGAAGAGACTTCAATCTCAGCACCCAACCCTAAGCTTCCGCCTCATTGGAGCCGGAGCCGGGTTTCCCTGCAATGGGCTCGGGGTTGAAATTCTGCCATGGTCCGAACAGACCGAAACCGAGCTCTTAGTAGAATGCGATATCGGAATCGTGCCGTTGCCCGATACCGAGTTCACGCGCAGCAAGTCCGGACTGAAACCGATCCAATATATGGCCTGTGCTTTGCCGGTTGTAGCATCCCCGGTGGGAGTAAATCGGGAGATTGTCGAAGACGGCAAGAATGGATACCTTGCCACTTCAAGTAATGACTGGTTCCAGAAGATGGACCGTCTCATTCGGGACCCGGAACTCCGAATGAGTCTTGGGAGGGCTGGACGAGAGAAGGTTGCTGCGGGTTATACATTGGAGCACGGGTTCTCCAAATGGCGAGAAGTCTTGGAAGGGAAATGAGATTGTGGATGACCCCAGTCGCGCCCCTGACAAAGCGCCCAAGGTGGCGCGGAACGGACGCTGCTTGATCCGCAACGGCCCGAACTGCCGTTACAGGCCGAAGCGATTGGCGAATCCGCGAACCATAGGTGCCAGGTGCTTCCTTCGCCGGTCGGGTGAAAGCCCATAGCGCGCCACTAGTCTAAGTGTGCTTAACACCAGACGCCCCCCTTTCGATTTTTCTATCGCTCCGAGCAACTGCTCCTCGCCCCCGTCGGAGGCCGACAGCCACGCCCACAGTAAGGCTCTCGTGTGCAAATGGCTCAGCCGTTTTTCGAGCTGCTTGATCTGATCCCGATGCTGCGGGTAACGCTCGGCATACTCACCACAATAAGACCGAAGCATTTCAAAACCCGTTTGCATAGCCTGGACAGTCGAGACGGAAAGCGTGAATGAATCCGCGTGGACACGCGTCTGCCAAAGCAATTCTGCGATTAATGCCACATCGTGTGTTTCTGCCATCCGCATGAGCAGGACCAAGTCGCCGTTGTGAAAACCGATTGCCGGATCGAATCCCCAGGGCCGGATAGCGCTCAAACGATACATGAGCGAAGGAAACTTTACGACGCAGCGCCCGCGTCTCAGCACCTCCATAATGAAGCGGTGACCGGGGACGACCTCGGTCCGGCTGACCATCTGGCGGCGTCTCACGACTTGGCCGGTCTCATCAATTACGAAGCTGTTGCTCCCGACGATGCCAACGTTCGAGTTTTCTCGGAGAGTTTCGACTCCTCGCTCAAGGAAGGTGGGCAAGTAGAAGTCATCGTCGTTGAAATATGTCATATACTCACCGCGAGCCGCCCAGATTCCGCGGTCGAAGTTAGGAAACATCGGAATGCGGGAAGGCGTCCGCAGAATACGCACCCGCGGGTCGCTATTCGCAAAGTCCCGAAGCAACTTCTCTGCGTCGGGAGGACAGGCGTTGTCCAGGATCACAACCTCGTAGTTTTGATAGGTTTGACGCTTCAAGGACTCGAGGGTGTGGGGAAGAAATTTCATCCTCCCGATGGTTGGTATGCAGACCGTCACCTGCGGGACCGGCTGGAATGAGCCTGTGCTTGTACCTTCAGCCATCATGGTTTTCGCCGCGTTTTCTCAAACGCGAAATGTATGCACGACATCAAGAACAGCTCCGACCACGTCCTCGATGTCTGCGTCAGACATTTTCGAGAAGATGGGTAGCGACAGCATTCGCCCAAATTCATGGGTCGCCACTGGAAACTGCACGTCATCCAGTCCGTACATTTCACGATGGCGGGTCAGCCGATGCAGCGGGATAAAATGCACGCCTGCGGTGATATCGCGCCGCTTGAGTTCCGCGATAAAGCGGTCGCGGCCGATCCTCAACCGCTCCGCGTTAAGCCGGAGGATATACAGATACCAGGAGTGCGCTACTTCCGGACTGGCGTATGGCACTTGGAGTTCTGGAGCTTGGCGAAAAGCCGCAGTATAGCTAGAGGCAATCGCCTGCCGGCGTTCCCACATCCGGTCCGCCTTCTGCAATTGTGCCAGACCCATCGCAGCGGCGGTGTCCGGCATTCCATACTTGAAGCCGGGAGAAACGACATCGTACAACCACGTTTGCGCTCCCTTGTGTCGCTCCCAGGAACTCTTGTCCACGCCGAAGTGCGCCATTCTGCGAATCTGTGCGGCCCAGGCACCGTCGTTGGTGACGACCATTCCGCCATCCACGGTGGTAATGGGTTTGGTGGCGCGAAAGCTGTAGGAAGCGAGATGACCCAGTCTCCCAGCTGGAGGCGCACTGGGTGGGGGTGGAGAGGCATGGGCGGCATCGTCTACCACGATCAGGCCGTGCCGAGATGCAAGCTCCATGATCGCGTTCATGTCCGCAATTTGGCCTCCGAGGTGAACTGGAATAATAGCTCTTGTTCGAGGAGTGATGGCCTTCTCAATTGCGGCAGGATCGATACACAGAGTATCGGCCATCACTTCAACCACGACGACGGACGCGCCGCAGTAATGAACCGCCTCGGCCGTCGCTGTGAATGTCATGGTGGGAACAATGACCTCATCGCCCGCCTTCAAACCCACGGCAACCAGCGCCAAATGGAGAGCGGCAGTTCCAGAAATAGTGGCAACAGCGTGTTTGGCGCCGAGCCGGCGGGCAAACTCGCCCTCGAATTCGCGCACCTTGGCTCCGGTCATGACCCAACCCGATCGCAGGACATCAGCAACCGCGGCAACATCGTCCTCGTCAATATCGAGTTCCGCAAAGGGTAAAGGTGCGGTGCGTCTCCTGGCGTTGACGATCAAGTGCCTCCTCGGTAATCACGCAACCCTAACACGGGACCGCTCAGGTAGTTTGTACCCGTGCGGGTGGGCCTTATGCCATCGCCACGCTGACAAGACAATACTCTCCAAATCGCTGTATTCTGCCGTCCAACCGAGAGCATCATGGATCTTGCTTACATTGGCGATGAAGATCTCCGGCTCCAGAGGCCGCCGCGGGCCCAGCTCAACTGGAAATTCAACGTTGCTCGCGCGCTTCAACGCGTCGATGACTTCGCGGGTGCTGAAACCCTTCCCGGTGCCCACATTGAAAACCGCACTCGGTCCACCGGCCACCAAATAGTCGAGGGCCCGGACCAGCGCCGACGCGACATCCAGCACATGCACGTAATCCCGCACACAGGTCCCGTCCGGCGTGGGATAGTCACCTCCCAAAATCGTGAAACGGTCTAACTGCCCCAGCGCAGCATTAACGGCCAACGGCAAGACGTGTACTGGGGGGTCGCGGTCCTGTCCCATGGATCCATCGAGTGCCGCACCCGCGACGTTACAAAAACGAAATGCTACGCTTCGGATTCCATGAGCCTGGTCGTACCACGGCAGTACGCGTTCCACCAGAAGCTTGGATTCACCGTAAACATTCGTAGGTGAGGTTAAGTGCGATTCTTCGACAGGGATGGTTGGACAGTTGCCGTAGACACTCGTGCTCGACGCGAAAATGAAATTTCGGATACCGTGGCGCTCTGCAGCAGCCAGAATATCGATAGACGCTGCGGTGTTGACTTGGAAAAACCGGCTCGCCGGGATCGTCGAACGGCCTTTTCCGTTGATGGCCGCTAAATGCACTATGGCTTCGAACCTGTGATCTTCCAGGCAATTGTTCAGAGTGTACGAATCACAAATGTCTCCACGGACGACCTTAGCGGCGATGATTTCGGGGTGGCCCGTACTACCGTCGTCGTAGACCACCACGTCATGACCAGCCGCTTGCAGTGAGACGATGGCGAAACTTCCGATGTATCCTGCTCCCCCGGTCAGTAGAATTCGCATATTCGCTGTCTCATCGCAGGCGGCAATCTGCGGAACGCAAAGGCTCGCAGATTCACCCACCAGTCTCGCAGGTGACCGTCCCAGTTACTGCACCACCAAAGTGAGCTTCCGTGGTGTGGATCAGCGTTGTGCCACCGCGGATAACGCTTCGGAAGAACCCCAGCCTGGGAGAAAAGTTGCGCCAGGTAGAGTAACCCTCGCGTCGCGGGCCAAGGCGCAGTAACACCGATGGGCGTTGCCTACTGTTGCAACCATGCCAGGAATTCGTCGTAGTCATCCTGTGTTAACCCCACGTGCCACGCGCCCTCAATACTCGAGGCTGAATACCAGACCTGGAAGAGGTTGGTGGAGGCGGCATAAAGGAAACTAGAACGATAGATCTCAAGGTTGTCCCATACCTTGCCTTGCGTCAATATGGGTTTGCTGTACGCCGTCCAGCTAACTCCGTCACGGCTGGTTGCGAAGAAAAGCACGGTATGGTCGCAGTTAGAAGTGGTGGGATAGGCAGTCACCGCAGCCCAAAACTCTCCCTTCGACGGTACGTAAATAACATTGAGGTGCCAGACTACAAATCCCGGCAGGCTCATGTTGGTGGTTTGGGGTGGGTCGGTCCATTTCACCCCATCATTCGAGGTCCTTAATTCGAGGGCAGACGTCGTACCCAGGCAACCGGCTGCGCCAGAATTGACCGTCCACATGTAATAGGTGCTGCCTAATTTTGCGAGCGTCGGCGATTGGGCATCGTAGACGGGAACCTGGAACAGAACACCCTGGTCTTGCCAATGGACGCCGTCTGATGAAACCATTTTGAAGACATGAAGAATGCCTGTCTGTGCTGATGTGTCGATATAGTACACCCAGAGTTGATCCGACGGGGAATCATAAAAAACGGTTGCGTCAGCGAGCAACGCAGGGTCAGGTAAGGCAAGAGGATTCACGAGTCCTGGCGGAACCTGCCAGTTGATTCCATCCTGTGAAGCGATGATCGAAGGATTTTCCTTGGTAGGGTCGCCGTTCGGATAAGGGCTATACGCCATCCAATAACTAAACCCATGCCAGGGTGTATCAAAGAAAATTATAGTAGGCTCTACCGCCTGGCCTGAACCATCGTACGTTGGCGTCGTCAGCGGGCTTTGAGCGTTTGCCAACGGGACTGGGGCAACCGGTTGGGCCGGTTGAGTCACCGGTGGGGAGGTCGAGCCGCAGCCGATGGCAAAGCTCAGAAGGAGGAACAGATATGCAAGGGGCGCGAATGAAATGCCAAATGAGTCCGTATGCCTATACATGATCGAGCCGGAATCCTCTCGCCTGCGTGAATTAAAATTTTACGCCTCTGCTTCATGGTCGCGCCAGAATCAAAACTGAACTTCTTTAGTCCGGAGTTGCGTAACTAATCGGCGGATGTCGCCATGAAGTCTTTCTGGTAGGATATGCCAATGTGCAGAAGATATCTCTCAGAGAAAAATCTCTGTGCCGTCGCCATAATTACGTTGGCGCTGACGGCGAGCGTGGCCTGCAGCTCCAACCCGCCAGTTTCGGTGGCCCACGCCGCGCAATCTTGCCCCAATTTCCAAAGTCCCACGTCCTATCCGGATATTCACGGTGAAGGTGTCTGTCAATTACCCGGGTCCTCAAGCGTCTACACGCTAATGTGGGAAATCGGGTTTACCGGAATATCTCCGCCCGAACCGAACACGGGCACTCTGCAAGTAGCATTTCCGCCGAACAAGACCATCACACAATTGAACGGTACCCTGTCCTCTTTCAGCGATTGCCCTTGGGGCGACACACTAATCCCACCAAACGGTGGAGTTGGCAATGTTGCCCTGGTCAGAGTCTACACATCGACCGATCCCGGTAATCCGGGGACCAGGGTGCCCAGCTACACCTGGGTCATCAAGAACGGCGCGATTAGCGGCACAACCGTCTTCATCAACGATAACATCTCAATTCCCACGGGCGATGGCAACGGTTCCGTCGAGGTGTTCACGGGCCTTCCGATCATCACTCCTCCCTGTTTTTTGACCATGGAATTTCAAGGGCATATGAATATACCGTAGAAGTTTGGCCAGAGTAAGCGTTCAATTTCACACAATCGCCTTGCAGCAGAACTCGGCTGTTCTCTGAAGCGCGTTTCCCTATCTTAATGTGACCAGTATCTCGATCTGCCCCTTCCCTGACGTCAGAGGCTGTAGAGCTTTGCCGATGATTGCGCCTGGGAGTCTGACGCTATCAGTCCCACGCATGGCATATCCTGGAGTCCGGGAAGTCACCAACAAGTCGCCGCGAGTAATCGGTCCGTTTTCCGCGCTCACCTTACAGGGCACGATCCCCACCATCGCCATCGGTATTTGCGCCGCTAGTTGCGGATCTTCGCTGCCACGCGTGGCCCCAATAACCCCCGGTTTGGTCGAATAAACCCCAGCCACCAGCGTCGAATATGGGATCGCCGATAATGAAAATTGACGGTCCCACCTTGTGTCAATAACCAATACATCACCTGGTTCGTACTGCGTCCCAACGCCGCCGGCACTCACCGATTCGGCAAAGTCCGCTCCACCTACTTGGGTGCCACCGTCGAAGTAACCCTTCCCATTGCTGTCAATTCTGGCCCGTGTAAAATTCTTGTAGGCCGTTGGATCGTCAGCACCGCCGACGCCCGACGTGCCGAATTGAAATCTGAAGCTGTCGCTGGAATCGCGGACCGCGAAGAGCATGTCTCCATGACTACTGTGGGTATAGGTATCCGCTGCGATCAAAACGAAGCTGCGAGACCTGTCAACTGCGCCGTTTACGGAGATATCGAAGGCGCTGCTAAATACTCCGCCGCTATCGGTGGTGTCCTCTGCCCAGAACGCTCCTCCTGCCTGGCAAGAGTCCTGGTTAAGCCAATTCGTCTCGCCTGAGAAACAGACGGAATGGTTGGCATGCGCTCCCAGCCAGGTACTGTTCACCTCAAGCCCCCCCGGGGTAGTCGATATTCATCCCATACTTAAATGGCACAATCACTAAATTCTTGTTGGGGGTTGAAGACGGAGGGTGGGAGTCATCGATGGTGACCGCATCCGGAACGCAGAGAAAGCTTGCTTGATCAGAAGCCGATTGCTGGCTGCCCGTTCGTTTATCGCAGTAGGCTCGCGATAACCGAAAATGCATTTGCGGGCCTGCTTGTTCCTCATACCCTTGGACTACGTCGCTGTTGTCGGGAACAATCGCGGCTTCGCCAAAATCGGTGCCATTCTGGTTGTTTGCGAATACAGTTGGGCCGTTGATGGCGGGGGCAGCTCCGCTTTGAGCTTGCATACTACACCCACAACAAGACCCTAGAATGACCAACAACACAATTTTCGCGGCTCTCATCAAGCCTCCTTCGTTATTTTGTTTAGCGAAACCCGATTGGCAGAAACTAGTTGCGGAAATCTAAATCTCTGGAATGGGCGCTGCTGCCGTTCTGTAGCCCCGCCCGGACGAGCGCATCTCCCAAGCCTCCACATGTATAATGCCGTCTGCACGAAATGGTGAAAACACTTCGGACCATATGAGGAGAGACTCTAAGATTTCGGCCGGCTTACTGACAACACAGAGCAACACCGAAGACCCGCGTACCCGTTTGGCTGTGAGCGGTCTATGAATTGGGGAGCAGTGGGTGTCAAGGAGTTGCGCGCCAGATTATTCGCCGACATACCAACCGATTGGCAAATCTATCACAAGTTGATCGCTGATAGGCTGGTGCCTGGAATGGCAGTTCTAGATGTGGGGTGTGGGAAGGGTAGCATTTGCCCTTTTCCCTGGCAGAAGTACTCCGACAGGTATTTGGTCGGGATCGATCCCGATCCTGCTGCGTCGCAAAACCCCAATTTGGATCGCCTGGTGGTTCTGCGGAACCGTCAGGATCATCAAGAGTGGCCCCTCGATGGACAAACCTTTGACCTCGTGACCGGCCGCTATGTACTGGAACATGTTGACTCGCCTTCGGAATTCTTGGGAAATGTACGGAAGGCGCTCAAGCCGGGTGGTGAGTTCTTGTTTCTAACCCCGAATTTGCTTCATCCGGCGATTATGGTGTCGCGCGCGCTTCCGCACTCTATTAAGGAACGAGTCTTGGGGGCGACGAGAAAAGGGCTCGATATGGGGGACGTTTTCCCAACGCGATACCGAATAAATACCAGCCGAGCACTCAGACTACACGCAAGCAAGAATGGCCTGCGTGTGAAGCAACTCGCAGTTCGGGAACATCAGGCGGTAGGGTACCTTGATTTCTCTGTTCCTACTTTTTGGTTGGCGTATGCCTACTACCGGACGGTGAAGCGGTCGCATGCAGATCACTGGTTCGGTGCCAACATTGTTGGAATCATGGAACGCGCGTGAAAAAACCTTGACGGCAATCCCAGTTCGGAACCCCGTCGCCCTCCCTGCCGCTTGCTGAGTTTCGTGGCTTTCCTAATTGCTTGCGATTAGTCGCCGGCTTCTGCAGAAAAAACCTTGACCAAGTCCGGCACTTCGGTGCGTTGCGCGAGAGCTGCCATGACCTGCGCGCCAACCTCATCTTGCTGCAGCGGACTGCCGTACTGTTGCAGGAACTTAGCGTTGCTGTACAACGGCAGGTGATAGTCCACAATCAGTCCGTTCTCAAATGCAACCTTTAACTCCTTGATCCCATCTTCCAGCGTTTTCGAACAGAAAAATCCAAGCTCATTCCTGATTTTGTGAAATGAAACTCGATAGTTCCGACGATCGGAATTATGCACGTGTTCAACCCGGGTTTCCGGAAATACATCGATGATTTTTTGCGCCAGGTTCCCTAAGGTATAGTTCAGCGCATCGTCACCCACGTTATAGGTCTGGCCAGCTACTACTTCAGCAGGCGCCTCCAGCACTCTTATGATCGATTCCGCCGCGTCTCCAACATGGAGAAACGGTCGCCACTGCTCTCCGTTGAAGATCGTAACGACACCATCTTTCATCGCCTTCGCCGTAAGCAAATTCACCACCAAATCAAACCGGGGACGCGGTGAAAGCCCGAATATTGTTGAAAACCTCAAAATGGTAGGGTGAAAACCCTCTCCCGTAGCCGTCAAGAGCTCTTTCTCCGAATCTACTTTGGTTTTGGCATAGAGCGAAACCGGTTGGACTGGAGAATCCTCGGTCATGAGGTCGTCGGATGCGCCATATACGCTACAACTAGAGGCGAACACGAACCGTTTCACCCCTTCTCCCTTCGCGATTTCGATCATCATGCGGGTTGCGGCATAATTGATCTCACGCGCGGTCTTGTGGTCACGGTCGCAAGCCGGATCCCCAACGATGGCGGCCAAATGAACGATGGCGCGCACTCCGGCCATCGCCCTGACAACATCTCGAATATTTCGGCAGTCGCCATCTAGGAACCTGAACCGGGCATGGTGAAGAAGCTCTTCGATGGGCGAGGCCCCGTACACCAAGCTGTCAAGTACGCGGACGCGATATCCGCGATCGAGGAGCTTTCGCGCGACGATGGATCCTATATATCCCGCTCCTCCCACCACCAGAATTGTCTCCGGAACCGGCGGCTCCGTCGCATTCCGATGCGCCCGTTCACTCTCAAAAGCCCAGTACTTCAACCATCGTATCCCCGGTGTAGCGATCATCACGAAAATCGAAAAAGCGGCGGCAGCAGAATAGGGAGGCAGGACATCTGAAGGGTACAAAAGCAAACTAATGGTCATTAGCGCCAGCACGCTAAGGAAGGCCGTTATCGCGGCGCGCCGCAGCCGTCGCACCATGGCCGCCCCGCGCCATTCCCGCGTGTACAACCCACTGATCGCGCAGGCACACGGAAACAGGAATGAAAGCGGCAAGAAAATGTTCAAGTAGTAGCTGCGTAGCGACGTTAGATTGACGGACAGAGATTGTGCCGGAGCTTTTAATTTCAAAGCCACAATCAGCAGGGCGAACAGCATAGCCACATGCACGGTCACCAGGTCCGCCAAAACACGTACGGCCACATCGAACCATTTCGCAACCCACTTCTTCTTGATCATGGTCCTTTCCGTAACTACTCGAAACGCCTTGGACTGGTTTCTGCTGTCTGACACCGGTCAGCAGAACCCGTCCCCCATGGTCTGTAACCCTGTTACCGCTGTAAAGTTTTGGAATTATCTGGATTGTATCATTGGAACCAAGATTGCAATATTATCCGAGGTGACTCCCCCTCACTCAATCCGTTTTGCAGGCACACACGCCTCCGTCGCCTTCGTAAACAACGAACGAATACCTATTCGGCACAGCTGGCAATAGGCAGAAAGTTGCGAGAGATTGCAGTCGCGGCCCGCATCACCTTAGCCACCGCTCGGCAGGTGTCTTGCATGTCATTCTCAGAAAGCGTCGGGTGTACCAGGAACATAAGACTGGTCTCGCCCAACTCTTGTGCGACCGGCCAACGACCCGGCGGGCGAAGGTTGGAGGTAAATGCCTTTTCCAGGTAAATTTCGCTGCAGCTTCCCGCATAGCAAGGAATGCCTTCCGCAACGATCGCATTAAGGATGCGATCCCGCGTCCACCCGTTGCCAAGCTCTTCCGGACGAACGAAGACGTAATACTTGTAGTAAGGATGGACAACGTGGTCAGGTGGCTGGGTCACCCGCAATGCAGAATGCCCCTGAAACGACTGCGTCAGGATGGCAGCGTTCCTGCGCCGGGTCTCTACCATCCGGGGTAGTTTGCGCAATAGAACGCGGCCCAGCGCTGATTGAAACTCTGTCAAACGCCAATTGGTTCCGAAGGACTCGTGCAACCAGCGAAACCCCGGAGCATGCTCGCGGTTGTAGACGGCATCGTAACTCTTGCCGTGATCCTTGAAGCTCCAAGCCAGTTCCCAGATGCGCTTGTCATTGGTGGTAATCATGCCCCCTTCCCCGCCCGTGGTCATGATCTTGTCTTGGCAAAATGAGAAAGCGGCAACGTCACTAAGAGAGCCAACAGGCCGGCCTCTGTACGTGGCGCCGTGAGCCTGGGCACAGTCTTCGATTACGCGCAAATCGCGGTCTCGAGCCAGAGCGAGAATCGGCCCCATATCGCAGGGCCACCCAGCCAGATGTACGGCGATAATCGCCTTGGTGCGAGGCGTCAACAGCGGCCGAATAGTATCGGCGGTGAGATTCTGACTGTACGCATCCACATCTGCCACCACCGGGGTGGCGCCTCTCATGACCGCGCAGCTGGCGGTGGCTATGAAGGTGCGGCTAGGGACGATTACCTCGTCTCCTGGGCCAATTCCAAGCGCGTACAACGCGAGTTCCAGTGCTACCGTGCCGTTGGTGAGGGCAACGGCATACTTGCACCCAGCCTGGGCCGCGAATTCCATCTCAAACTGACGGCCTTCGTCGCCGGTCCAGTAGTTGACCTTCCCAGATTGAAGAACTCGGGTGGCGGCTTCGATTTCGTCGGGGGCAAAGTGCGGCCAGGGCGCAAACGGGGAGTTTCGAACCGGTCGACCGCCATCCACTGCAAGCGCTTGCGACGAAGTTGTAAGGTTCATATTGTAAGAATTGCCCGAGCAACAAGCCCCCGGGATTATCTTAAAGCTTTCGATGGATACGCGCGGGCACGCCAAAAGCGACCACCCCGTCTGGGATGTCACTGACCACGACCGCTCCTGCGCCCACCATGCTACGCGCGCCGACCCCGACACCATGAATGATCACGGCGCCGATTCCGAGTTGTGACAGCGTTCCCAATCGCGAAGCACCGCCCATACTTGCATTCGGAGCAACGTGCGCAAAATCACCGATCTCAACATCGTGGTCAACCGAAGCGGAAGTATTCACGATCGCTCCTCGACCGATCCTCGAATCGGGATTAATCGCGACCTGAGCCATCACCACCGTTCCCGACCCCAACCGAACTGACGCAGAGACCGAAGCCGTCGGGTGCACCACCGTCACCAATTCTGCACCCCAGGCAAAACACTGCTCTGCCACTTGCTGTCGCACGAAGTTGTCCCCAATGCCGAGGGCTACCGCGACTGGCATCTTCTCTGCCTCTTGCTGCAACCATTGACCATTGCCACATACCGGAAGCCCCAGGACATTGGCGCCCCCCAGGTCGGCTCTGTCGTCCACGAAACCGACGAAATTGGGCTGTTTGCAGGCGATCAGAATATCCGCGACGACCTTTCCATGCCCACTAGCTCCGTACACAAACATTTTCTTCATGCTGACCATTTCGCTGGGGACTACCTAGAAACTCTGGCATCGTGGCGTGACCGCTCTGTGAAATGCCCTCCCCACGGAGGACCTTGAGAATGGTCGTGAAAATGATCCTAGCATCAAGGCTGAGGCTCCAATGGTCCACGTACCACACATCCATCCGAAATCGGTCTTCCCAGCTTAGGGCATTTCTTCCGTTTACCTGAGCCCAGCCCGTGATTCCCGGCTTCACTTCAAACCGGCGTGCCTGCTCCGGAGTATACCGCTCCAGGTATCTGACAAAGAGAGGGCGAGGTCCAACCAAACTCATGTCTCCGCTGCACACGTTCCAGAGTTGGGGTATCTCGTCCAGGCTGAAGCGACGAAGAAGGCGGCCGATGTTTGTGAGCCTTTGCTCATCCGGAAGAAGTTGCCCATGCCCATCGCGCAATGAGTTCATGGTCCGAAATTTTACGAGCGTGAAAGGCCGGCCTTTATATCCGGAGCGAACGTCGCGGAATACTACCGGAGTGCCCATGCTGAGCCAGACGGCCAGCGTAAGACACGCCAACAGCGGCGTCAATAGTAAGAGAAAAACCGTCGCCATCAGAAAATCGAGAATCTTTTTTACAAATCGGCTCATTGCAAAGTCAGGTTCACCGGAGATTTCAATGCTCGTACGGAATTGACATCCACGGGGTGAGGAACCGGAAGTCCTTTTTCTTCCAGAAGCGAAAGCAACTCCCGCTGCAGCGCTTTCCAGACGACCTCCTGGCGAAACTCGCGCTGCACCCGTTCGTACCCTCTGCGGCCAATTTGCCGGGCCATTTCTGGGCGCTGAATCAGTTGGGCGATAGCGGAGGTCAATGATTCCACGTCCCCCACCGGCACCAGGAATCCAGTGATTCCGTCCTGGACCGAATCGACAGCGCCGGTTGCGTTGGTGGTAACGACCGGCTTGGCGGCGGCCTGAGCTTCCAATACGGTATTTGGAAATCCTTCTCGATACGTGGGCAAAGCTAGCACGTCCATTGCGTGGTAATAGGGAGCTGGATCTTGCACACTTCCGGTGCAAATAATCTGCGAATCATCGCGGATTGCCTTGCGGACCTGGATGGGAACCGGGTCACCTTCCTCGAAGTCGCCCACCAGCAATAAATAAAGTTCGGGATGGCTGTGACGCAGGGAAAGATAGGCGTCGATCAATTCGCCAATGCCCTTATCACCGGTGAAACGTCCCACGAAACCCACCACCGGGGCGTCTTGGGGAATCCCCAGTTCTTGCCGCAGAGCAGCGGCTTGGCGGAGCCGCTCCGAAGAGGGTGCGAATCGATCTGCGTCAACGCCGTTGCTGCTGCCTGATGCCAAAACCACGAATTTGCGCGGGTCAGCTATGCCGAGCGCAATGGCTTCCTTGTGCAGGCTGTTGCTCACACAAATCACGCGGTGAGCACACCGGCAGGCAATGCGTTCCGCAAGAATCAGGCACGAACGCTTCCACCCTGTGGAGGTTTCACAGCGCAGTCCCCGCAACGTATAGACACGGCACGGAACCCGGCTCAAATACGAAGCCAGCCCTCCGAGCAAGCCCGCCTTCGGAGTGCCCACATTGGTGATCGCGGGCCGCACGCGCCGTATGAGTCGCCACAACCTCCATAGCGACAGCAGATCACCGAGCACACTGATTTGGCGCGCCATGGGCACGGCATAGGCTTGAACGCCTTCCTCTTCAGCAGCCGCAGACAGCCTTGGGCCAGGAGAAGAAACAACCGAGACGTCGAACCCAGCCTCGCGCAGAAACCGCAGCTGGCCGCGCATCAGGCCAATGCTGAGATCCGAAGTTCCAACCTGCATCAGATGGATAGGAGGTGAGAACTCGAAACGCGGCTCGGCGATTCTGGCCTCTTGCATGGGTTGTCTGATCAACTCAATTAAGCTACAGTGCAAGCCTCTGGAGCGCTTCCGCTGGAAAACTGCAGGCTTGCCTCCAGCCAGGCCTGGAACATCAGAACATCCCAGAGATGGTATTGCCAGAATCCCTGGCCTGCCAGGTGGGCCGTCCACATTTCTCGAATGGGAGCCGGCTTGAAGAAACCCTCCCTCTGTAAGCGCTGTTCGTCGAGCAGCGCCTCCGCCCAATCGCGTAGCGGACCTTGCAACCAGGTTCCCAGCGGTATCCCGAAGCCCATCTTAGGTCGATCAACAAGCTGCTGCGGCACGTGACGATACAGAAGTTGGCGAAGCAGCCATTTACCTTGTCCGCTTTGGACCTTCAAAGAGAGCGGGAGAGACCATGCGAATTCAACCACTCGATGATCGAGGAACGGGACTCTCGCCTCCAAGCTGACAGCCATGCTTGCCCGATCCACCTTTGCGAGAATGTCATCGGGGAGGTAGGTGACCGCATCTAGAAACATCATCTGCTGAATGGAATTCGCGAACTGTTGCTGGAGGCCTTGTACGCTCCCGGGATATTCAGTCTCTGTACCGCCAATCACCACGTCGGCTGGGTCCTGCCAATGAGAAGTGTGCTGTTGATACAGCGCTTCGCGATCTTTCACCGAAAGCATTCCCGCGATTTTATGTAACTTCAATCCCGGGTTTCTGTGCTTGGCTTTCGCGGGCAGGAGCGGCGCACAGATCTCCCAAAACTTGTCCCAGGTCTTCGGCGTAACTCTGCGAATAGCTCCCGCCAGGGTTGACCTCGCAGAAACTGGGAGCCAGCTTACCGCGTTCCATATCCGGTTACTCCAAACGTGGCGGTTGTATCCCCCAAAGAGTTCATCACCGCCGTCTCCCGAGAGCCCAACGGTCACGTACCGGCGGGCCATCTGGGATACGAGAAAGGTTGGTATTTGAGATGAATCGGCAAAGGGCTCGTCATACATTGTAGGCAGTTTAGGAATCACCGCCAGCGCTTCCGCCGGGGTCACGTAGAGCTCGGTGTGTTGGGTTCCGAGATGCCGCGCCACCGCGGCGGCGCTTTGGGCCTCGTTATAGGCGCCCTCGTGAAGCCCTATGGTAAATGTCTTGACCGGGACAGAGCTCTCGGCCTGCATCAGTGCGGTGATGGTCGAAGAATCCACACCACCG
>Ga0207052_10202_pt1 | contig 19105 bp, 14 predicted proteins | sample Alteio_BWMinCont_62_FD_153294 | JGI IMG/M metagenome (GOLD analysis project Ga0207052, IMG submission 153294) | Enriched cells from forest soil in Barre Woods Harvard Forest LTER site, Petersham, Massachusetts, United States -... | ecosystem: Environmental > Terrestrial > Soil > Temperate forest >...
TGCCGTCATACCAGCCTTATCGCGCCCAAAATCAATCAAACGGTATTGGCGTTTATGGCCAGCGCCCCGGTGGCGGCTCGTAATGCGGCCATGCATATTTCGGCCACCCGTGCCCTTCAAAGGCCCCGTCAGTGATTTTTCTGGCGCTTTTTTCGTCAAATTTTCACCCGTGATCGCCGTCATTGCCCGGCGACCGGCGGATGTGGGTTTATATTGCTTAATAGGCATTAGCTTTAAGCTCCTTCAAAGAATTCAATTTTTTGGCCGGGCTTCAAGGTCACGATTGCCTTTTTCCAACGGTAAGCCTTGGACATGTTCTGCCCGAACCGGCGGATCTTCGCCGGGACATTCGCGGTATTTACCTTGGCTACTTCAACTTTTTCTTTTTTAAAAATTAATTCAACGGCATTTTTGATTTCCTGTTTAGTTGCGTTAGGGTGCACTTCGAACGAATATTTTCCCTTTTCTTTCAACAAAGTGCTTCTTTCCGTGATCAACGGGCGAACAATGACGTCCTGTATTTTCTTCACGAGGCCTTCTCCTTATGGGAGACAGTCTTCATCTTGGCTTCAGTTAATTGTTTCAAGGTGCTTTGGGTCAGCACCACCACATCGTGGTTCATGACTTCGTAGGTATTCAAGTTCGATTGCGACAAGACAGTTGCCTTAGGTAAATTACGGAAACTTTTAGTGGTTGCGGGGTGAGCTTGATCTATCACAATTAAACACTTTTGGCCGGTTACTCCCAAACTCTTCAGCAAACCTACGGCCTGTTTTGTTTTGGGGGATTCAAATTTCAGGCTTTCAATAATCATAACTTTTCCACGCAAGGCCTTATCCGAAAGAGACTCGGCCAAAGCTTGCCGACGCATCTTCTTAGGTAATTCCAATGAATAATCACGCGGTTTGGGCCCATGGGCGATACCGCCTCCGACAAATTGAACAGCGCGGATAGATCCTTGACGGGCATTACCTGTTCCCTTTTGTTTGAAGGGTTTCTTGCCTCCACCCGAAACCTCCCCCTTACGTTTAGTCTTAACCGTTCCCAAACGCTGGTTGGACAAATAGGTTGTCACGCCACGCCACAAATGGTGAGTCCTGGGTTTTAAGCCAAACAATGCGTCAGGGAGATCCATCTGCCCGGTGGATTGTCCCGTTAAATTGTAAACATTCGCTTTAAGCATAATTTTTCACCCTTACTTTTTAACGCTTGCCCGAACAGTCACGATTCCACCATCGGCTCCCGGAACAGCGCCATTGATAAATAATAAATGGTTTTCCGCGTCAATTTTCACGACTTTCAAATTCAATACGGTGTTTTTATCCGTACCCATATGCCCCGGCATGCGGGTTCCCGGAAATACGCGGGAAGGGTCAGAAGAAGCGCCGATGCCGCCAGGCGCCCGGTGAAACATACTTCCGTGGGAATTGCGTCCGCCTTTAAATCCGTGGCGTCGAACCGCGCCTTGGAATCCTTTTCCTTTAGTGATACCCGTCACATCGACCCAGTTGACATCCCTGAGGTTTTCTACTGTCAAAGTTTGGCCCACTTGGTAAGGTGTCGTATCCACAACCCGAACCTCTTGAAGAATTCTCTTGGGGGTGGCGCCAGATTTCTTGAAATGACCCCGCAAGGATTTAGTCGTGTGTTTTTCTTTCTTTTCCGCGAAACCCAATTGAAGGGCGTTGTATCCTTCCTTTTCCTGGGTTTTCTTTTGAATCACGATACAAGGACCGACTTCCAACACCGTTACATGGGTGGCCTTGCCACTTTCCTCAAAATAAGTGGTTTGACCCACTTTTTTTCCGATTAAGGTTTGCATACTTTCACTCATTTCTTCACCCTTACAACTTGATCTCAACATCCACGCCAGCGGGGAGGTCGAGCTTCATCAAGGAATCGATCGTCCTTTGATTCGGGTTGACGATATCCACCAACCGCTTGTGGGTACGGATCTCAAACTGCTCGCGTGATTTTTTATCGACGTGGGGACTTCTCAACACGGTATATCGGTTGATATCCGTGGGAAGAGGAATGGGCCCCAATACGATAGCTCCGGTCCGCCGAACGGTTTCAATAATCTCAACCGTCGAGCGATCCAGCAGACGGTGATCATATGCCTTTAATTTGATTCTAATTTTTTGACTTGTGGCCGTGGCCATTCTTTCCTCGCCTTTTCTTTATTCAACGATCTGGGTGACGACGCCGGCGCCCACCGTGTGGCCGCCCTCGCGAATCGCGAACCTCAGCTCTTTTTCCATCGCGACAGGCACGATCAACTCGATGTCCATCGTGATGTTGTCCCCCGGCATGCACATCTCCACTCCCGCCGGCAGCTTGACCGATCCCGTTACATCCGTCGTCCGGAAGAAAAACTGCGGCTTATATCCGTTGAAAAACGGCGTATGCCTCCCGCCTTCCTCTTTCGTCAACACGTACACTTCCGCCTTGAACTTCTTGTGCGGCGTGATGCTCTTGGGCTTGGCCAACACCTGGCCCCTCTCAATGTCCTTCTTTTCAACACCCCTGAGGAGGGCTCCGATATTATCCCCCGCCTGGGCGTCATCCAGCAGTTTGCGGAACATTTCCACACCCGTTACCACCGTCTCACGGGTTGGCTTGATTCCCACGATCTCAACCGTATCCCCTACCTTCACCTTGCCCCTCTCAACCCTTCCGGTCGCTACCGTTCCGCGTCCCGTAATCAGGAACACATCCTCTACCGCCATCAGGAAGTCCTTATCGATATCCCTCTTCGGGTCCGGAATATAGGCGTCAACCGCTTCCATCAGCTTCATGATGGCCGGTTCACCCAGTTCTCCCGTATCCCCTTCCAGGGCTTTCGTGGCTGATCCCTTCACCACCGGGGTCTTATCCCCAGGGAAACCATACTTCGTCAGCAAGTCACGCACTTCCACTTCCACCAGCTCCAATAGTTCCTTATCGTCCACCATGTCGCACTTATTCAGGAAAACCACGATATAAGGAACCCCGACTTGGCGGGCCAACAGGATATGTTCCCGCGTCTGGGGCATCGGACCATCGGCGGCCGAAACCACCAAAATCGCCCCGTCCATCTGCGCCGCTCCCGTCACCATGTTTTTGATATAGTCCGCGTGGCCAGGACAGTCCACGTGCGCGTAATGCCTCTTCTCCGTCTGGTATTCCACGTGCGACGTATTGATCGTCACGCCGCGCTCGCGCTCTTCCGGCGCGTTGTCGATGTCCGCGTATCCCTTCGCCGTCGCCAGCCCCTTCTTCGACAGCACCGTCGTGATCGCCGCCGTCAAAGTCGTCTTCCCATGATCGACGTGCCCGATCGTCCCGATATTCACGTGCGTCTTGTTCCGCACAAATTTTTCTTTTGCCATAGACACGCCTCCCTTTACACCCTGTCAGGGGTGTTGACTTTAATCAACCCTTCACTTTTGCGATAATTTCCTGCTGAACCGACTTTGGAGTTTCCTCGTAGTGCGCAAATTGCATCGTGTAGGTCGCTCGGCCCTGGGTCATCGACCGAAGATTTGTCGAATATCCGAACATTTCAGAAAGGGGGACTTTGGAACGGATAATTTGGGCCGTACCGCGCAATTCCATTCCTTCTATTTTCCCACGCTTCGATTGAAGATCTCCCATTACCGGGCCCATAAAATCATCCGGGGTGACGACTTCAACATCCATTACCGGCTCGAGAATAACAGGGCTCGCTTCCCGCATGGCATCTTTAAAAGCCATGGAAGCGGCGATTTTAAAAGCCATCTCATTCGAATCCACATCATGATAAGATCCGTCGGTCAAGGTGAATTTAAAGTCCACGACGGGATAACCAGCCAATACCCCGGCATCCTTGGCTTCCATCATTCCTTTTTCTACCGCAGGGATATATTCCCGGGGAACCGTTCCACCCTTCACTGCGTCCACAAACTCAATCCCTTTTCCAGGCGCCTGCGGTTCCAATGTAATATAAACATGACCATATTGACCGCGGCCTCCCGTTTGACGGATATACTTTCCTTCAGCCTCAACCGTTTTGCGTATGGTTTCACGGTAAGCGACCTGGGGCTTGCCGACATTGGCCTGTACATTAAATTCCCGCATCATGCGGTCAACGATGATTTCCAAATGCAGTTCGCCCATACCCGAAATAATGGTCTGCCCCGTTTCCTCATCGCCCTTCACGCGGAAAGAGGGGTCTTCTTCGGCCAATTTGCTTAAAGCCATACCCATTTTTTCTTGATCCACTTTGGTCTTAGGCTCAATGGCGACCGAAATAACCGGTTCCGGGAAAACCATCTTTTCAAGGATGATGGGTTTATCCTCGAGGCAAAGGGTGTCACCGGTCGTGATGGTCTTAATACCGACAGTGGCTGCAATATCACCCGCATGAACTTCTTTTATTTCTTCCCGCTTGTTGGCGTGCATCTGCAAAAGGCGGCCAATACGCTCACGGCTTCCCTTGGTCGAGTTATATACGTAAGATCCGATGGAAAGAGTTCCGGAATAAACCCTGAAGTAAACCAGTTTTCCAACATGGGGATCGGTCATAATTTTAAAAGCCAGGGCCGAAAAGGGAGCGTCATCGTTGGCTTCGCGGGTTTCCTCTTCGTTGGTATCGGCGTTATGACCCTTGACCGGCGGAATATCAATCGGCGAGGGCAAATAATTGATAACAGCGTCCAACAAAGGCTGGACACCTTTGTTTTTGAAGGCCGATCCGCAAAAAACAGGGTTAAATTTGTTCGAAATCGTCCCCTTTCGAATGCAGCTCTGTAATTCTTCCACCGTTATTTCTTTGCCGTCCAGATATTTTTGCATCACGACGTCGTCAAACTCAGCGACCGCCTCAACCAATTCCTTGTGGTATTTTTCAGCCATTTCTTTCATGTCGGCGGGAATTTCCTCAACTTCAAACTTAGCGCCGAGCGAATCATCCAGCCAACGATAGCGCTTCATCTCGACCAGATGAATGATGCCATCAAATTTTTCCTCGAACCCAACCGGCAATGTCACCGGATGAGCGTTGGCGCCCAAGCGGCTACGCATTTGAGAAATGGCCGCGAAATAATCAGCCCCAACGCGGTCCATTTTATTAACAAATGCAATTCGAGGAACACCATAGTTTGTCGCTTGGCGCCAAACCGTTTCCGACTGGGGCTCCACGCCTTCCACTGCCCCAAAGACGCCAATGGCTCCATCCAAGACACGCAAAGAACGCTCAACTTCAATTGTAAAATCCACGTGGCCCGGGGTATCAATGATATTAATACGGTTAGTTTTCCAGAAACAAGTGGTGGCAGCGGAGGTGATGGTAATCCCACGTTCTTGCTCTTGAGGCATCCAATCCATGGTGGCGGCGCCATCATGCACTTCACCGATTTTATGGGTACGGCCGGTATAAAAAAGAATACGCTCCGTTAACGTGGTTTTACCCGCGTCAATGTGGGCCATAATGCCGATGTTTCGGGTACGCGCCAAGGGTATTTGCCGTGTCGTTGCCAATTTAAGCCCTCAATTACCAGCGATAGTGGGCAAAAGCCTGGTTCGCTTCCGCCATCTTGTGAGTATCTTCTTTTTTCTTAATAGCCGTTCCCTGGTTTTTAAAGGCATCGGCTAGCTCTGAGGCCAATTTTTCCGCGACAGTTTTTTCTTTGCGGGCTCGAGCCGCTGTCAAAATCCAACGAATGGCAAGGGATACTCGCCTCTCGGGGCGGATTTCAACCGGGACCTGGTAAGTCGCGCCGCCCACCCGCCGGGATTTCACTTCCAACACCGGCTTTACGTTATCAATGGCGGCCTTGAAAACATTCAATGCCCCTTCGCCGTGTTTCTCACCCAAAACATCAAGGGCATCATAAAAACTCCGCGTGGCGACCATTTTTTGACCGTCATACATCATGCAATTGATGAACTTGGCGACCAATTTATTGTTGTAACGAGAATCTGAAAGTATTTCCCGTTTTGCCGCCACTTTTCGACGAGGCATTTATGACTCCTTGGGCTTAGCGGCCACTTCTTTTTTGGGCCGTTTCATTCCATATTTTGAACGTCCTTGCCTACGGTCGGCTACGCCAGCTGCATCCAAAGCGCCTCGGATAATGTGATAACGCACACCCGGGAGATCCTTAACGCGGCCTCCGCGGATCAAAACGATCGAATGCTCCTGTAAGTTGTGCCCCACGCCCGGAATATAGCAAGTCACTTCCATCCCATTAGTCAAACGGACGCGCGCGATCTTCCGCAAGGCCGAGTTAGGCTTTTTGGGTGTCATAGTAGCTACCTTGACGCATACGCCTCGCTTTTGCGGACAAGCTTTAAGTGCAGGCGACTTCGTTTTACGCTTACTTTTTTCACGGCCCCACCGAACCAATTGATTAAGCGTCGGCAAAGATTTCCTCCATTAAAACTCTCTAAAAATAAAAAAGGCAAAGACAGTGAGCTCCGCCTTTGCCAAATGAGTATTCCGCACCAAACCCCAGGCTGCTAGGCCCAAGGGGGAATCATCACGCAAATCCCTCCTGTTGCTCACCATTTCAAGAAGAAACCGTCTTACCGGTTTCACTCAAAAAGGAGGATTTTATAACCGCTTTTCTTAACAACCCGGCTCAAACGCGGACGGGTAGGCTACCAAAACCCCTATACCTGGTCAAGGCTTTTTTTACCAGAAAGTCCTTCCTCGACCTTTAAATCCGAGTCGTCTAATTCAGCCGAAGGAGGTGCAGCCGCAATACCCTCCGGAAGTTCTTCTTCCGGCTCGTCCACCTTAATTTTAACACCCCGGTAAAAGGCGCTTCCCGTTCCTGCGGGTATCAAATGGCCCATGATCACGTTTTCTTTGAGTCCCCTTAATTCATCAATCTTTCCGGAAACAGCCGCTTCGGTTAAAACCTTAGTAGTTTCTTGAAAACTGGCCGCCGAGATAAAACTCTCCGTGCCAAGAGAAGCCTTGGTGATTCCCAATAGAACCGGCCTTGCGTTCGCCGGTTTTCCATCTTTTTCCTGCACCCGCTCGTTTTCTTTCTTGAATTTCCCTTTATCCACCTGCTGATTTGGCAGAAATTCCGTATCACCAGGATCCCGAACCACGATTTTTCTCATCATTTGACGAATAATCGTTTCAATGTGTTTGTCGTTGATCTTCACACCCTGCAGCCGGTAAACCTCTTGAACCTTGCTCAAAAGGTATTCTTGGACAGCCGCATCACCCTGTACCTCCAAAATGTCATGGGGATCCACTGGTCCATCGGTCAGGGCATCTCCCGCCCTGACGAAGTCACCCTCGTGAACGTTCAAATGCTTTCCGTACGGGATTGCGTATTCTTCCTCGATAGTCTTCTTTCCTTCTGTGTTCGAGATCAACATTTTTTGGTAACCCTTGGAGGCTATTCCAAAGCTGACTGTGCCGCTGATCTTGGCGATAACCGCCATTCCTTTGGGGCGTCGGGCCTCAAAAAGTTCAGCCACACGAGGTAATCCACCCGTAATATCCCTCGTTTTGGAAATTTCGCGGGGAATCTTGGCCAAAATGTCTCCAGCCATAATCTTGTCGCCGTCCATGACATTGATCAGTGATCCGGTCGGAACCCGATAGCTCTTAATAGCTTCACCTGTTTTGGGATCCATAATGACGCAACGAGGCGAAAGATTTTCATCCTTATATTCGATAACCGCACGTTCCTTCAAACCTGTGGTCGCATCGATTTCCTCACGGACCGTTACTCCACGAATAATGTCTTGAAGTTTTACAACCCCGCTGACTTCAGTGAATATGGGAACTTTATAAAGATCCCAGTGCGCCAATAATTGGCCATCCTTGACGGTATCATCCTCATGGACCTTTAAGGTGGAGCCGAAGGGAACAACATAATTTTCCATCGCTCTTCCCTTTTCGTCATACACCGAAATTTCACCGTTGCGGTTCAGTACGATAAGTTCCTTATTTCGATTTTCAACGACTTTCAAATTATGGAACCGGGCTTTTCCGTTTTTGTTGGATTCGATCTTCGATTGTTCCAAGGCCCGGCTGGCCGTTCCTCCCACGTGGAAAGTTCGAAGGGTTAACTGCGTTCCAGGCTCCCCGATCGATTGGGCGGCGATAATTCCGACCGCTTCACCGATCTGCACCGGCTTGCCGTTAGCGAGGTTCAAGCCATAACATTTCGCGCAAACCCCTCTCTCCAATTCGCAAGTTAAAACCGAACGGACCCGAATTTGTTCAATTCCAGCTTCTTCCAACTTATCAGCGATTTCCTCGGTAATGCTTTGTCCGGCGCGCACAATCACTTCAGAAGTCAAAAGATTTGCCACGTTATCCACCGCTACACGACCGGTGATGCGATCTTTTAAAGGCTCGATAATTTCAATGCCTTCCTTGATGGCGCCCACACGGATCCCATTTGCCGTACCGCAATCTTCCGCGTTGATGATAACCTCCTGAGCCACATCCACCAAACGACGGGTGAGATAACCCGCATCGGCCGTCTTCAAGGCAGTATCCGCCAGACCCTTCCTGGCCCCGTGGGTTGAGATAAAATATTCCAACACCGTGAGTCCTTCGCGGAAATTGGCCGTGATGGGCGATTCGATGATTTCACCGATTGAACCCGTGATCTTTTGAAGGGGTTTGGCCATCAAACCGCGCATACCCGCAAGCTGGCGGATCTGCATTTTGGAACCGCGGGCGCCCGAATCCGCCATCATGTAAATGGGGTTAAAGCCGTGATGGTCCTGCTTAAGGTTTTCAAACATTACTTCCGCGATTTCATCGGTGGTATGGGTCCAAATGTCGATGACCTTGTTGTAACGCTCGCCAGCGGTAATGATACCTTTTTTATACTGATTTTCGATTTCCGCCACTTCCTTGTAGGAACGTTTGAGGATTTCCACCTTGTCTTTCGGAATTAACATGTCATCAATGGATACTGTGATTCCGGCCGCTGTCGCAAACCTAAAGCCCAATTCCTTGATGTCGTCCAAAAGCTTGACCGTTTGATCCTGGCCAAGTTTTTCATAACAAAGGGCAACCAAGTCACCCAATTCTTTCTTTGTCATAACTCGGTTAACGTAGGGTAACTCGTCCGGAATGACTTGATTGAACAAGACCCGACCCACGGTCGTTTCAACAAGTTTGCCGTTACGACGCACTTTTATACGAGCGTGCTTTCCAACTTGTTTTGATTCAAAAGCAATAACAACTTCTTGTGCGCTTCCAAATACTTTCCCTTCCCCCTTATCCCCCGGCATTTCCTTAGTGATGTAATAAGATCCCAAGACGATGTCCTGGGTCGGAGTAACAATCGGCCGGCCATTCGAGGTCGAATTGATATTGTTGGTGGAAAGCATCAGGAACCGGGCTTCCATTTGCGCTTCGCTGGAAAGCGGAACGTGAACGGCCATTTGATCGCCGTCAAAATCGGCATTAAAAGCGGTGCAAACCAATGGATGAATTTGAATGGCCCTGCCTTCAATTAGAACCGGTTGGAAAGCCTGGATGCCTTGGCGGTGAAGGGTCGGGGCTCGATTCAAAAGCACATGATGGTCGCGGATAACTTCGGCCAGGATATCCCAAACCTCCGGCTTGACGCGCTCAACCATCTTGCGGGCGCTCTTGATCGTATGGACATAGCCGCGATCTTCCAGTTTTTTAATGATAAAAGGCTTGAAAAGTTCCAATGCCATTTTCTTTGGCAATCCACATTGATGCATCTTGAGTTCCGGGCCCACTACAATGACGGAACGGCCTGAATAATCAACACGTTTTCCCAACAAATTCTGTCGGAAACGTCCTTGTTTTCCTTTGAGCATATCCGAAAGGGATTTTAATGGGCGGTTTCCAGGCCCGCGAACCGCATGGCCCCGGCGTCCGTTATCCAATAACGCGTCCACCGCTTCTTGCAACATGCGCTTTTCATTGCGGACAATGACTTCCGGGGCGTGGAGTTCCAAAAGTTTTTTCAAGCGGTTGTTACGATTGATGACACGACGGTATAAATCGTTCAGATCGGAAGTTGCAAAACGCCCGCCATCCAACGGCACCAGCGGACGAAGCTCGGGCGGAATCACCGGTAAAACTTCAAGGAACATCCACTCAGGCTTGTTATCGCTCTTACGGAAACTTTCTATGACCTTCAAACGCTTAATAATCGTCTTACGTTTTTGTTCGCTGGTGGTTTGCTTCATTTGCACTCGAAGCTTTTTATCCAAATCGGCCAGATCCACCATCCGGATTAAATCACGAATAGCTTCAGCCCCCATTTTAGCCTTTAATGAAGCTCCATACTCCATGCGAAGCTTTTGATACTCGTCCTCTGAAAGAAGCTGTCCCACTTCCACCGGTGCTTTCCCCGGGTCTATCGTCACATAAGATTCGTAATAAATAACCCTTTCCAAATTGCGGGTGGACATTTCCAACAAATAACCCATACGTGAAGGAACGCCTTTTAAGTACCAAATATGCGAAACCAAACAAGCCAATTCAATATGACCCATGCGTTCGCGACGAACCTTGGCCTGGGTAACTTCCACTCCGCAACGGTCGCAAATAACATCCTTATATTTGATCCTTTTGTATTTTCCACAAGCGCACTCCCAATCCTTAGTGGGTCCGAAAATCTTTTCACAAAACAACCCATTTTTTTCCGGTTTAAAAGTGCGGTAATTGATCGTTTCGGGTTTTTTAACTTCTCCATGTGACCAAGAGCGGATAGTCTCGGGAGAGGATAATCCTATTTTAATGGCGTCAAAACGGGGAGTTTCCCTTAATAAATTTTCAAGAAAAGGTTTTTTATCCGCCGTGACGACGATTTCAGGAGTGACAGGTTTTGCCACTTCATTGTTACTTTCAGGGGTGGTTGACTTAACTTGGCTCACTTTTTCCCCCTCCTTAGTTGGAATTCTTTATTAATTTGACGTCCAAACATAAACCTTGCAATTCTTTCACCAAGACATTGAATGATTCGGGGATCCCTGGCTCCGGCGCGTTTTTCCCCTTAACAATAGCTTCATAAACTTTGGTTCGGCCTTGGACATCATCCGACTTGACAGTTAAAAGTTCTTGCAAGGTGTAAGCCGCACCATAGGCTTCCAGTGCCCAAACTTCCATTTCCCCGAAACGCTGGCCCCCGAACTGAGCCTTTCCACCCAAGGGTTGTTGGGTAATTAAGGAATAAGGTCCTATCGATCGGGCGTGGATTTTATCGTCGACCAAGTGGGCCAATTTAAGAATGTAAATATATCCCACAGTCACTTCTTGGTCGAAAGATTCGCCTGTCATGCCATCGTACAAGGTAACTTTTCCAGACTCAGGCAAGCTTTGTTCCTTCAAGGCTTTTTTGATCTCCTCTTCCCTCGCCCCGTCAAAAACCGGCGACGCCACGTGATATCCGCCTTCTTTAGCGGCCCACCCCAGGTGGGTTTCTAATATTTGACCCACGTTCATACGGGAAGGAACACCCAACGGGTTTAAGATAATGTCGACGGCTCGCCCATTCGGAAGATAAGGCATGTCTTCCACGGGAACAATTTTCGAGACTACTCCTTTGTTTCCATGGCGTCCGGCCATCTTGTCACCGACCGACAACTTGCGTTTCTTGGCCACATAAACCTTAACCAGTTTAATCACGCCAGGGGGAAGCTCGTCCCCTTTCTTAACCTTCTCAATTTCATTATTTTTTTCGCGCTCGATTTCCCTGACTCGGTTTTGAAGGACTTCCTTCAAGCGCTTTACTTCTTCCTCATTTTTTTCTTCCAAGGCGTTCTTTTCCGACTTGTTCAACTCCTTGCCCTTTTCTTCCAGTTGCGCTTTCAATACCTCGGTACGGTTTTCATTTTCTTTTTCAAGTTGTTTAATTTTGTGAACAGCGTCTTTTTCAATGGCTTTCACCATGGAAGCGTCCCGACCCTTAATCTTTTCGTCTTTTTCTTTTCTCTTGAACACTTTGACGTCGATGACTTTTCCTTCCACTCCAGGCGGGACACGGAGGGAAGCGTCGCGAACATCTCCTGCTTTTTCACCAAAAATAGCCCGAAGCAGTTTTTCTTCAGGAGTCAATTCGGTTTCACCTTTTGGAGTAACTTTTCCGACCAGAATATCCCCAGGCACCACTTCCGCGCCAATGCGTATTATTCCATCTTCGTCCAGGTCTTTCAGCGCCTCATCGCCCACATTGGGAATATCACGGGTTATCTCTTCTTTTCCGAGTTTGGTATCACGGGCTTCCAATTCAAATTCTTCAATGTGGACCGACGTAAAATAATCTTCCCGGGCCAGTTTTTCGGAAACAATGATAGCATCCTCGAAATTGAACCCTCTCCAAGGCATGAAAGCCACGAGAAGATTGCGTCCCAAAGCCAACTCACCTTGGTCAGTGGAAGGACCATCAGCGATCACATCGCCTTTTTTAACCTTTTCGCCCTTTTTGACGATGGGCCTTTGGTTGATGCAAGTATCCTGGTTAGAGCGCTTATACTTGGTCAATTTGTAAATATCGACCGATCCGCTTTCATCGACTTCATCGGCAAAAATAATTATTTCATCAGAGGAAACTCCCGCCACCGCTCCATCTCGCTTGGCGATCACGAGAACGCCCGAATCGTAAGCCGCCTTATATTCCATGCCGGTTCCCACAAACGGGGCTTCAGTTCGGATCAAAGGAACGGCCTGCCTTTGCATGTTAGAACCCATCAAGGCGCGGTTCGCGTCGTCATGCTCCAAGAAAGGAATAAGGGATGTGGCTACCGAAAACAGTTGCCGGGGGGAAACGTCCATGTAATGGATTTCATTTGCCGTTACCAGGGGAAAATCGTCTTTATACCTGGCCGCAATAATATCGCCGGTAAACTTATTGGTATCGTCCAGAGGAGTGTTTGCCTGGGCAATAATATATTTGTCGGCGTCATCTGCCGGCAAGAACTCAATTTTCTTCGAAACGCGTCCACCCTCTACCTTCCTTAAAGGAGTTGTGACAAACCCATATTCGTTGATTTGGGCGTAGGTGGAAAGCGAGGCGATAAGACCGATGTTCGGGCCTTCCGGTGTTTCGATGGGGCAGACACGGCCATAGTGGGTATGGTGAACGTCACGAACCTCAAAACCCGCCCTTTCCCGGTTCAAACCTCCGGGCCCCAATGCGGATAAACGCCTTTTATGTGTCAGCTCGGCTAAAGGATTAGTTTGGTCCATAAACTGCGAAAGTTGGGACGTCCCAAAAAATTCTTTCACGGCCGCGGTAATGGGTTTGGTCGAGATTAGCTGGCTGGGCATGGGATTCATGTCCATGTCCACGATGGACATGCGCTCCCGAACAGCCCTTTCCATGCGCGTAAATCCCAAGCGCAATTTGTTTTCCAAAAGTTCCCCAGCCGTACGGACCCGACGATTTCCCAAGTGATCAATATCATCCTTTTCACCCTTACCATTGCAAAGGTCAAAAAGATAACGAATGATAGCTACTAAATCTTCTTTGGATACGGTACGTTGCTCAAGAGAAGTTTTTAACCCTAGTTTTTTGTTCATCTTATAACGGCCAACGCGAGCCAAATCGTAGCGTTTTTTGTTGAAAAACAAATTCTCCATTAGGCTTTTCGCGTTTTCCAGGGTGGGGGGATCTCCCGGTCGCATCTTCTTATAAATCTCGACCAATGCGGTTTCTTGGGAATGGGTATTATCTTTTCGAAGCGTGTTCAGAATGGAAACGTCATTAGGGTTTGAGGGAGCGGCTTTCACTTGCTTAACGCCGAGTTTTTTTAACGCCGCGACTACCTCAGGAGTAAAATCAGCCCCCGCCTCGACGATCACTTCCCCGGTTTCGGGATTCGCCACGTCTTGGGCGGCCGCCTTTCCCTGAAGTTTCTTTTCCGAAACTTCCAAATTTTCAACTTCAAAAAATATTTTCAAGATGTCTTCGTCGGTTGAAAAACCCCAACCGCGCAGTAAAGTTGAAGCGACGAATTTCCGCTTACGATCAATGCGGGCGTAAAGAACGCCATTCACGTCGAATTCGAACTCCAACCAAGACCCGTGGTATGGAATCACACTGGTCATGTACATTTTTTTACCGGAGGAAGAAAGCTTTCCGTCATCCTCGTCAAAGGTTACGCCTGGCGAACGATGTAATTGGGAAACAATAACACGTTCCGCCCCATTGATCATAAAAGTGCCCCGGTCGGTCATCATGGGCAAATCGCAAAAGAAAACTTCTTGTTCACGGATATCTTTGACTTTTTTGGTTCCTGTTTCCTGATCTTCCTCACGAATAACCAAACGCAAGGTGACCTTCATGGGGACCGAGTAAGTCATTCCCCTTTCTTGGCATTCCCGGACATTGTACTTTGGCTCCAAAAGGGTATAAGAAACAAACTCGAGCGAAGAAACTTCATTGAAATCCCAAATCGGGAATACGCTGGTAAAAACGGATTGAAGTCCTAGATCCTGTTTTTGGTCTACTTGGACGTCTCTTTGCAGAAAGGCTTCATAAGACTTTCTTTGAAATTCAATCAGGTCCGGCATATCCATGATGGATGGAATACGACTGAAATCAATGCGCTCGCGACGACCATATTTCATTTTTTTCACCGAAAATCCTCCAAAAAAAAACAGGGATAATATGAAAATCACTTTCCCAAAATAAAAAACGAGAAAAGGGCTTTTCTCGTTTTGGGCAAAGAGGGGTGATTATATAGAGCGGGCCCGAAAAGTGTCAATGATTACTTCATTTTTCTAGCTTTAAAACTCTTGGCAACCCTTGCAAATCCCGACAGAGGGTTTCCTTTAAGTCAGGGCTTTTAAATAGCTCCGAAATGGCATTTTGGCGGTGAGGGTGAATTTCAATTAAAGCTATTCCCCCTAATATAAGCCTTTTATTCATATTCTGTGCCAATTCCTTATAAGCATTTAGTCCCGTTTCTCCCCCAAATAAAGCTTCCGGGGGTTCAAAATCTCTTACTTCTGAAGGTAAGTCTCTTGTTTCATTTAAAGAAATATAAGGAGGATTACTGACAATGACCTGAAATTGGTCGGGATCTTTGGAATTAAGGGCTGAAAACCAATCACCATTTCTCCATCGAACCGCCTCCTCTACACTTAAAGCCTGCGCATTTTCGGCAGCAATGATTAAGGCCTTTTCGGAAATATCCACCGCCCAAATTCGGCAAGGAACATTTTTGGCAATAGAAAGGGCAATACAGCCGCTTCCAGTGCCCAAGTCGAGTACAAGTCTTTTTTCCTCGGGTATTCCTTTTAAATATTGGATAGCCTCCTCCACAACCTGTTCAGTTTCCGGGCGCGGAATTAACACGTCCGGAGAAACTTTAAAGGTTAATCCGTAAAATTCCCGTTTGCCCGTAAGGTATTGGATAGGTACATTTTGGGAACGTCGTTTCAACAACTCGCGGATGACCGATAATTCGGAACCATCGAGGGGCCGGTCAAACTGTAGATAAACTTTTAACCGGTCGATTTTCAGCGCAAAGGCAATAAGGGTTTCCACGTCAAAACGGGCATTTGGAATTCCTTTTTCACCCAAATAGGGCACTGCCCACTGGATTATTTTGAGCGGAGTCCAAAGGGGTTTGATCTCCTTTTCTCCCGTCATGAATAGACCTGCCTTTTTGAAATCCTAAACATCAAAATGATTTTTTTAACCCACTTCTTTCAAAAGCTCTTCCTGGTGGGCTAAAGCAAGCGCCTCGATAAATTCATCCAAGTCTCCATCAATCACTTTGTCCAATTGATAAAGGGTCAATCCAATGCGGTGATCCGTCACTCGGTTTTGTGGAAAATTATAAGTTCGGATTTTTTCACTCCGATCGCCGCTGCCGATCTGGCTTTTCCTTGTCGCCGAAAGGTTTTCTCTGGCTTCTAAATCGGCTTTTTCTTGAAGACGGGCAAAAAGAACTTTCATGGCCTTGGCCTTATTTTTCAGCTGTGATCTCTCATCCTGGCATTGAGCAACAATTCCGGTGGGTAAATGGGTAATACGAATGGCCGAATAGGTAGTGTTGACACTTTGCCCACCCGCTCCAGAGGAACAAAAAGCATCGATCCGAAGGTCCGAATCCCTGATTTGTATTTCAACCTCATCCACTTCGGGCATTACAGCTACGGTTGCCGCCGAAGTATGAACTCGACCTGACGCTTCAGTCCGTGGAACCCGTTGTACTCGATGAGTACCGCTTTCGAATCGGAATTTTCCATAAGCCCCTTTACTATTGATGAGGAAAACAATTTCTTTAAATCCGCCGATTTCAGTGGAGTTGGAATCAATTAGTTCGGTTTTCATCCCTATTTTCTCAATATAACGGGAATACATCCTAAAAAGATCTGCCGCAAAAAGAGCCGCTTCATCCCCGCCTGTTCCAGCGCGGATTTCCATAATTGCATTTTTCTCCCCGTTAGAGTCTTTTGGAATTAACATTCGTTTAAGCTCTTTTTCGGTCTCAATGATTTTTTTATCTAACCTTGGAAGTTCGTCTTGAGCCAACGACTTCATCTCGTTATCGCTCCCTTTCAAAAAAGCCTGCGCTTCTTCCTTTTCCTGGGTGCATTTACGGTATTCTTTTATTTTCAGGACAAGCGTTTCCAAGTCGGCGCGTTCCTTCGCCAATCTCTGCAATTCGGAGGAATTGGAAAAAGTATCCGGATGGATCAAACGATCCGAGAGTTCCTGATAGCGTTTTTCGGCTTGTTGAAGTTTGGTTTCGATCATCGGAAGAAACCCCTAAATCAATGTATTAAGTTAACATTTTGGAAATTCATCAGAACGACAAAACCCTCGGCTTCTTCAAGCCAAGGGTTTTAAAAATAAAAGAGGGGGTCTAAGAGTTGTGGTCAGCGGGAGGAGGGGCGGCTTTGCGTTTGGCTTTTTTTGCTGCGATGGCGACCGCTTTGGCTTCTTCACGCGCTTTTGTTTCGGCCTGTGCCGTAGCAGCCGTGGCGCTTTTCTTTTGGAACTTCTCCACGCGACCGGCCATATCGACGAGTTTGATCTTCCCGGTGAAAAAAGGATGGCAAGCCGAGCAAATTTCAACGGAAAAGGTCTCACCTTTGGTGGAAGCAGTCTCAATCACGTTGCCGCAAGCGCAAACGACCTTGGTTTTATAGTACTTCGGATGAATTCCCGTTTTCATGCCAGACTCCATTTTCTTAATCCCAGGTGAGTATTAACCTGAGGGCTGCTTAGTCTATTCAAAAATCTAAAAAAATCAACCTCGTAAGTAAAGGGGTCGTAAAAATATGGGCAAAGCCCGTTATAACAGCCCCTATTGAACTAAATATAAAAGAGGATTTTGGGGTTTTCCATTCAATCTGACTTCAAAATGTAAATGCGGCCCGGTGACGCGGCCTGTTTTCCCGACCTTTCCTATCAAACTCCCGCGTTTCACCCATTGTTGGAACTTTACCGAAATCTCATCTAAATGGGCGTACCAGGAAGTCAACCCACCTCCGTGATCCAAAATAATGAGACGCCCAAAACCAGCCCGAATACCTGCAAAAATCACTTGCCCATCCTGCGAAGCGACGACCCGGGCCCGCCAACCCGGTGCCAAGTCCAACCCCTCATGAAAGGCCATTTTTCCGGTAATTGGATGAAGCCTTTGGCCGAATCCATCCGCAAAACGACCTGTTGTCGGTTTCAAAAATCCCTTTTGTGTTTCCAAAGAAGCCAACGAAATCCACTTTACATCCTGTTTGGAAAGATAAGCGCCCCCCGGCAAATACAAGACTTCACCTGGTTGAAGGTCCGCATCATCCCTTTTGCGGTTGGCCCTTAATACTTCTTTTAGTGAAATGTCATAAGCTCTGGCGATATCGGCCAATCCCTGTCCAGGTCTCAACATATGAAAAATCCCGTCTTTTGAGGGAATAAAAAGGAGAGAATTCAATTTCGGTTGAGTATTATCATTGGCTTGATTGAGGCTCCGGAGAGTGGTTTCCATAAGACCGTATTTTTGAGCCACACTCAAAAAAGTATCACCCGGAAGCGTGTGATAAATCGAAAAATGGATTCCAGGCGCATGGACCAGGGTGGTAAATTCTTCGGGGATCATAGGGTGAGAAGGCGGTGGAGCTGAAACAAGTGATAAAAACTCAGGTTTCATAGCTTTCACAACCCAAGAAAACATTCCCAACCATAGAATGAATAAAACACCAGCAACGGAAAGATAAACCCGTCGCAAATAAGGATCCATAGGTTTATTCGTTAACTGTCCCCTTCATGGAATCGAGGAAAGCCTTGTTGGATTTAGTCCGGCGCATTTTATCCAACAAAAACTCCATCGCTTCCACGGGATTATTAGGATTTAATATTTTCCTCAATATCCAAACTTTATTGAGTTCTTCCTCGGTCAGCAGCAATTCCTCCCGGCGGGTGCCAGAACGGGTAATATCAAAAGCTGGAAATACCCGGCGATCGGCCAGTTTCCGGTCCAAAATAATTTCCATGTTTCCGGTCCCCTTGAATTCCTCGAAAATAACTTCGTCCATACGGCTTCCGGTATCAATTAAAGCCGTGGCAATGATAGTCAGGCTTCCCCCTTCTTCGATATCCCGAGCGGCGCCAAAAAAACGTTTGGGTCTTTGAAGGGCATTGGAATCAACCCCGCCCGACAAAACCTTACCCGAAGAAGGCACGATCGTGTTGTAGGCGCGTCCTAAGCGAGTAATGGAATCCAGGAGAATCACCACGTCTTTTTTATGCTCGACAAGACGCTTGGCTTTTTCAATGATGATCTCCGCGACGGTCACGTGACGCTCGGGCGGTTCGTCAAAGGTGGATGAAACGACTTCACCCTTTACCGAACGTTGCATATCAGTGACTTCCTCGGGGCGTTCGTCAATTAACAGTACGATTAAATAAATCTCCGGATGATTCTTAGCGATGCTATTGGCGATTTTTTGCAGAAGAATGGTTTTACCTGTCCGCGGCGGGGCCACAACCAAACCCCTTTGGCCCTTTCCAAGGGGAATGAGCAAGTCCATAACCCTCATGGATAAATCCTCAGGCGTTGTTTCAAGCCATATTCGCTTATTGGGGTAAATGGGGGTTAAATTGTCAAAAAGAACTTTTTGTTTTATGGCGTCAGGAGGTTCAAAATTGATGGAATCCACTTT
>Ga0207052_10203_pt1 | contig 19098 bp, 15 predicted proteins | sample Alteio_BWMinCont_62_FD_153294 | JGI IMG/M metagenome (GOLD analysis project Ga0207052, IMG submission 153294) | Enriched cells from forest soil in Barre Woods Harvard Forest LTER site, Petersham, Massachusetts, United States -... | ecosystem: Environmental > Terrestrial > Soil > Temperate forest >...
CCGCATTGAAAGTAGAGGCGCGATTGAAACGGCGCATCGTGCCTTACAAAATTGCGGACAGGTTTTTCGATATGCTATCGCGACGGGACGCGCGGAAAGAGATATCACCTATGATCTGCGCGGTGCGCTACAACCTGTTATATCACGCCATCATCCTAGTATTACGGATCCTAAAGCCATTGGCGCCCTCTTACGTGCCATTACTGGCTATGAAGGGCATTTAATTACGAGATGTGCCTTACGCATAGCACCATTAGTATTTGTGCGCCCAGGCGAACTTCGCCATGCAGAATGGGCTGAAATCAATTTTGAAACACAAGAATGGCGGATCCCGGCTGAAAAAATGAAAATGCGGGAAAAACACATTGTACCATTGGCTACTCAAGCCCTCTCTATCCTTCAAGAACTGAAATGCTTAACCGGTGATGGCAAATATGTTTTCCCAAGTATTTTGAATTACAATCGTCCGATGTCAAACAACACCGTGTTGGGGGCGTTAAGACGCCTAGGTTATACCAAAGATGAAATGACCGGGCACGGCTTTAGAAGTATGGCTTGTACTATGTTGAATGAACAGGGTTGGAATAGAGATGCGATTGAACGCCAATTGGCCCATGCGGAGAGAAATTCGATTAGAGCCGCTTATAATTATGCGGAGCATTTGCCAGAGAGACGAAAAATGATGCAGGATTGGGCGGATTATTTGGATAAATTAACCACCTCTATGGGGTGAATATTTCAGAGTAATACAGGAGTTTAATAAAATGGAACTTAATGATGATTATATCTCGTTGCGAAAATACAAAGATGACGAAGATAAAATTTGGTTAATTCTAGAAGCGGGAATGAAAAAAACAATTTCTCTTTACCTACAATCGACTGCATCATATCGTTTGCGGAAATTATGCCCCAATCAAATTCAACAAATACGATCTTCTCTTCCGGGAAGAACAAAAATGGTTGAGGAAATCATAAATTATTCAATTGGAAGAGGCCGTGTTGAGGAACATTTTCAGTTAGTTTCCTTTTCAGATTTATGGATAAATAAAATAGATGCCGCTAAGTTCTTAGTAGAGCCACCCATCAATCCTCCACTTATTCCCTCCTCTTCTCATTCAAATGAAGTCGAAAAAGATACCATGCTAAAATTGATCCTTGGCATGGCCATGAGGGCCTATGGGTTTGATCCAGCTAAACCGCGCAACACTGCAACAGGCAGTAACAATGGAAGCATTAAAGCAGATCTTGAAAAATGTGGATTACCAATAGATGAAGATACTGTTAGAAAGTATCTAAATGAAGCTAAGGGGATATATCCTCACGCGTATATCAAAGCAAAAAATAAGATCTTACAGGACTAGAAAGTAAGCAGGTAAACAGTATTAGATTTCTTAGAACAGCACCTTATACTACATTTATGATGTATTCTGGTTTTATCAGTGTTTATAATCGTAGTAGAAGAAACAGGGCCCTTTTTGGATCGCAATCACTAGCTCAATATTGCGGTTCTGCGGCCCGCAGAGAGTTTAGCCAGAAAGGACCCTTTTTAAACTAAATGGACTTTGAGCCCTTGTCATTCCACATGTTGCATTCATTTCTAACTTAGTAACTCAGTTTAAACAGTCACTCTAAAATATCGTGTATATGCATATCGATAAGAGGTTATACTAATAAAACAGATAAAATCCTAAAATTATCCAAAGATAACTATTTTATAATGATTCAAATGTTATATACTCTTATCAATGGATGAAGTTTTTTGCATTTGCATATACAGTGAATAGGTATTATGAAACGCCAAGCACCTGAACGAAAAACATTAAAATATAAACCCTTATCTGAAGCCAAGAAAAGGGAGATTGAAGCGTATTTGCTTGAGAATGCCAAACAATCCTTTTATGCTGAAGGTATTGAATTTAATAACGAGGCTTGGAATTGGTATACTCATAAGACAAAAAGCGCTTAATTTTCACTAGGACATTTAATTTCTATAAATCTATCATTTAGTTACACCCACACTTAAACTTCTTTTAATTATCTCTTTCAGATAGCTTAAGTTTTCTTTTTCAACTGATTTTCGTACCGCTTGGTGATATTTCCTTCTTTTATAAGGGGAATCAAAGTTTAATGTAAATAAAAAATTTAATCGATACGCTACAAGCGTACAAAACCAACGTATCACTCTTCCATTCCCATCTTTAAAAGGATGGATCCAAGCTAAGTCCTTATGAAAGGAAGTAAGTAAATTAGCCATTGAATCTAATGTAAATGGCGATTCCTTTTCAATTTTTTCATCTAACATCTTAAACGTGGAACACATGCATGATTTAATTTCATTATGCGGTAAGGTTTTTGAATCAAATTTCCCCACATACAGTTTCTCATTTCTATATTTTCCCGCCCAGCAATATAGACGCATAAACATTAATTTATGGATTAGTAAAAAAGTACTGATGTTAAGAGGATATGTTTGGAAATTTTTCCTTTTTCCCAACATATGTTTCAAAACTACTTGAGTCCCTATAATTGACTCAGCAAAATCAATCTCAGCTGTTGTTTGAGCTAACATTAAATTTTCATCAATTTTATGAGGTTGTACCTTAGTATTGGAATCTAGAAAATAGAGACTTTTTCTACGACAGGTAAAAATATTTGAATTTCTTGCTCGTATTTGAAATGTCCTCTTCCCTATATGTTTAACAACAATTCCGAATACATTTTTTCCCGAATAATAAACTACATCTCCAACTTGTAAGGGCATTTTCCATGGTTGATGAAAACGAATTTTATCATCAGGATGATGCGTATACTGAAGGGGAGATAATGCCCGAGATGAGCTCGGTTTACCAAATTTAGTTATTAACCTATTTTCTTTAACATTCCAATACCAATATTTTAGGTTGGGTAGCTGCCCAGTTCTTTTTATGTATTGATTGTTTCGAAAGGGCATAAAATAACTAAAATATTCCTTGGAGTCATTTAAAATTTGGTTGTAAGAGTCTGGTGTTAATCTCGTATTTAATCATTGCTATATCAAAGTTACAGTAACATAAGCCAAATAGCTAATGTATAGCACAAAAAAATAACCCGCTTGGGTGCGCTTATATTCTTCATACAGAGGCGTTGCGGGTGTTGCTAAAAGTAATCCTAGTCTAAGTACAATAAATTCTCAACATTTTCTAAAAAATAAACCGAACGCCAAAACGACTTAACCGAACGGCCAAAAATACCCTCTGCTCTAACCCTTGTAATCTCTACATCGTTAACCGAACGGCTCCCATTCGGTTAACTTCTGACCGAATCGGGCTGCATTTCATTTTTTTAGCCCTAATATTGACCATGCAAATCCAATAATTACTTAGGGAGTTTATCAATGATGAATAAGTGCTTAAGACTTTCAGTGGTTAAAGAGCTTACAGGATTATCTCGAAGCTCAATTTATTTGAGAATATCTGAACAAAGATTCCCCAAACCTATCAATCTAGGTGGTCGCGCTGTAGCTTGGCTCGAACGTGATATCGATACCTGGATTGAGCAACAAGTTAAACAAAGCCATCAGCAAAATCGAGGTAAGCAATAATGGAACATATCCAACAGTTTAAAAATTCCATGATGGATGCTGGATTCATGCCGCCTAATGAAATTGTTATTGACGGCAAAATTCACCGCTTCTCTACTAACAACCACTGCACCGATAATGCAGGTTGGTATGTCTTGCATGCAGGAAGGTTCCTCGCTGGTTGCTTTGGCGATTGGCGCAGCGGAAAAACATCTAATTGGTGTGCTAAGCCTAAAGACCAAATGAGCTTAACCGAACGGGTAGAAAACCTGCGCTTGATAGCTAAGGCTCGTGAGCAGCGTAATCAATTCATCAAGCAACAACAAAAGTTAGCCTTAAGCAAAGCGCAGTATCTTTGGGATCTGGCTATCCCTGCGCTTGACTGCCATCCTTACTTACAGAAAAAGCGTATTTCTCCATTTAATGTTCGTCAGCGAGGTGACATGCTCCTTCTACCTATAGTCAACTTTGAAGGTGAGCTGCAAAGTTTGCAGTTCATTGATCCTACTGGCTGCAAAAGACTGCTATCAGGTGGCGCTAAGAAGGGGCATTTTATTCTGGTGAATGGAGTATTGGGTAATGGGAGTTTATGCATTTGCGAAGGATTTGCAACAGGAGCCAGTATAGCTGCCGCCTCCCCAGATAAATGCGTAATTGCTGCTATTGACGCAGGGAATTTAGAACCAGTTGCTCTTGGTGCACGTCGGCGATGGCCACATCTTGAGATCCTCATTTGTGCCGATGACGATAGACTGACTCCAGACAACCCCGGATTAACTAAAGCCCGACACGCAGCAATTGCGGCTGGGGCCAGTTACACTTCTCCACTGTGGCCTGATGACGCCCCCGATTCATTAACCGACTTTAACGATCTCGCCAATTGGATTGCATCTCGTATTAAGAGGAAAGCATGAGTGAAGTTCAGATAGACACTTTTGAGCGGGAACATCGAGAACTGCGGGAACAAGCTAACAGTGAGATGGGCCGGGAGTGTTCCCATAGTGATTTCAGGGGCGGTATCAATGGGAACAATTTAATCCCTGAGGCTATCAATCCTGTAATGGTTCCTCCGCTTAAATTATCAAAACCCAAGATAGAACGACCTTGTTATCAATCTTATGATGATTGGTTTGAGCTTAGTGGCAAAAAAATAAGACCCGGCGTTTACTGGCATGGTCGAAGATTCAAAGAGGGGGAATCGGTTGATGTAGACGAATGGATTTGCTCACCATTAACTGTCGTAGGGATTACTTCCTCACCTAAGCAAGACAATTTTGGGCGGCTCTTAAAATTTCCAGATAGTCATGGTCAATGGCATGAATGGGCAATGCCGATGCATCTACTTAAAGGGAATGGCGATGAACTCCGCGGTGAATTACTCAACCAAGGTGTCATTTTTAATCCTAAAAGGCGTAGTGACATTATTAACTATCTAATGACACACCAGTCCTATCGTAGAATCACTGCTATCGATCGGGTAGGCTGGCATCAAGATGTTTTTGTTTTACCTAACCAAGTTATAGGGCAAGCAGATGTGGCATTTCAATCTGATGTTATTACTGAGTGTGAATTTCATCAAGCAGGATCCTTAACTGATTGGCAGAATGAGATTGGAAAATTATGTGTGGGTAATATTCCCCTCATGGTTTCAGTTGCAGCCGCACTCGCCGGCCCCCTATTAAAATTCATTGATCGCCAACAAGGTGGTGGCATTCATTGGGTAGGAGATTCATCTAGCGGTAAAAGTACCGCAGTGGAGATAGCCGCCAGTGTATGGGGATCATCCGAATTTATTCGTTCCTGGAGCGCTACCGCTAATGGTCTAGAAGGCATTGCTGCTACCCGTAATGACACCTGCCTAATCTTAGATGAAATCGATGAAGCCTCAGCACATGAAATTGGCAAAATTTCTTATATGCTGGTCAATGGGCAAGGAAAACAACGGGCTGGCAAAGTGGGCCTTGCGCGAAAAATTCAACGCTGGCGACTGATTACAATATCAACGGGTGAGAGAACTGTCACCAGTATCATGCACGAGATCGGCAAACGCCCTAATGCGGGCCAGCTCGTGCGCCTTCTTAGCATACCGGTGGCATTTGAACATGGAGCTTTTAGTAACCTACATGGTTTTGAAAGTGGCAGAAACTTAGCTGATCATCTCAAAGCAATGCGTTTAAAGCATTATGGGCACATCGGCCCAGCTTTTATTCGTAGGATTATGAATGATAAGTGTGATTATTTTGGTCTATTAGATACTTATCTGCAACCCTTCAATGAGGAAGTCAAAACAAATCTTGAACAACGCGCCGCAACGGTATTTGCAATTATTGCACTCGCTGGCGAACTCGCGATCGAATATGGCATTTTGCCTTGGGAAAAAACCAGTGCCTGGGATGCGGCTCTTATTGCTTTTCAACGTTGGCAAAAATTCATGGGACCGGGCCAAACTGAGGATAGCCAAATACTCCAAGCTGTAAGTGATTTTATTGCGAAGCATGGCGATTCTCGGTTTTCACCTCACCGGGAACAAGAAGATAGGCCGATCCAAAATCGTGCTGGATGGTATAAGGATACTGATCAAGGGCGTGTTTATATGTTCTTTCCTGTGGCATTAAAAGAAGCTGGGGCTGGGTTTGAACGGACACGGATTGTTGAAGCTCTACGTAAAGCTAAGTGGTTGGTGGATTACGATTCAGGAAGATCAACGAAAAAGACAAGAACGGCGGCTGGATTAAAAAATCTATATTTTGTTTGTGTAACTGAAAACTAAGTATAGTTTTGAACATATTAATCGAGCTCTATGTTCCCGTACATTAGTGCAACAGGAACAGAGCAATACCACATCAGTTCTTGAAATTACTGAAGGTTCCCAATGTTCTCGAAGTTCTCATCAAGTTTTCCAATATTAAAATGTGAGCAGTATCTCGTCGCTTGGTATGCTTCAGTTTGCCCACGTCAGATGTAAAGATTTCACAAAATTATGCATTTGGCTAAAGTCTTTGTATCATTTAAAGTTTCAGTTGTGACTTTCTTTTCACTTGAAGATTTTAATGCGCTATTGTACAGATATGTAACAGGAGAATTATTGAATTTAGCGGATTGATATTCAGAAAAATCAGACTGTAAATCTTGAGCTAAGTCTTCAATATTTTGCAACTTTATTTCATCTTTAATATTGTTTTTATCCGGATATATGAGATCATCACCACCATCACAAACAGACATCCCCCTAAGGGCATGAGATAAAATTTCTGGAAACTGATTAAGTTTAACGACGGCCAAATTATTGGATAACAATAATCGTATTCCAGTAACTTTTTGGTCTAGTGATGTATTCTCAAATAGAACATCAACAAGGTTAATTCCATATTTAAATCCTGACTTTTTAAGGGTTTCAATAAATGAATCAAGAGCTTGCTTGTTATGTTTTTCGTGAGACGAGCCAGTATCTAGCAGTGTTACGCCATCATTTTTTAATATTGATGAGGCATTGATTAATGCATAACTTCCTGGATTAAATAGCCCCGAATTTGCAATTCTCTCAAAATAAATAAACGAAAAGCGATTTTTTGGAATAATATTGTCAGGTATACGGTGCTGGATTGAGCAGACTATATCGGGATTCATGTGTGAATTACGATCTATACTATAAAAATTATTTTCTTTATGAAGCTCTGAATTCTTGCAACTGTCTTTACCACAAGCAATAATTAAATTATCTCCTTTAAAATCCCCTATTTTTCTTTTGATGATAACAAGTTGTCCATAAAATTGAGATGTTATTTTAGATACACCATGCGCATAGATTTTTTTAAACAGACTGATTAAATGAGAACAATTAGTCAAGATAAATTTTAACATTAATATACCTCTAACGTTTAGTATATTAGTAATTATGAACATGGAGAAATGTAAAGTAAACATAAAGTAGCTAGATGGTCGTATTTATGTTACGACAGGGTTAATGATAGGCAAAAAATGAGTGATATTGAAATTTTTTTAATATTTTAGCGTGCATCACCACCATCACAAAATTTATTTTTATATTCATTACTGGGGGCCTACTTGGGGGCTTTTTAATTCACGCTAATATAATTTATCTATATATATCAATACACTAACAAGCTATTCAATTCCCGCCGCCTCCAGTCTTCGCCTCATTTCATGAGGCTTCGCCTGGCACGCCACTTCATTTTTTTAATACTTCTGAGGTTAAATTAATAACAGCGAAGACTGTCCGGCGTAGTTGTCATTGCCCGCAGGGCAAGGACGAACGAAGACGGACCCATAACTTGAAAATTTTTTACGGTCATAAATGTGAGAAGGTCGTCTTTCTAGTTTGGATAATAAAGAATCATGGATGATTAAATGTACGTATATCTCTTAAGAAGTAAACTTTTTCCTAATCAAACCTATATCGGCATAACGCATAATCTCAAAAATCGTCTACCAGCCCATAACGCTGGTAGATATATTCATACTTCAAAATTTAAACCTTGGAAAATCATTACTGTTACTTGGCTTGATGAAATTGGGTTTGTATTTACACGCTTTGAAGAGTCGCTGATAGCAGTCACAACTCCCAAAGTGGTTGGCTTCCTCACTTTGGTGTGAAAGACGCAATTTCTCCGTCAATAAGATCACAATGCGCTTTTTGCAGCTGTAAAATCCTAAGGATATACACAATAATTAACGGATTCTCAACACACTATTTTATATGATCCTTCAAAGTTAAATAAAGGTATGTTAGCATAACAGCTATTCTAAATATGATTCATTTTCAAGTTCTAAAGATGTTACAACAAAATACTTTATTCATGAATTACGAGTGGTTTGTTAAAGCGGCTGCGTATGTCCACGAAAATTTACTTTCAAAGCCATATAATAATGGCATTAATGCAAGTCGCTGGCAAAATCAGCGAACCATTGTGTTGCTAAGTAATAAAAGGGTAGTAGACGTTCCACCTAAATATCTATTTGGAATAGCAGAAGCAATTGATTTATCTAATAAAGAAAGAAGAGAAAAAAAAGATTTAGTCACACTTAAAGAAATTATTGAACTCTATAATGAAAAAAATAAAGATAAAATTCAGCAAAAATATCTTACCCTTCTGACAGAAGATAAGATAGGAGAGTTAAATGTAGCGTTAATGGAGCAAGACTATTCTTGCAAGATCTTAAAAGTCGTACACAGACCCAATCATGATACACCGCATTCTATTCGGGTGGCTGCTTATATTCCTGTTATTCAGGATTTATTCAGCATAAAGGGAGATCAATATACTCTAACCGATCGGGAAATAGAAAAACTACAATTAATGATGTTATTTAGTGTGGTCGGCCGTGAAGATGAAACAGGGTTTTCAGATAATATAAATGTTAATGAAATTTATTTATATCAAGCCTATCGTGCAGTAGATGCCATTGCGTTTTTAAAGTATTGTTTACAAAATTGGGAACATTACCAACAAATATTTGATAGCAAAGAAGATTTATATGAATGTGCTTTAGTCGTTGAGCTCATGGGACATTTTGAACTTCCAGAATTATCCAAAATCACACCTACTCCTATTATGACAGCATTGCTGGGAAGTTATTCTGAAGGATATTTTGAAAAATTTAAAAAAATTATTGAGTTAGAATATCCCAACTGTAATAAACTTAGAAACTATTTAAACGAAGATTTAGAATATTTATTTTATCAAGTACAAGACTTGGATACGAAAAAGTTAAATGTCTATTTAAAATACATGAATGCTGCTCATGAATCTGATCTCATGCGATGCTATCCTCCAGGCGATTATAAACAAGAAGGTGGTTGTTTTTTCAAAACCATCGATTTTTTTTACGATGAATTATTTAATAAAAAAATCAAGTTGGGCAATAAAAGTAATTTCTGCGCGACAGATCATTTGGTTGATTACTTAGTATTTAGTAGGAGAATGTTAAATATTTTTGGCGAAAAAACCACAACAAATATTATTATGGGATCTGAATTAGACGAAGTCAAAAAGAATTTAGCAAGTGTAGAAGACTTTCTTTATGACAAACTCAGTACATTAAAGCAGTTTACTTTTAATGATATAAAAAATTCAATGCTTAATATAGTTGAAAACGATCATAAAAAAACAATCACATTTGAAAAATTTCTTGAGTTTTTTGAGGGCGAAGAAAAGAATTTTTTAATGGAATATCATTTTGTTAAGGGAAGCAAAGAGAAGATTACTTATGAAGCGCTTTGTTTATTTATTGTACAATATATAACAAAACTATGTACCAAAAGAGAAGAATTTAATATTTTTCTACCAAGATTTTATTTTGTTTCAAATTCACAAGATCCTTTTACTCCAATTTATCTTTCTACTACAGCCATTGATGATGTGCCTAAGCCTTTATTTATTAAAAGCGATAAGAAGAATTTGCTTCGCCAGACCCTTTATGAACAGTGTGGTGAAGGGGTAACACTTTTAGATACGAATGAAAATCTTTATATTGAATTTGCAAGCTATGAAATAGCAAAAAAGGTAATTCATTCACTAGAAAAAATGCATCTTATAACACGAGAAATATTATTCTTAGGTAAAGAGCAAAAAACAATCGTTATTACCAAAGATGAATACGATCAATTACAATATTTTCTCAAATTTAAACCTTTGACAGTAGCTAAACAACATTCTGTTGAAGATTACTTTATTGATGAAAATGGCGACATAGCGCCGATAGAATTAATTGAAAACTATCGTGGTGTCATATGTCTTCATAGTGGTTGTAAAAAACCAGAGCATGAAATATCCGGTATAGATTATTTTTTTTCTCAGCTAGAAAATCCAATGTATGTTCGACCTTTTAGAAACCCTGAACGAGAATATTCTGCAAACATTCGAAAGATTATTTACGATCAAGAAAACTTCGATATTGCTACGCAGAAAAAAAAGAAAATTATTAGAGAAGTCAGTGAAGAAAAAATAGCGATTGAACATCAACGTCCCATTCTTTTTAACCCGTTACCGAGAGAATATTGGGCAGATTCTAATAAATGCAATCAGATACCTCGAAAGATTTTTGCAGAGCGAGGCTTGCCGAGAAATACTATATTTACTAAAAAAACTTCTCATGCCTTGATGATGCCAAATGGAAAGCAAATATTTTTTGCGGGAACGGTGTTCGACTTTCCTTATTATTTTCCTGTTGGCATACTGTCAGATATTCGTGAAATGCATTTAAAAGGAGAACGATTTATATGGAATAAAGATGCCAATACCACGGATAAGTTTTGGGTAGGAGATGGCGCGGATTCAGAAATGATCTCGCTTGGTTTGCCAGGATTACGAGAATATTTAAAAAAACATGTCCAAAGAAATCAAACAGCAAAATGGAATGAATTGCTTATTGGCGCGAGTAAAACAGCCGTGAAAGCCTTTGTTTGTGTAGAGTCGACCTGGACACAAAGAAATAATTCTATATGGACCAATAGGCTCAATACCATTTTGCAAGCAAAATTAATGCAAGAAAAATATGGTATACACGTCCCTTTGCTGATTGCCGATGGGAAAAACACTCCTTATTTGTATACTGAAAAATCAATGAAAAATGATATAGCGGCGGTCATAAACCTTCTTAAGGAAAAAACCTATCCTTATTTTCAGGATGCTCCTGAAAACCAACATTTTCAAGGCAAACTTATTTGTGTGGAACAAGCTTTATTACTTGAATTTTTCAAAAAATTAACCAATATACCCTGCCACGCAAAACTAAAAATGTATGACGAAAAAATAAAGCATGAAAAAAATAATTCGAATTTGAATTATGAAGTAGAAGTGCATAAATCAATCGAACATAATTCAAAAATACTCGCGGATTATGTAAGTGATTTTTCTATAGATATTCCTTCTTGTTTAAGCCAATTAAATTTGCTGGGTGGGGAAAATCGTGAGAAAAAATATTTTCTGGAAAGACTGGAAAAAATAAATTCAAATAATTGCCATTATTTGTTGATAAGAAATATCCGCTTAGGACATGAAGAAAATATTAATATTATATTTGAATATGCTGAGAAAAATAAAATAGCCATAAATTTTAATAACGCATTTCTCAATGCTACTATTTTTTCGCCATTTGATTTTTCAAAAATAATTAAGTTACCTTCTTTAATCCATAATGCCTTGAGTCTCTTGAAAGCTGTACAAGCGTGCGATCAACATAGTGTTGCACAATTGCTGAATAAAATTAAAAATAATGTCGATCCGTCATTGCCTTTTAATACCAGCGAGTTCTATATCAGTCATGCATTCAAAATGGCTGTGACGAAGAATTCCATTGCTATTACAATGCTATTGTTGAACCAAGCAAAGCATGAAATCTCGACTACTCTGAAAGAGACGGCATTCATGATTGCTGCTACAAGTGGTCGCTGCCATCTCGTCGAATTACTACTGAATAAAGTAGGAAGCGAGATCTCTGCTGGGTATAAAGCTTCTGCACTCCTACGTGCCACTGTAAATGGCCATAAAGCTATTGTTGCACTGTTGCTAGATTGCGACGAAATTATATCGGATACAATAATCCAAGCACTTTTATTTGCAGCTACAAAATGTCATCAGGATATCGTCGAGCTGATATTAGATAAGGTAGGAAATAAGATAACGCCTTCTATGAAAAACATATTGCTCAAAGAATTTTTGATGCATAATGTTCATCAAGATTTAGTTGAGTTGTTATTGGATAGGATTGAACATGAAATATCGCCTAATGATAAAGTTCGAGCATTTTTTTTCGCCGTTCAAAATAGTGAATTTGAGATAATTGAGCTTCTTCTCAAGAAAATAGGTCAAGATATTTCAGTAGAAGATAAAGAAAATGCTAAAAAATTTGCAGAAGAACAAGGCAAGTCAGAAATTGTTGGTCTTATTGACGTGTATTTGAATAAAAATGTGATATCTAGCAAACAAAATATCGCAAATGAAGACAAAACAGAACCTCATAAGAAAAACAAATTTTTTACCATAGGTTTATTATGGAAAAGCTAAAAGCTGTGGAGGCAGTATAATAATAATTATTGATGTCGATTATATACTTCTAGCCAGTGAATAATCTTCCATATCTTTAAAAAGATATTCTTTAAGAGCGACCTATATTTGATGACCGATGTTATTAGATGCTTGGAACTTTCTCTATATAGGACTGCGCAGGATTTTTTCCAAAATAGGTTACGGTTCTTGTTTGCATATCAACACGATAATTATAAATACCAGCGTTTGCTGAATCCTTTAGAAAATCTTGATAGGAAGTTTTATTAATTTGATGTTTGCGTAAATGTTGTATAAAAGTTTCTTTGTCGAAAGTAGGTGCAACTTCTAGAGGGACGAAATCCAACGGGGGTGATTCAACAAGAGATTCATTATTTCCGTAATAGTTAATTTCATGCGTAGATATCTTCACTTCATAATATTCGACACCCGCTCCTTGAAGGGCATTAAATGTTTTGGGATAAGCCCAGTGTTCAGATTTTGATTTCGTGATAATGCTTTCAATTAATTTTTTATCAAACATAGTGTCCTCTTTTAATATGGTCAACAAGACATGCCTTGAATCTTTTGTAAGATAAGCAAATAAAATAATTCTTCATTAATAAATTCTCTAACAATAAGATCATTAGAAAAACATAGATTATTTATCTCCTTTTCAGTAATAGGTAAAGTGTGTGGAACAGTATTAGCATCTTGTAAATGCAATTTTTCAACGAAGTGAGCGCCAACAGGATGGCTAATTGCAATAAAACCGTTTACCCTTAAAAGTTCAGTGATTCTTTTCAAAGCATCATATTGAGAAAAAAAGTTTCCAAAACAGGCATTACAGATAATCAATTGAAAACTGTCGTGGCAGATAAACTCAGAGATATCTCCTAGATGTGTCTTAACTTCGGGAAATCTTTCTTTTAAATTATTCAATTGTTGTTGTGATAAGTCTATTGCATGAATATTTGAATTTAAAAAAGTCTTATTTATAAAGGGGATCAATACACCCGCTCCGGAACCAACATCCAATACGTTGAATTCATTATTAGGTAAAGCATTGCAATGCGCTTTCAATATATTGAACATTCTGTTTAACTTTAACTTTACCTCTTCTGGCGTGGCTTTAGAGGAGATATACCAATCAGCTTGTTGATCAAAAAATTGCTCTTGATGTTTATTAAATTCATGCTTTAATAGCATTTGCTTTTTATTGGGTAAAGTTTTATTAGCAACCTGGGCTCGATGCAATGCTAACACTTCATCAATATGTTTTAAAAGATTATCATTCATGCTGTGTGGCTTGCTCATTAAAATATTACCTTAGATTAATATATGTAAAAAGTCACAATCACTGTTTTGGGGGTTTTCCTATCAACCTTATTTAATATTTTGTAATTCCTCTTCGCTCATTTTTGCGAGCAATAGCATGAGTTTTTTGTCATTTTCTGTAAGATGATTTTCATTTTGCAAAATACTTATTTTGTATTGATATAAAAATGTCCTAAGCATTGAGGCTTTATGAATATTAAATGAATCAGATTTAAATATTCCTTTGTATAAATCTTGCATAATGATCTTTATTTTCTCAAAGGGGGCCTTTCTTGCCTGTGATAATATAAGAGATAATTCAAGCTTTGCTGCTTCATTAAGATCGAATTCTAAATGGGTTTGCTTTGAGATTTCATGATAGGCTTGCACTAAAGCGGGTAGCATATTCTTTTTTAATTCCTCGTCACTTGCATTCATTCCTAAAATTTCAAGTTGCTTCAATGCTTCCAGATAATGACTCGCTATTCTCTCTGGATCAGAAGCTCCAAAAAAATAGGCGATTTTTTTTTCAAATTGCAACATTTCCATAGATGCAGCCATAAAATGAATGACTTTGTTTTCTGATTGTGCTTGACTCACCATACTATTCCCTAATATGACTGATACTGATCAGTCTTCCATCCGATGGTATCATTTATGGTTGCATTGCGTATAATCATACTAATTCATGTAGCCTATCGGTTATATAAATGACAAAGTTTAGTGTTGCGTATTTCGAACTTTAGGGCAAAGTGCGAACTCGCACGCTAAATTATAACGAATTTTACAATACGATAACAGAAAGTACTCTGTCGATCCCTTCGCGGATCAAATCCTGCTGCACGTCATTAAAGCTTATCGAGAGTGTGATCCGACTTCCACTGTTTTGGCAAAGATTGCAAGTGCACGTAACTCATCAATCATCATTCGTCTGACTCCGATTTGTTTTCATTGCTGCACCCAATCGAACAGTGAATTAAGTTTATTGCATCAATTTTCAGATTTTCTATGCCCAAGGGTATATTCAGCGGGAACACTTGAAATTTACATAGCTTTAGGCTAAGTCTCTAGAGATAACATTTCGGTTTCTCAAATCTACGAGTCTGTACACGGCTGAAAGGTATGTATCCATTATCAGGTTATAGAATGAGTTAAAAATTTAAGTTTATTGAGCGAGACAGAAATGCTTTATAATAATGTTCAAAATCAAATTGCACTGATACTTAACGCTAAATACGACCATAACGACAATTTTAAAGAAACGAAGGGCTTCTATTTTAGAAATGAACAGCATCTTAAAAAGAAAGGTTATCAGATTCTAAAAGTGACAATAGAAAAACCAGAAGAATTGCGTATGCTTTCAAAAATAATAAAAGATCAAATTGGTTTTTTATGGATTAGAGGGCACGGTGCATCTGATAAAATAACTTTTTCTAAAGAATTTGATCTCACTTCTTCTAACGTGCATAAGCTGTTGGACTGGCTGCCAGCGAAAATGCACCATCAAGGTATTATTTATTTGGACAGTTGCTCAACAGGCTCTCTTAAAGGCTATTTTTATCAAAATATGCAATTCGAATTTGGTATCCTTACACTGGACCAACCTGATATCAAAGTTGTTGCCTCTAAAGATGATTGCTATATCAATATATTTAAATTAAAAGAAAAAGGTTTTCATGCCTATACAATCGCTTCATCTCGAGAAGTAGATAAGAACATTGCACTTATTTTAGGAAAAAATACAAAACAGTTAATAATGACAATTGAAACTCAAGAGTCTTCCTTTGAAGATATTTCTCAAAAATTGATACAATCTTTAGAGACAGGAGAGACTTCTGATATCCGCAATAAATTCCTAAAATATAGTGGTTATCAGCAAAATCAAGAGGGTAAGCCATTTTTACTTTTCAAAGATGCCCGTCATGATGTCGGGAAAGGGTTTATGTATATATTGATGAAAAATCATGTTGCGATAAAAAATGCACCCTCTTTTACTCTAGCAACATTGCTAGCGGAACAAACGTTAACAGAGGTGAAACTTTGGATAAAAAAATTGCATGCACCCATTAATTATATCAATACAGATTGTGTAGGACCTGAGAGTTACAGCCCTTTATTTGCTGCGATAGCTATTCATTATCCTCCGTTAGTTAGTTTTCTTTTAAATGAAGGGGCGGACAAAGAAGTAAAATACAAAAATTTATTTTTGAGCGGCGAATACTCTGAAGAAGATTCAGATGAATTTACTAATGAGATGCAAGAAATATCTCCATTAGAGTATGCCAAAAATTTGAAGAAATCCTCTGAAGATGATGAGTTTATTGATTATTATTCGGATAAAATTACTAAATTACTACAATCTCGTATGAAGTTAAAATCAAAGTATAATAAATAAAATGACCTTAATTACCTGGAATTCTATTGCTATTAAAAGAGCGGCGTTATAAATGTTTATTAAAAAAATCTAATGCTAACGCACCTATATCTTGATGTATTTTAACACGATTAATTGAAGCATGATCACAAGTGTATTCTGGATTAATTTTTCTACCTTCTTCTGTGCCCTCATTAAGAAATGTCATATGCGTTACCTCACCAGGAATAATAGTGAAAGCGCTATGATTTAAGACGGTATCCGGTTTTAAAAATCCATGCCACAACCCCAATACAGATGAATAAAAAAATTGCTATCATTAACAAACTGACCCCTATATTGATATCGGCAGATTCATGAAAACTCCAACGAAATCCACTTATCAAATATACGACAGGGTTTGCTAAAGATATTTTTTGCCATATCGGTGGTAACATTTTAATTGAATAAAAGCTACCCCCTAAAAAGGCTAATGGCGTAATAATGAGAAGAGGAATATTTTGTAGCTTTTGAAATCCATCAGCCCATATTCCAATGATGAAGCCCAAAAGACTAAATGAGACGGATGTCAACATCAAAAATGCAAACATCCATATCGGGTGTTGTATTTTTAGATCCACAAAAAAACTGGCAGTGATCAAAATAATCAGCCCCACTAACATTGATTTTGTCGCCGCGGCGCCGACATAACCCAATAGAATTTCCAAGTAGGAAATAGGTGCCGATAATATCTCATAGATTGTGCCTGTAAATCTAGGAAGATAAATTCCAAAAGAGGCATTAGAGACACTTTCGTTTAAAACAGTGAGCATAATGAGTCCGGGAACTATAAAAACCACATAGCTTACTCCATCAATATTGGCAATCCGAGAGCCAATCGCTGAACCAAAAACAATGAAATATAAAGTCGTTGAAATGACAGGGGATGCAATGCTTTGGCCAAGCGTTCTAAAAGTGCGCGCCATTTCAAAGCTGTATATCGCAAGAACAGCGGTATAATTCATTTTTTCCTCACTAATTGAATGAATATTTCTTCGAGAGAACTTTCTTTTGTACTCAAGTCGCAACAAATAATTCCGCAAATCTTTAATTTATCAAGTATTTCAGATATCCCGTTGTCTTGCTTTTCGATGTCGAAGGTAAAAACAAGAGTTTTTCCGTCTTCTGATAGTTTTAGATCATAGGAAGATAGTTCTATAGGGATTGCTTTAAGGGGATCTTTTAATTCTAAATTGAGTTCTTTTTTCCCTAATTCCTTCATTAAATGCTTTTTTTCTTCAACTAGAATCAGTTCACCTGTATTAATGATGCCAATGCGATCTGCCATTTCTTCAGCCTCGACTATATAGTGAGTGGTGAGAATAATCGTAACACCTGACTCTCGTAGCTTATGAACGAGTTGCCACATGCTTTTTCGCAACTCGACATCGACACCAGCAGTCGGCTCATCAAGAAAAAGAATTTTTGGTTCATGTGATAAAGCCTTTGCAATCATCACTCTTCGTTTCATTCCGCCAGATAGCGTCATAATTTTATGATCTCTTTTTTCCCATAAAAATAATCTTCTTAATAACTCTTCGATATACTTTGGATTTTTTGATTTTCCAAATAACCCTCTACTATAACAGACTGTATCCCAAACTGTTTCAAAAGTATCTGTCGTCAGTTCTTGAGGGACAAGGCCAATAAGGGAGCGTGAGGCTCGATAATTTGTGATTATATTATGCCCCTTTACCGTAATAGTTCCTTCGGTAGCTTTCACTATGCCGCAGATTATACTAATCAAGGTTGTTTTACCGGCACCATTGGGTCCAAGCAAAGCAAAGATTTCACCCTGATTAATCTCAAGATTGATGTCTTTTAGAGCATGAAAACCACCAGCGTAAACCTTATCTAACTTAGAGACTGAAATGATTTTTTCTGGGTGGCTCATTCGTTCCATTGCGATAAGGTCCTTAAAATTTTTATCAATTTTTGCTGCAGGGTCACCTATATATTTATCGAGTACGCTCTTTTGCATAATCGACCATCCCTTGGAAATCCACGATAATCACAGGCTCATCTCCCAACACCCAGGCATCATGTCCTGAAGGTAATAATGAAATATCACCCTTTTAATTGCGCCCTGCTAAAATCACTTGCAATTTGTTGCGTTGTTTTCATAATTACTCCAAAGATTACTTATTACCAAACTGCTTAATCGCATTTTCAATGGACCATTGCGAGAACTTGAAATTTATTCAGCATTCTCATGATATTTTCCTCACTTGGCAGATACAATAACCTCAAGTGTAACAATAAAATGAAAGATTTTGAGTTTTAAGTTGATATTTTGGCAATTTATATGATCATTAAGACAGATCTTGCTCTAGTACGAAGCAAGATTTATATTAAAATTAGGTATCCGGAAAAAAGTTATTTTTCTAATGTTGGAGTCTAATCACTAATGGAATATCTTTGGTTGAAATATATTCATATTTTGAGTGCAACTATTTTATTTGGGACAGGACTGGGTACCGCTTGTAATATGCTATTGGCGCACCGAACAAAAGATACTTATATTATCGCGACAACCGCACGATATGTTGTCTTCGCGGATAGAATATTTACCTGTAGCTCAGGAGTGATTCAGCCGCTTTCAGGATTATGGATGATTTATTTGGCTGGTTTTTCATTGACGACATTTTGGGTGTTAGGATCAATCGCTGGATATTTGATAGCAGCTTTTTGTTGGTTCCCTGTCGCTTACTTACAAGTGAAAATGCGCGATCTTGCCCTCTACGCCCATAAGACCAACACACCACTTCCACCAGAATATTATCGATACTTTAAAATCTGGTTTT
>Ga0207052_10204_pt1 | contig 19074 bp, 19 predicted proteins | sample Alteio_BWMinCont_62_FD_153294 | JGI IMG/M metagenome (GOLD analysis project Ga0207052, IMG submission 153294) | Enriched cells from forest soil in Barre Woods Harvard Forest LTER site, Petersham, Massachusetts, United States -... | ecosystem: Environmental > Terrestrial > Soil > Temperate forest >...
AATGGCGGGACGGGCGGAACAACGGCGCGGCCGACCGCGGGGGAAGAGGCTGCGGCGAGAGAACACCACGTTCAGCCGACTTCGGCGCAGACTGAGCACGAGCACGCGGCGAGCACGAATCGCGCGCAACTAGCGTCGGTGAATCACGGGCGGCCGACGGTTGCGGCGAGCGCGCGGCCAGGAGAGTTCAGCGGCAAGGGCGCGGTGGCGGCGAAGGCTGCGAATTCGAACCGGCCGCCGAATGCCGGCAACGCTTCTTCAAACCGGCCGGGCGGGAACAATGCGAGTGCTGCGAACAAAAGCGTGGTCAACAACAACCGGAATGATCGGCCGCCGAGCACGATGAATCATGAGACGACCCCGTCCAGGACGAACGCGACATCCTCCAGGAACGCGGAATCGGCGCGGAGTGCGCAGAACAACACGCACACGAATGCGCCGAGTTCTACGGGGTCGCATTCGAACAAGCCGCCAACGTCGCAGAAGAATAGCGCGGCACATTCCAGCGGCAAGCCGGAACACGGCAGAGGCTAGCTCCACAGATTGAGTGGAGTAGCACGAGCTGGAAACAGACTAGTTAGAGAACGATCGAAGAGGCCGGACGCGATGCGTCCGGCTTTTCTTTTTAATGCGTGCGCGAATTCGAAGAGCGCTTAGCGGCGGAAGTGGGAGAAGAGCCAGAAGAGCAGCGAGAGGCCGAGGCTGAGGACGAGGCACGTGGCGATGGGGAAGTAAAACGTGGTGGATTCGCCGCGATGGACGATGTCGCCGGGGAGACGGCCGAGGCGGAGAGGGAGTTTTCCGCCGAAATAGAGAAAAGCGCCGACAAGTGCCAAGAGCGCGGCAACGATGAGGAGTGTGCGGCCGAATTCACGCAAAGGATCCATCAACCAAAGTCTATGAGGGGGATGCGCGCGAAGTCAAAGAGCGACGCGCAAAATCGGTGGCTGATTAAAGGACGGATGGTTTCGTTCGGAAGCCGGCTGGAAGCCGGCGCTACGCAGTGGGCGGGTGCGCGAGAATTGGGTTTGCTTAATATGTATTGATATGATATCAGTACGTATTAGTGTTCATTTGCGGTGATCGGGTGAGGTGTCCCGCACTCCCGATTCTCGATGCTGATGCAGTACTGGAGGCATCGCATGGTTGGCACACAGGGCCTTCTGGCGATAGCGATGTCGTTTCTATTGGCAGGGATCCCCGGCGGCGCCAGGCCGGAGGTGCTTGGAATTATCGTGGTGGCGGAAGGGGCGAGTTTAAGCGGGGGTTCGGCTTCGGAAGGAACGAGCGTTTACGATGGCGACCGGCTTTCCACTGAAACGGGTGGGGCACTGCAATTGCGCAGCGGCGGAGTGACGCTGGCCCTGAGTGGAGCGAGTACCGTGATTGTTCGAAGCAATGCCAAGAACTCGGGAAAAGAGTTCGAAGCGGAACTCGCGTCCGGGACGATCACGCTTTCCGCAGCGGCGGAAGCGGCGGCGGAGATTCAGGCGCTCGGCGCACGGATTCGGCGTGGCGCGGATGGAAGAGTCATCGCGCAGGTGCGGATTCTGGGACCGAAAGAGTTGCTGGTGTTTGCGCGGCGAGGTTCCGTGCAGGTCTCGTATCGCGAGGAGAGCGAGACGATTTTGGAAGGCAAGTCGTACTATGTGCTACTCGATCCCACAGACGGCGATGATTCCAAGGATTCCAGCGCGAAGAAAGCGGGAAAGCACGGGAAAGCCCTAGTGCTGATTGCGGTCGCAGTGGCCGCGGGGGCGGCGGCGACTTCCATTCCGATGGCGCTGCGGCAGCACTATGAGAGTCCGGACCGGCCTTAGTCGGGTTCGAGACGTTTTCAGCGACTGCTGGTGGATTGACAGGCTGAACTAATTGAAAGAAAGGCGCACAGACTAGAGACTGCGCAACCAAAACCGTCAGATGAGTTCGACACCGGAGAAGAAGTAGGCGATTTCGAAGGCGGCGGTTTCCGGGGCGTCGGAGCCGTGAGTGCAATTGTTGCCGATGCTGGTGCCGAGGTCGTGGCGGATGGTGCCGGGGGCGGCTTTCTTGGGATCGGTGGCGCCCATGGTGTCGCGCCATTTGGAGATGGCGCCTTCGGCTTCGAGAACGAGCGCGAAGATTTTGCCGGAGCACATGAAGTCACAGAGTTCTCCGAAAAAAGGGCGGGCTTTATGAACTGCGTAGAAGCCCGCGGCTTCGCCACCCGTAAGAATCATCGTTTTGATTGCAACGATGCGGAAACCAGCTTTGTGGATGCGGGAGAGAATTTCTCCCTGAAGATTGCGGCTAACGGCGTCCGGCTTGATGATTGCGAAAGTGCGTTCGAGTGCCAAGCTATTTTCTCCTCTTTGTGGGCTTCCTTTGACCACGTTGGGTCGTATCGACATACTGGCGATCTACGTAAATGAAATGGATCGTTCCGTTGTCTTCCACGAATTCAAGCTCCAGACGGCCGCCGTCATAACCAGATAGCTTGATCGGAACGCCTACTAACGCGGAAATGGCCTTTTGGTCCTCTTTGGGCAATCCGTCGAGGAGACCGGGCGGCAGTTTTACCAGAACAACTTTACTCCCCGGTTTCGGCTGGAACTTTCTCGATCGCGCAGTTTTCTTCGGAGCCACCAGAACAATGACCTCGTTACTTTAGGGCGGCGGCTACGGTCGAGCCTAGGTCCGCGGGGGTTTCGACGCAGCGGATGCCGGCGGCGCCCATGGCGGCGTACTTGTCCTTGGCAGTGCCTTGACCGCCGCTGATGATGGCGCCGGCGTGGCCCATGCGGCGGCCTGGCGGCGCGGTTTGGCCGGCGATGAAGCCGACGACAGGCTTCTTCACGTTGGATTTGATCCATTGCGCGGCGATTTCTTCGGCGTTGCCGCCGATTTCGCCGATCAGAATGATGGCGTGCGTGTCCGGATCGTCGTTGAAAAACTTGATGGAATCGAGAAACGACGTGCCGATGATGGGGTCGCCACCGATGCCGATGCAGGTGGACTGGCCGATACCGAGTTTTGTGAGCTGGTCCACGGCTTCGTAGGTGAGCGTGCCGCTGCGGCTGACGACGCCGACGTTTCCCTGCTTGTGAATGCGGCCGGGCATGATGCCGATTTTGCATTTGCCGGGAGAGATGATGCCGGGACAGTTGGGACCGATGAGCCGGGTTTTCTGGAAGTCCACGGTAGCGGCGACGCGCACCATGTCCAGCACGGGAATGCCTTCTGTGATGCAGACGACTAGAGGAAGCTCGGCGTCAGCGGCTTCGAGAATGGCGTCCGCGGCGAACGGCGGCGGAACGAAAATGACGGAGGTGTTTGCGCCAGTGGCTTTGGCGGCGTCGGCTACGGTGTTGAAAACAGGGCGTTCAAGATGCTTTGTTCCACCCTTCCCTGGCGTGACGCCGCCGACTACGTTCGTCCCGTATTCGATCATTTGCTGAGCATGGAACGTTCCCTCGCGCCCAGTGAAGCCCTGCACGAGCAGCCGAGTTTTTTCGTTGACGAGAATGCTCATCGCGCACCTCCGGCAAGCGCGACGACTTTTTGGGCGCCGTCCTTCATGCCGTCGGCGATGGTGAAATTTAGGCCACTGTCTCGCAGGATTTGCTGGCCAGCTTCCACGTTGGTGCCTTCCATACGCACGACTACGGGAACTTTTAGTTGCAGATCTTTGGCCGCGGCGACGACGCCAGTGGCGAGCACGTCGCAACGCAAGATGCCGCCAAAGATATTGATGAAGACGGCTTTCACGGAGGGATCCGACATGAGGATGCGGAAGGCGTTTTTCACCTGATCGGCGGAAGCGCCGCCGCCCACGTCGAGAAAGTTTGCCGGCGAACCGCCCGCGTACTTGATGATGTCCATGGTGGCCATGGCCAGGCCCGCGCCATTCACCATGCAGGCGACGCTGCCATCGAGCTTGATGTAGTTCAGGCCGTATTTCGAGGCCTCCACTTCCAAGGGGTCTTCCTCATCGAAGTCGCGCAGCTCGCGAAGATCCTTGTGACGGAAGAGCGCGCTGTCGTCGAAGGTCATCTTGGCATCGAGAGCGACAAGTTTGCCGTCGCCGGTGAGCACGCAGGGATTGATTTCGAGCAGCGACGCATCGGTATCCACGAAGGCGCGATACAAAGCCTGAAGAAACGGGATTGCGGAATTCACGACTTCACCCGGCAAGCCCAGTCCAAAGGCGATTTTGCGCGCTTGATACGGCTGCATGCCCACGGCGGGGTGAATCGGTTCGCGCAGGATGGCGCCGGGATTGGTCTTGGCGACTTCTTCGATTTCCATGCCGCCCGCGGCGCTGGCCATGAAAATAACGTGGCCGCTGGCGCGATCGACGAGCAGGCCGAGATATAGTTCGCGCTTGATATCGAGGCCTTCTTCGATGAGCAGGCGCTTGACGATGCGGCCGCCGGGGCCGGTTTGCGGCGTGACCAGTTTCATGCCGAGAATGTGGCTGGCGAGGTCGGCGGCTTCATCGGAAGAGCGCGCCAGCTTGACGCCGCCGCCTTTGCCGCGGCCGCCGGCGTGGATTTGCGCTTTCACGACGACGACGGTGACATTCGAACGCAGGCGGTGCGCCGCTTCGCGTGCTTCTTCCTTGGTGAAGACTACTTCACCCCGCGGGGTGGTGACACCGTAGCGCGAAAGGATAGCTTTGGCTTGGTACTCATGAATCTTCATCGAGTTTCCGTTTTCCGTGTGACTTTGAAGCAGTCAGCCAGTGTTAGAATTTTGAGGCAGCGCGAAACATAGAAGTTTACTAGCAAGGCGGAAACGGAGCAAGGAGCGGCGGAGCGGATGAGTTTTCAAGTCGCGTTCCCGGCGCTCTAAGCAGCTGACTGGCGCTGCTAAGGGGCTTTGGCGGGGCGGCCAGATTTCGGAATATACTCGGACAGACTCTATGAAGCTTTTTGTACCAGCGCTCCTTGTTGCCATCGCTTTAGCGTGCGCTATGGCAGTCGTAACCCATGCCTACGGCCCTCACTCCACGCCAGGCATTCGAATTCTAATCGTCGGTCTTCCAGGCTCACTCTTTGGGGTTTGGGCTGGGCTCATGTTTGGCGAAAATCAGTTCCTTTTTTATGCCGTGACCGCCTTGGTTAATTCGGTTTGTTATTTCTTCGTCTTAAAGGGACTGCTATTCCTAAAACGTAGTCTTTCAAAATCAACAGCAAAGCGATCCCCAAACTAGGGCGATGGACAAGATGCTCGCACGACCGATGAAAGAATCCGCGAGAACCTAACTGCTGGGCAGCCACACAACTGCTGAATCTCGATGACATTATCACTCATTGATCGCGTTGAAGCCGGGCACATGCTCACGCACGCGGAAGCGGAGGCGGTGATGGAGGAGCTGTTGTCAGGACGGGCCGAGACGGCGGAAATCGTGCGCTTGCTGACGGCACTGAATAAGCGGCTCGTGCAGGTGCAAGAACTGGCGGGATTCGCGCGGGTGATGCGGCGGCACGCCACGCGGGTGTTCGCGGAGGGCGAGCCGAAGCCCGCGAAGATGGTGGACACGTGCGGCACCGGCGGGGACGATTCGGGGACGTTTAATATTTCGACGGCGGCGGCGATTGTCACGGCGGCCGCGGGCGCGCGCGTGGCCAAACATGGTAACCGCGCCGCGAGTTCGCGGAGCGGGTCGGCGGATGTGCTGGAAGCCCTGGGAGTGCGGATTGATTTGCCGTTCGAACGCTATGGGCGTGCCATTCGGGAGATTGGCATCGGCTTTTTGTTTGCGCAGGCGGCGCACACGGCGACGCGGCACGCGACTCCCGCGCGAAAGCAGATTGGCGTTAGGACAGTCTTCAATTTGCTCGGGCCGCTGACGAATCCGGCGGGAGCGCAATCGCAAGTGCTGGGCGTTTTCTCAGCAAACGTGATGGACCTGGTGGCTGCCACGCTTGCGGAACTCGGTGTACAGCATGCGTTTGTGGTCCACGGCGGGGGAGGGCTCGACGAGATATCGCTGGCGGGAGAAACGCTCGTCGCAGAGGTCAAGGATGGCGCGGTCAGGCGCTTTACCGTAACTCCTGAAGAGTTCGGAGTGGAGCGCGCGCCGCACGACTCGATTCGCGGTGGGACGGCAGCCGAAAACGCGGCGCTGATTCGGCGAATTCTCGCCGGTGAGTCTGGGCCACCACGCGACATTGTAGTGGTCAATGCCGCGGCTGCGCTCGTCGCAGCAGGAGTCGCTCCCAACTTCCGCGACGGTGCCAATCTCGCAAGCGCGACAATCTCTTCGGGGGCTGCGGCTGAGAAACTGGCTGCGCTCGTTGCGTTTACAGCGGCGAGCTAACACCATTCAGCGAAGTTAAGAATTGAAGGAGAATCCCTGTTACGGACGGTCGGGGCTTTCGAGGGCTTCCTGAACGGCCAAGCCCGTAATTATTGCGACGACTGTGGGGATCAAGAAGAACCGGCCATGCGCGGCGGCAATAGGCGACTTGTTATTGTGGTTGGCGCAACTGCCGTCGATCACCACACGATAAGACTGCCCTTCCTCGACAATTTTAGTTTCCTTGCCAGCGGTGACTTCGAGCGACTGCACGCGGCTGGTGACCACCACGGCGCAATTTTCGAGCGTCATTTGCCCGGCGGTGAGTGCGGACGTCTGCGGACGGACGCGCACGTCGGCGGCGATGAGCCGCAATGCGCCACCGCTTTCCACGCGGAAACCGACGGAGCCGCGCTGAAGCACGGCGGTCAACGTGGCGTCCTCTTGTGTGACCAAAATCGCGCTGTTTTCCGGCAGCTGAAGCTGCGCGGAGCCGGAGCGGAGGCCAAGAGTCCCGTTCACTTCGGTGGCGAGACGATCGCCACTGTAGATCGTGGTTCCGACAGAGGCTGCGGTGTTGTTCAGATGGCCGCCGGCCGATAGCGTGACGACACCCAGCGGAGCGGATTGCCCGGACAGAGAAATACCCGTCAGCAAGAATGCCAGCGTCATAGCCAAAATGCGGCGCATACCTGTGCGAAGCCTCCGAGGGAAGTGCACTTTGAATGTAGGGAGAAGAAGATGCGGGCGCACTGGTACTGTGCGTAAAGGGGTGTTGGCGGCTACCGCACAAGGGAGAACTCGTCCTGTCCGAAGGTACAGCTGTACGAACGGACAGGTCCAATACGAGGACAGACTAGGTTTCGTACAGCCTGGCGTCACTCCTGGCGATGGAGGCAGCGCACCGCATAGATAAAGCACGCCAACGCGAAGACAAGGAAGGCCGCGCCTTCGAGTAATATCGAATGGAGATTGCCGAGGCCGATGGAGGTGAAGCGCAGCCAATCGATCTCCCACGTAATTGGATTGAGCAGCGCGGCGAGACGGAACCATGAAGGAAGCGGGTCCAGCGGATAGAACATCGAGCTCGCAAACATGAAGACGAAATAGAAGACGCTGGTGACGCTGTTGAAGACGTCGTTACGGCGAATTCTTAACGCGAAGATGGCGTAAAAGAAAAACCAGCCGGCGGTGCCAACAGCCATCCCGATAAGCAGCAGCGGCAGGTTTTGCCAGTGCATGCGAATCCCGAGCAGCAAGCGGCCAACAACTAGCGTGAGCGCGGCTTGCACCACGGCGATGCAAACGTTGAAGATGACTTTGCCGAGCAGGTATTCGCTGCGGCTCATGGGATAAGTCAGCATTTCGTAGAAAATGCCGTTGTCGCGATCGAGAAAAAACGACCACGAGGTGTTCGACGCGATGGCAAAGCTTGCCATGGCCAGGATTCCGGCGAGAAAGAATTCGTTGTAGTTGACGCTACCGAGACCGGCGGGAGCGCCGAGCGCGGAGTTGATGCCCACGCCGAAAACCAGCATGTAGAGCAGCGGGAAGAAGAGATCCCAGAAAATAAACGTGAAATTCGTGGCGCGAATTTTGGCTTCGCGGTACACAACGGCGGATAGCGCGCTCATGCCGTCTCCTTTGCCTGCTGCGTGGTCAGTTCAACGAAAATATCTTCCAGGCTGGCGCCGCGCACCTCGACCCGCAAAACGCGCCGCCCGTGCGTGAGCGCGCTGACAATTTCCATGACGCGGCCTTCTTCGGTTTTCAGTGCCAGATCGATGGTGTTGGCTTCGATGGTGAAGCGAATGGGAGCCAGCGCGGCAATTTCCGTTTGAATCGTTTCCGGCAGTTGGTCAAACGTGAGTGTGACTTCGTATACGCCATGCGAGAGCAGTTTCAGGGTGTTCAAGTCGCCGCGGGCGATCTGTTTGCCTTTGTTGATGATAAGAATGTCGTCGCAAAGTTCTTCCGCTTCGCTGAGGACTTGCGTGGTCAGGATAATGGTTCTGCCCTTCTCCACCTCCGCGCGGAGGAGGTTCATGACCTGACGCTTCAGGAGTGGGTCCATGCCGGTGGAGAATTCGTCGAGAAAAAGCACGGGCGTTTCGACCATGAAGACTTTCGCGACCTGGACGCGGCGGCGGAAACCGCCGCTCAGGTCCTGCACTTTTCGATCAACTTCCGCGCCGAGCTGAAAATCAGCGATCAGGGCGTCGGCGCGGCGCGTGGCGGTGGCCTTGTCCAAGCCTTGAAAGCGCGCGTAGGTGAGCAGATTGTCCCTAACGGAGAGGAACAGCTCGACTGCGGTTTCTTGAATCACCGACGAAATTCGTTTGCGGACTTCGATCGATTTCTTGACCACGTCATAGCCGAGAATTTTCGCGGTGCCCTGCGTCGGGCGGGTGAGCGTGGTGAGCACGCGCAAGAGCGTGGACTTCCCTGCCCCGTTCGGGCCGAGCAAACCAAAAATAATTCCGCACGGCACGTGGAAACTCATGCCATCGACGGCGCGGACGGGCTGCTTCCCGCGGGCTGAATAAATCTTCACGAGGTTTTCTACTTCGAGTGCAAATTCACTCATCGCCTGCTCCAAATCCACGTCGCGGGGGAGACGCACCGCGGGAAGAAACCAGTGCAAACAAGCAAACCGTACAAAGGTCGGATAGAATCGCCAGCGGGTGGCATCGCGCCCGCACAAGTGCTTTCAGGCAGCTGAGCTGCCGCGAGAGTCAGAGGAGGGTAGGTTTGAGAAACATTGCGGTCACACTTTTGATTGCCCTTTTACCGTATCCGGCGCTGGCACAGAAGTCAACTCCTCCTTCTCCCGCGCAAGTCGCGGAGGCCGTGCGCGAATACCGCCTGGAGAATGAAGACCGCATCATTCGCGAACTGAACGAGTTTCTTGCGATTCCCAATCTTGCCAGTGACACGCCCAATATCCAGAAAAACGCGGCGCATTTGGTGGAGATGCTGGAAGCGCGCGGCATCGAGACGCATCTTCTGTCCATCGCCGGCCGCGGTCCGGTGGTTTTCGGCAAACTGATTTCGGCGGAGGCCACGCGCACGGTGCTTTTTTACGCGCATTATGATGGCCAGCCGGTTGATCCCGCGGCGTGGACGGATGGAAAACCGTTTGAGCCGGCGCTGCGTGACGCGGCGATTGAAGCCGGCGGAAAGCGCATTCCGTTTCCTGAGAATAGCGCGGCGCATCCCGGAATTTACAACGATGACTGGCGGATTTACGCGCGTTCCTCTTCGGATGATAAATCGCCAATCGTGGCGCTGCTGGCAGCGATTGACGCGCTTCACGAAAAGAAAATCCCACTGGCGGTAAATCTGAAAGTCATCTTGGAAGGCGAGGAAGAAGCGGGCTCGCCGAATCTGCAGCGCACGCTGGAACTGCACAAGAACTTGCTTGGCGGCGACGTGCTCATTACCGGCGATGGGCCGGTGCATCAGAGCGGGCGTCCGCTGGTTTTCTTTGGGAACCGTGGCGACATCGGGCTGGAAATCACCGTGTACGGTCCGGTGCGCGCGCTACACAGCGGGCACTACGGGAATTGGGCGCCGAATCCGGCGATGGAATTGTCGCGGCTGCTGGCATCCATGAAGGATGCGGATGGGCGCGTATTGATCGAGGGCTACTACGATGACGTAACGCCGCTGGGCGAAGTGGAGAAGAACGCGCTCGTGGAAATGCCGGACAACGACGCTGATCTGGAACGCGCGCTGGGGATTGCGAATCCGGAGGGCGGCGGGAAGAAACTCGTGGAGCTGCTGACGCTGCCGTCACTGAACGTTCGCGGATTGAAGAGCGCGTACGTTGGCGAGCAGGCGCAGAACGTGGTGCCCGACCGGGCGGAGGCTTCTCTGGATGCGCGGCTGGTGCAGGGAGAGGACCCGCAGAAAAAGTTTGAGCAGATCGCTGGGTTCATTCGCAAACAGGGCTACTACGTGATCGACCGAGAGCCGACGCTGGACGAGCGGCACCTGCATCCGCTGATCGCCAAGGTCGTGGATGAAGGCGGTTATCGCGCTTCGCGGACGGCGATGGATTTGCCGGTTTCGAAAGCGCTGGTGAAGGTCGTTCAAAGCGCGACTGCCGGGAAGGCGGTGATTGCTCCGACGCTGGGCGGCAGCGTGCCCATGTACATTTTTGAAGACTTCGGTCTGCCGTGGATTGGCGTGCCCATCGTGAATTACGACAATCATCAGCACAGTTCGGACGAGAACTTGCGGCTGGGGCACCTCTGGCGCGGGATGGAAATTTATGGGGCGGTTCTGGCGGATTTGAATTGGTGAAAAAGAGGAGAGAGGATAACGCAGAGACGCAAAGTGCGCAGAGGAGCGCGGAGAGTGGGGCAACGCGGGGGGAATTACAGTGAGAGGAAGTTCTTGAGGAGTTGTTTGCCGGATTCGGTGAGGACGGATTCGGGATGGAATTGGACGCCTTCGATCTTGTACCGCCGGTGGCGGAGACCCATGATGATGCCGTCGTCGGTTTCGGCGGTGATAAAGAGTTCGCGGGGCAATGCTTTTTTTTCAACGATGAGGGAATGGTAGCGAGTTGCGGTGAACGGATCCGGTAGCTTGCGGAAGATATTTTTGCCATCGTGGTGGATCTGGCTGGTTTTGCCATGGAAGAGCTTCGGGGCGCGGATAATTTTCCCGCCAAATGCCGCGCCGATGGCCTGATGTCCGAGGCACACACCTAGAATCGGAAATTTTCCGGCGAGGCGTTCGATCAATTCCACGGAAATGCCGGCTTCCTGCGGCGTGCACGGCCCGGGCGAGATCACAATTCGTTCCGGCTTGCGGCGCGCAATTTCTTCGACGGTAATTTTGTCGTTGCGATGCACTTCGACGTTGCAACCCAGCTCGCCAAGATACTGCGCGAGGTTGTAGGTAAACGAATCGTAGTTGTCGAGCAGCAGGATCATTTCAACTTCCTCGAACGGCTTCCGCGATGCGCGTTTTCCAGCGCGGTGAGCAATGCTTTCGACTTGTTCACGCTCTCTTCATATTCGCCTTCCGGCGTGGAATCCGCAACAATACCGCCTCCGGCCTGGACGTAGGCGACGCCGTTTTTCATGACCATGGTTCGAAGCGCGATGCAGGAATCGAGGTTGCCTGCAAAATCGAGATAGAGAATTCCGCCGGCGTAGATTCCGCGGCGCGTACGCTCCAGCTCCTCGATGATTTCCATGGCGCGCACTTTCGGCGCGCCAGAGACGGTTCCGGCCGGAAAGCAGGCCATCAGCGCGTCGAAACAGTCCACGTCCTCACGCAAGCGGCCGCGCAGGCTGGAAACCAGGTGCATTACGTGCGAGTAGCGCTCCACGGTCATTAGTTTTTCAGGCCGCACCGTGCCGTAGTCGCAGACGCGGCCGAGGTCGTTGCGCCCCAGATCTACCAGCATGATGTGTTCGGCGCGTTCCTTCTCGCTCGCGAGCATTTCTTTTTCAAGGCGCTGGTCTTCGGCTTCGTCCTTGCCGCGCCACCGCGTCCCAGCGATGGGCCGGTAGAAGACGTCGCGGCCCTGCACTTTGACGAGCATTTCGGGCGAGCTCCCGGCGACGGAGACGTCATTCATCTGCAGGTAGAAGAGATAAGGCGAAGGATTCAGCGCGCGCAGCTCGCGATAGATTTCGAACGGCTCGGCGTGCGTTTTGGCCGAGAAACGCTGGCTCACGACGACCTGAAAAATATCGCCGGCGCGGATGTACTCCTTGGCCTTTCGAACGGCGGCCAGATATTCGGCCCGGCGAAAGTTCGAGGTCACTTTGATGGGCGCGTGCTTCTTCGATTTCGATGGCGGCTTGGGCCGCTCCGCGGCAACGGGCTCTTCGAGCTGGCGGCGCGTCTGTTTGATCTCCCGCACCGCGGCGTTGTATTTCGCGCGCAGCGAACCGCTGCCTTCGGTGAATACGTTGCGAACAATCCACAAGCGGTGCTGCACGTGATCGAAGGCGATGATGCCGTGATAAAACATCAGCATCGCATCGTACAAGCCGATTTCGTCTTTCAGGCGTTTGGGCAGCCGTTCGATAAGCCGCACCATGTCGTAACTGAAATAGCCGATGGCGCCAGCAACCAGCGGCGGCAAGCCGGGAAGCCGTACGGGGCGGAAGCGTTCGATGCGCTCGCGCAAAAAAGAAATGGGGTCGCGCTCTTCCCAGACGAGGCGGTCGGGGCTCTCCAGCACGCACGCGCCGCCGGCATAACGGAACACTTCCTCGGGGTGCGCGCCGGCAAAGGTGTAGCGCGCGATTTTTTCGCCGCCTTCAACACTTTCCAGAAGGAAGGAATACCGCGCGCCCTGCGCGATCCGCAGATAAGCGCTGACCGGTGTCAACAAGTCCGCCGACAATACTTCATAGACCGGGATGAGATTTCCCTGTTTAGCGAGCCGCTGGAATTCGCGAAAGTCGGGCTGAATCATGGAAGCAAGTTCACAGTTGAACGTTCAAAATCCAAACTCAAAGATCCTTATTATTACATCAGACGGGTAAGCGGCGGTGCAGCTTCCCCTCGGCTCGCAGAGCGGTTCGCACCGCGCGCCGCATGAGGGCTTCCGGCGCGCGCTTTTCGGTCCAAATCTCCCATTGCGCGATGCCCTGGGCGAGAAACATTTCGACACCGGAGACGGCGGCGATGCCCCTTTTTGCGGCGATTTTCAAAAGCTGCGTCCTCTCCGGCCGGTAGATCAAATCCATTACCAGCCGACAGTGTAACTCGTTGGACGCGAGTGGCGAAAATCCGTCGCGTGGGTGCATACCGATGGGCGTGGAGTTCAGGATGGCGTCAAAGAACTCTGTGCGCAAGGCACGCCGCGGCACGGCTTCGCCGCCAACGGCGCGCGCGAGCTCCTTCGCAGCTTTCTCGCGGCGCGCGCAGATCCCGACCACGGCCCCGCCGCGCGCCAGAGCAAACGCCACAGCCCGCGCCGAACCTCCCGCGCCAAAAATCAATACGCGGCTCCCCTTGATGCGAAGTTTCTTCCCGAGAGCGCGCAGCACGCCGACGTAGTCCGTGTTACAGCCATACAGCGAGCCGTCGCGCCGCACGACTACCGTATTTACGGCACCGATGTCCGCCGCGAGCGGCTCGCATCCTTTCAAGTATCTCAGGATGGTTTGCTTGTGCGGCAGGGTCACGCTGAAGCCGCGGACGCCGAACGCCGGCACAGCCGCGAGAAAATCGGCGAGCCGGTGAACCAGGAACGGCAGATACACCGCGTCGAGGTGACGCGCAATGAAGCCCGTGTTGTGCAACAGCGGCGAAAGAGAATGCCCGATGGGATCGCCGATGACACCATACACACGCGTCTTGCGAGTGAGCGCGTGAGCGCGATAAAGATGTTTCATCTCCCGTAACGATACCTGGCCGGGAGCGGTAGCCTCGGCGACGGGCGCGTAGGCCAGCGCGCTGCCCTCCCGCAGCGCCAGGATTCGTGCCGGAAGGCCCACTTCGCCCATCGGCACGGCAACAAAATTCCTCGAACGCCGCGCCAATTTCAACAAGCGAACGCTGTCCGCGATCGTTCGCGCTTCCGCCGCAATCTTCACGGCGTCGGCCTCGCCGCCAGCCGGCGTGCTAAGGCTCTTGGCCAGAACCGGCGTGCGCTCGAAGTCGTGCACCGAAAGCAAGACTCGGCGCGGCACAGCGTATTCGCGGATCGATTGATCCGGCAGCTTGCGTAACGTTTCCACTTCCAGGTCGCACCACTCGCAGCCCGCCTCGCGCGCCCGAATCAGCCAGTAGAGCTCCCGGTCTACCCCGCCCTCAAACTTTCCGCCGCCTTCCCGTCGCCTGCAAGTAGCCACAAAGCAAGCACTTGTATGCCGATGTTTCTGCAGCCATCCGAGAAACCGCGTCCGCTCCGCATCGTTTCGGAGCCAATCCAACCGGAGTTCGACGGTCTTGGTCTCCCGCAGCGCGAAGCCAACCTGCTTCGCCATCTCGGCTGCCGTGGAGGCCGCAACGACCGCGCAGATGCGCCGGACTCCTGTTCCAAACAGGCTCATGAGCCGCCTTGTACCGCCAAGCCATTGAAAATACAGCCCGATTCAGCCTGTAGTATGCCGTATCAAATGTGTAAAGCAAGGCAGTTCAATTTGTTGACGCCCGGTGCCGGCCCTGCTATTTTCGCTAGGAATAGTCCCCGCACGCCCATTGGGACGTGTCTTCGAAGGAGTCATGAAATGCGCGTTAGACTAGCTGCTTTGTGTCTCTTGATCTTCCTGGTCGCAACCGTGGCTTCGGCCCAACGGGCGCCCGACGCTTCCTATAAGGCAGTGCAACCGGATTTCAATTCGGTGAACTGCTCCGGCTTCGCCACCGACCAGAAGGTGCCGGACGGTATCCAGCTCATCTCCGGAGAGCAATCCAACTACAAGATCACTTTTGCGCGCGGCGACTTTGTCTACATCAACAGGGGGCAGGACAAGGGCGTCCGAGTTGGCGACCGCTTCTCCGTCGTGCGGCCAGACAAGGATTTCACGGATGTGCCGTGGTTCAAGTGGCAGGACAAGCTTTTGAAAGCTATGGGGAACCTCTATCGGGATGCGGGACAGGTGCGGGTGGTCAACGTGCAGCCCAAGGTCTCCATCGGGGAAGTGATCTTCTCCTGCGATTACATGCAGCGGGGAGACATCCTGCTGCCCCACCAGGAGCGCCCGTCACCTCCGTATAAAGACCCATCCGCGTTTGACCACTTTGCGCCTGTAAGCGGTAAACCCGTGGCTATGGTCGTGGCGGGAACCGACTACACCCAGGTTTATGGGAAGAACAACACCGTCTATGTGAACCTGGGAACGGCCCAGGGAGTGAAAGTCGGCGACTATTTCCGCATTTTCCGTTATCAAGGCACGATGGCCGAAACAGTGCCTCAAACCAAGGACTATCAATACATGATGTATGGTTTCGGAAGCGCGCCGCAGCGCTATGCCTGGAACGATCTGCCCCGCGAAGTGCTCGGGGAGGGCATTGTCCTGAACGTCAGCCGCAATTCCTCGACAATGATGATTACGTTCAGCCGCATCGAGATCTACGCGGGAGACTACGTCGAAATCGAATAGTCGCCGCGCAAGTAGATATCGGATGGACTTAGGCCCGCCCCGTTTTTCCGAGGCGGGCTTTTTTTTGACCAAAGCGAATATTGGGCTTTGCGCCGAATCGCGCGGAGAATTGCCGAACTATCCCAGTGCACCAGCATCCTGAAACACTTCGCACGTAAATCCAAAGACCCGGGCTTCTGGATTGCGCCAAGCCTCGCGCGGCAAGCCTGCCTTGCGACACGTTTCTTCCAAGAATTGCTCGCGCGAAAACTTGTGTTCGATGGCTACCTGTGGCAAGAGAAGCCCTCGCCGTCCCTGATGCACGACCAATAGCCCGTGCTGCCCGATCTCAATGGAGTCCGGAGCAATCGGGGCAAGATCGGAAAGGAGGGAAATCTCGACGGTAAGTTCGCCGAGTTGCTCCGTCTTCATGGGCGCAAACCTGGGATCTTCGCGGGCAGCACTGGCCGCGCAGCGGACGATGGCCTCTCCCAGGGGCTCCTGCGCTTCCACGACGCCGATGCAGCCTTGCAGCCGTTTCCTGACGTGAAGCGTCACAAAAACACCTCGGCGCTGCGTAAAGATTTCTTCGTGCGGGATATGATCCGGAAGCTTCTGGTGGGTAACCGCCTCGACGACGGCCGTTCGCGCAAGTTGCAACGCGGCGCGCCGCTCCGCTTCAGAGAGGGACGGCATCCTGCGACTTCTTGCGCGCCTCGAGCATGCGGAGCCGCCGGCGTTGCTTGATGCTGTCGTCCACGTGGCTCCAGAATCGCAGGAAATACTGTGCTGCAGAAACCAGCGCGCTGATCACTACCAGCCAGAGCAAGACGAGCGCCAGCGGCTTAAACGAAGGGTGGCGCGCGCCAACGATCAAGACCGCCACGGCGCACACCTGCAACACCATTTTTGTCTTTCCAAGCGCGGACGCCTCGATCGTGAAGCCCTCCGCCGAAGCAATATTCCGCAAACCCAGGACCGTGAACTCACGCCCGACGATAATCACGACCATCCACGCGGGCACCAGGTGCATATCCACCAAAGAAACGAACGCCGCGGAAATCAAGAGCTTGTCGGCGATGGGATCGAGAAGAATTCCGAGCGTGGTCACTTGCAACCGCCGCCGCGCCACGTATCCGTCTGCCCAGTCCGTCGCCGCCGCCAGGAGTAGGATCAACACGCCCCACACCTCGAAGTGCATGGTATACCCCCACAGTTCGACGTTCGGACTGCGGGTCAGCAGGATGACAATGAGAACGGGAACGAAGAAAATGCGCAGCAGCGTCAGTGAGTTAGGAAGATTCATGAGCGCTCGGCGGCGGGGAGGCCGCCCTGCGGCTTCAACCGCCGCAGTTTTACTATAGACTTCGTGTAGGAAGGCGTCAACGCCTTCGGGCCGGGGCACCAGCAGTCGCATGGAAGAGCAAAAAGGAGCGGAAACTGACAGCGGCTAGATACTCCGGGGTTAATGTAAATGCTGAACGGTCGCGAGGCATTGCGATACTCTTTCGTTACTCCAATGCTGCAAACCTGTGCAAATGTTAGAGGACGAGATATAGAGGCAAAGAGACCCCTCAGGGCCTGTTAACACCCATTAATACGACATAACGTTTTTATTATCTGTATGTTACAAAGACTATCGGAACGTCCGTTTCTACCGAGTCCGCGGGTTCTTTCATGCTCCTCAAAAAGCGGGTTCGCAGTTTCCACAGTGTTTTCCACAGCGGGTGAGGCGCAGATTTGTGGAACGCGGTGTCCGGCGAGGGGCTGTAAGTGACCTAAAACAAGGGATTTTCGGGCGATTACCCGATAGTTACCCCAGCATGGATCCAAGGCGAATTTCAGATGGCACGCGGCCCGCGCAATAAGCGGATGGGAAGCATAAAAAGCGCGCTGATAAGACCGAGAACACCGTGTACCGCGATTCCAACGATGCGAAACGGCAGCGTCAGCAGCCACACGATGGGATAGAGCACCAGCGCCAGCAGTGCGACGGGCCAGCACAAAATAAATAGAATGATCCACAGGAAAAAAGCTGCCATGGCAACCTCGCTAATCTGCACCGCAGCGCGATCCATCTTCCTGGCGAGCGCGGAGCCACCGCCAGCCACAGTATAGTACGAGAGTCAGCGACGAGAAGTTTCCTCGACGATGAAGTCGTTGAGCCGCAAGCGCTTGGCTACCGAAGATGGCACCTCCGCGTCCAGCCGCATGTGCGAATCGTCGACTTGGGAAGAAAGCACGCGTCCAAGAGCATGTATCAGGGCGAGCGTTCGCCCTTCCGTCAGCGGCAAGCGCATCGAAAGCGTAACCACGGGATCCGTGGGCATCACGGCGTCCACGCGCCGCAATAATTCCTCGATTCCTTCACCGGTCAGCGCGGACACGTAGACCGAACCGCCGTCTCCGCTGCCATTTCTTCCTGCGCCGTTCGGAAGAGCCTTTCGTTCTTCGGGAGTGAGCTGATCAATCTTATTCAGCACGCGCAACCTGGGCCGGTCTTCGACGCCAAGCTCTGCGAGAATCTTGTCCACTTCTTCATCAAGCTCATCGTGGTGCGGATTCGAAACGTCGCTCACGTGCAGAATCAGCGCTGCTTCCTGCACTTCCTCGAGCGTCGCGCGAAACGCGGTCAGCAATCCCTTCGGCAGATCGCGGATGAATCCCACGGTGTCGGAAACCAGCACGCGGCGGTTCGAAGGAAGGCGCAAGGCACGGATCGTGGGATCGAGCGTGGCGAACATGCGCGAGGAAACCAGGACCTCAGCGCGGCTCAGCGCGTTGAATAAAGTGGATTTGCCGGCGTTCGTATAGCCCACCAGGGCGATGGTTCCGAGCGGAACGGCGTTGCGCGCTTCACGGCGCAGGGCGCGCTGTTTGCGAACTTCGTCAATGCTGCTCTGAATCTTCCCCACCCGGTCGCGAATCCTGCGCCGGTCCGTTTCGAGCTTCTTTTCACCGGGGCCGCGCACGCCGATGCGCCCCGCAGCTCCGCCGCCTCCGCTTTTGCCGCCGAGGCGCGACATCGCGGTGCCTTTGCCGGTCAGCCGCGGCAGCATGTAATTCAGCTGTGCGAGTTCCACTTGCAACTGGCCTTCGCGGCTGCGCGCGTGCCTCGCGAAAATATCCAGAATCAGTTGTGTGCGGTCAATGACGCGGCGCTCCGTGGCCTCTTCAATATTCCGTTGCTGCACCGGCGACAGATTGCTGTCGAAAATAATCAGGGGCGCCTGGTGTGCCGTGGCCTCCGCACGAATTTCATCCAGCTTGCCGCGTCCCACGAGCGTTGCAGGATCAGCCGATTCACGCACCTGGAACACGGTTCCCGCGACCTCGGCGCCGGCGCTCCGCGCCAGTTCCACGAGTTCCAGAAGCGATTCGCGGCCCTGTTCGCCAGCGGGCATTCCGGGAAAACGAGGCGCACGCTTCCAGCCTACGCCCACGAGCAGAGCACGCTCGGCGTTCGAAACTTGATGTTGTGTTTTCGTCACAAAGATCGACCTGGAGTCATCGTGCGGAAATCAGTATTCCTGGCGGGACTCGGTCCTGAACGCAATTATACGCTTCTCCCTTCGGCCCCGCGACCGATTCCGCCGCCTTGCGATTGCAGCCATTCGAATGCGCCTGCTTGCACGGTGGGATCATCGCCGAAACCGGAGAACCAGCGCACGCCTTGCTCTCTTCGAAACCAGGTGAGCTGGCGCTTGGCGTACTGCCGGGTGGCCT
>Ga0207052_10179_pt2 | contig 19031 bp, 20 predicted proteins | sample Alteio_BWMinCont_62_FD_153294 | JGI IMG/M metagenome (GOLD analysis project Ga0207052, IMG submission 153294) | Enriched cells from forest soil in Barre Woods Harvard Forest LTER site, Petersham, Massachusetts, United States -... | ecosystem: Environmental > Terrestrial > Soil > Temperate forest >...
CATGTTGCTTACGCGCGACGTTTGCGAATGAAAACCGTTCGAGGACATGAATGGACTCAATTCTTGTGCAACAGGCGACCCTCAGGGGACCGGTGAGCCTGCTCCAATTGTAAGGTAGGTAATGACTTTTAGACTGTCCGGGGTGCCACATAAAGCACCTAAATCGTGGAAAACGAATGCTTAAGCCGGATCTGACCGGGCCTGTCCATGGGCAGCGGAGGGAGGTTTCAAAAAGCGGGTTTTGGTCGAAAAATCTATTGAATGACAATGGTCTTGCTCTGGGTGGTGATTCCGCCGCGCGAATTCTGAGCCGTGATCGTGATCAGGTTGTTCCCGTTGGGCAAGGGTGAGGTAAAGAAGTGAAACCCGCCGTCGGAATCGATGACGGGTACCTCTTGGCCGTTGATGGAAACGCGTGCGCTTGGTTCAGTCCGGCCCCGCACCTCCAGGACATGACCGTGCTGGGTGAACTGATCCACGCTGAGTGCCAGACTGGTGTCGTGGACCTGGGGAATGATGGTGAACTTATCACGTTCGCTCTCGACGGATTCCCGTCCCTTCGCGTCCAGGGAACGCACCGACCAGTAGTAGTTCCCTTCTTCCAACCCGGGGATCCTGGTCGCCGCAGTCTCCACGCGACGATCAATCAGCAACGAATTGAAGAATGGATTCCTGGAGAGCCGGATGTGGTAACCGCGCGCGTCGTCAACCGGAGTCCAACTGAACTCTACCGGGCCATCCGGATTGGCTACCAGGGGCAGCAAGTTCGCCGGCGCGGTCAGGGTAGGGGGAATGATCTCCTTCTCCCTGGTCATCTGAGCCGAGGCCGCCAGGAAAGATACTTTTTCATACTTCGCGAGCTGTAGCTTCTCGCCGTTTCGGGTGACCTCGGCCGCGCCTCGCTTCAAAACCAGTTCGTGCTGGTCCCGGTTGTCATCGTTAAGCACCGAGGCCGCGGTTTCGGGGCTAAGATCGGCAGTAGCGCCCGCCACGATCACCTGGGATTTCGAGCCCTGCGAAAAGGTCCCCGTGGCCAGATCTACGGTTCCGGTGGTCACCTGGACGGCCACTTTGGTTTGCGAAAATGAGTTGGTGCTGTTTTCTTCCACGACGATCAGTGAGTCTGGCTTGACGGTATAGTTCGTACCATCGGCAAAAATGACCTTAGCCATCCCTTCGGCCCCGGTTTGCACGACATCTCCCTTCTCGAGCGGGGTACTGTAGCCCGCGGCAATCCAGTTGTTGCCGTCCTTGCGCTTAACGCGCACGGTTCCATCAAGGTTCGTGAAATGAGCCTGCTGCCCGGTCGTGGCCCTGGAGACTGCGGCATTGCCGGAACTCCCGGAGGTTCGGCTTATTTTTTGGAACAGACCGGCGAGCGTCTCGCGGCTGACACGGACCGCAGTCTGGCTGGCTGCCGGAAGAACCCAGTACGTGGCAACTGCTGCTATACAAGCGACGACCAGGATGAACAGCAGTACGCTCCGGTAGGTGACAGTCGTCCAGGAGATTTGCAGTCCTTCGATTCTCCGGTTGGCTGCGGCTGGCTTCGACACTGCTTAGACCTTACGATTCGCTAGCGAGACTAGCATATCGGATTACCACAACAAATGGGTGAACCCCCTTATTACCGATGGGCGCGAACCCTCGTGTAACGGGGCTCGCAGCTTCCGAGTCAAGCGGCGAGTTTTGGCATTGGTTAGAGTACGGTTCGCTGGCGAGGAACCCCCTAAAATAGAGGAATTCAGGCTGGCGCGGCGCGCCGGGGCGGTCGCTCAGATTCATGAACGGAAAAGGAGGCTCCCGATGGTCATCGGAGTGCCTAAAGAGGTTGAGGACCACGAATCGCGAGTCGGCATCGTTCCCTCGGGCGTGAGGGCCCTGGCGGACGCGGGCCATAGAATCGTGGTTCAAAGCGGTGCCGGCGCCCTTTCGCCGATGCCGGACCAGGACTACAAGGAAGCGGGAGCTGAGATCGTCGATTCCGCCGCCGAGGTGTGGAATACGGCCGGCATGGTGGTCAAAGTCAAAGAACCAATCGAAAAGGAGACGGTTTATTTTCGCGAAAACCTTGTGCTCTTTACCTACCTGCACCTGGCGCCCCTACCCGGGCTTACCGACCGCCTGCTCAAAAAGGGGGTAACGGGGAATTGCGTATGAAACTATCCGCGACAAAGCCGGCGCCCTGCCTCTTCTGACCCCCATGTCGGAGGTGGCGGGACGGATGTCGGTCCAGGTAGGGGCCTCCTACCTCGAAAAGGAACGCGGAGGACGGGGAGTTTTGCTCGGAGGCGTGCCCGGAGTGCCTCCCGCACAGGTCACAATCATCGGCGGCGGCATCGTGGGCATCAACGCTGCAAAGATCGCCCTGGGCATGGGCGCGATTGTCACCATTATCGACCTGAACCTCAACCGGCTTCGTGAACTCGACGACATCTTCAACGGCCGCGTTTATACCGTGGCCTCGAACTCGTACACGATTGCCAAAGCGACGCAACACGCGGACCTGGCGATTGGGGGCGTGCTGATTCCCGGCGCGGCGGCGCCCAAACTGGTGACGCGGCAGATGGTGTCAAAAATGAAGAAGGGCGCAGTCATCGTAGACGTGGCCATCGACCAGGGAGGATGCATCGAGACGGCACACCCCACCACGCACAGCGATCCCTCGTACATGGTGGACGGCAGAGTTCACTATTGTGTCACTAATATGCCGGTGGCGGCGCACACATCGACGCTGGCGCTTACCAATGCGACCTTCCCTCACGTGATGGCCCTCGCCGCGCACGGCGCCGAAGCGGCCATTCGCGATCATTCGGAAATTCGCGAAGGCGTGAACACCTATCGGGGCAGCATCGTCTACGCCGCCGTGGCGGAGTCCCAAGCAAACCCCACCGGCAGATCGAGGAGTTGCCATAGGGCCAAAGGTGGCAAAAACCGGTTACCGGCCCTCTATAATAGGCAGCGTCACAATCGACAACATCGAGCCATCCGCAGTGCCCATCAATACGCAAGGTCTGGACGAAGCCGAAAGCCGCCAACGTAAGCTCACCCTGGGTGTGCTTGGGGTGATGATTATTGTCCTCTTTGGGCTGGTCTTTTCGCAAACTTGGTTCAATCTGACCTTTATCAAACCGGATAATACGCAGCAAACTCTGGTTTTTGCAGCTCTCTCGACGCTTATTTTCCTGTTGTTTCTCGCCCTTTCCTTCGTTCTGCTGCGCAACCTTCTAAAACTCTATGCCCAGCGGCGCATTGGGGTTCTCGGCTCGCGCTTTAGAACCAAGATGGTGGTGGGAGCGCTGCTGCTTTCGTTCGTGCCGGTGCTGTTTCTGTTTCTGTTCGCGTACGGCCTGATGAATCGCTCGATTGACAAGTGGTTCTCCTATCCCGCCGAGCAACTGCGCCAGGACTCAACGGAATTGGCATCGCTACTCACCCGGTATGCCTCGATTAACGCTGCGGCGGAAGCCACGGCAATTGCCGGCTCTTCAGCGGCGGAACACGCTTACGGCATCGGCTATTTTGGAGAGCTGGCGGGGGAGATCAAGCGGCATGAATCCACCCTGCAAGGCGGCTTTGTCATTGCACTGAAACAGGATGAAGTCGTGGCCAGCTATCAGGCCCCGCAGTCGTGGAGCGAGCTGACAAACGCTTTGCCACCCCGGCAAGGTGGCGCCCGCGCGCGCACGCTTAAGGTAGGCGGCAAAGACTACGTGATTGGAGATGCGCCAGCGGGAGAAAACGGGCGGATTCTCGTCGCCATGCCCTTGCCGGATTCGCTGAACACGCTTCTGACCCGGATTGCGGAAAACCAGAAGCGCTATGGAGACCTGAGCAGCAATCGAAAGAGCGTACAGCGCATGTACGTGATGCTGCTTTCCCTCCTGACCATGCTGACGCTCTTCGTGGCCACCTGGATCTCTCTGTACATTTCGAAGTTCGTAACACAGTCGGTGTCGGCCCTGGCGGAAGCCATGGAGGAGATATCGCAAGGACACTTCAGTTATCGCGTGGAGCTGGAGGGCAGCGACGAGCTGGGGGAACTGGTCACATCCTTCAACAGCATGGCCGCAGACCTGGAGATAAGCCGGGCCCAGGTGGAGGCTTCGGGACGCCAACTCGAAATAGCGAAAGGGACGCAAGAAGAGCGCCGGCGCCAGCTGGAAGCGGTCCTGGAGAACATTCCCAGCGGCGTGCTCTCATTGGACCCGAACTATCGGGTTACCCATTTCAATCGCGCGTTCGCGAAGTTGTTTCCGCGGCAACTTGCCGACCAGGAAGCGCTCGACCCCGGAACCAGTATCGGCCTGCCCGAGCTGTTTGGAGCGGAGGCGGCGAACGATCTGCGCCGGATGCTGCGGAAATCGGATCGTATGGGGGTTACCGCCGGACAATTCGAGATGGCGGGAAGCAGCATGGCTCTGGACGTCGCCGTCACGGTTGCGTCCCTGAACACCGCCAAGCAGCGCCTTGGATACGTAATGGTGCTGGAGGATTTCACTGAACTCTTGAAGGCCCAGAAGCAGGCAGCCTGGCGCGAAGTGGCGCGCCGCGTGGCCCACGAGATCAAGAATCCCCTCACCCCGATTGCGCTCTCGGCCGAAAGGATCCGTAAACACCTGGATCGTTCGCCTGCGGCGGAAGGAAATTCCGCGGCAATCATCCGGAGTTGCGCGGAGACCATCTCGAGTTCGGTGAGCACCGTACGCAACCTGGTGGACGAATTTTCCGCGCTGGCACAGTTCCCCAGTTCCCTGCCGCGGCCATCAGGCATCAATGCGATTGTGGAAGGCGCGTTATCGCTGTTTCAAGGCAGACTGGAAGGCATTCGCATCCGGCTGAAGCTGGGAATCGATCTACCCGCGGTATTGGCGGATCCCGAGGCCTTAAAACGCGCCTTGGCAAACCTGATCGACAACGCGGCGGAATCGATGCGCGAAAGCCTGCACCGGGAGATTGCAATCTCCACCGGCTTGGTGGAAGGACGGGACATGATCGAGGTCGTGGTTGCCGACACCGGACATGGGGTCACGCGCGAAATGAAGGAAAAGCTCTTCCTGCCGTATTTTTCCACGAAACAGCGGGGGACCGGGTTGGGGTTGACTATCGTGAGCAAGATACTTCAGGAGCACCAGGGTGCGGTGCGCGTAGAAGAAAACGAGCCGCTAGGCGCCCGGTTCGTTCTGGAGTTGCCGCTGGCGGCGGAAGCTGCCACTCTCGTTGTCGCCACCGAGGCGCTTCGCTAGGGCATGCAAACCATCCTCATCGTGGATGACGAAGCCGATATCCGCAAATCTCTGGGCGGTGTCCTGGAAGACGAAGGCTATAAAGTCAGCCTGGCCGGGAGCGGCGAAGAAGCCATACGGCTCATCCACAACCGTCGCTTTGACGTGGTGCTTCTGGATATCTGGCTGCCCGGCATGGATGGACTGGAATCGCTGGAAATCCTCAGGAAAGCCGAGGACGCTCCGGAAATTGTGATGATTTCCGGGCATGGGTCGATCGAGACGGCGGTGCGCGCGACCAAACTGGGAGCCTTTGACTTTCTGGAAAAGCCGCTTTCGCTCGAAAAAACGCTGATCGTCGTTAAGAACGCGGTCGAAGCCAGGCGCCTGCGCAATGAAAACAAGGAGTTCAGGCGGCTGCTTCCCAAGGGAACGATCATCGGCGAAAGCGTTCCCACGAAAGCGTTGCGCCAGCAGATCGCTCTGATGGCCCCCAGCAACGGCCGGGTGCTTATCTATGGAGAATCCGGAACCGGCAAAGAGCTGATCGCGCACGCCATTCACACCATGAGCTTGCGCAAGGATAACGTCTTTGTCGAAGTCAATTGCGCCGCGATTCCCGAGGACTACATCGAAGCCGAGCTCTTCGGATTCCGCAATGGAGCTCTGCCCGGAGCCACCCAGGAAAAAATCGGCACCTTCGAACGCGCCGACGGAGGCACGCTTTTTCTGGATGAAGTGGCGGATATGAGCCTGAAAACCCAGGCGAAGGTGCTGCGGGCGCTGGACGAGCAGCGCTTTACACCCGTCGGCAGCGACGCGCCAGCAACGGTCGACGTTCGGGTCGTGGCTGCGACCAACAAGCACTTAGAGGACGAAATTTCGAAGGGGAATTTCCGCGAGGACCTTTTCTACCGTTTGAATGTAATCCCCTTCCACGTTCCTCCACTTCGCGAAAGGGCGCAGGACATTCCTTTGCTCACGCGGCACTTTCTCAAGGAGATTTCCGCCCTTTACACGCGGCGGCCCCGAGAGATCAGCGAAGATGCCATCGAAATACTCCTGCGGTACCCCTGGCCGGGAAACGTGCGTGAACTGAGAAACGTGATCGAACGCATGGTCATCATGAACCCTACCGTCGCAAGAATCGAGCGTAAGCACCTGCCGCCACTGGTGCATCGCAAGGGCAACCGTGAGACGGCGAACGATTTTTCGAGTTTGCACCAGGCGCGAGCGTCCTACGAGCGGGATTACATCATCAAAAAACTTGACGAAAATCACGGCAACATCAGCCGCACGGCCGAGGTATTGGGATTGGAACGAAGCCACATGTATCGGAAGATGAGGACGCTGGGAATTTCGGTGAAGGAATAGGAAGCAAGTAGCATGCGACCTGTCGCGATCATTTTGGCCTCATTTTTTATTGCTTCCCGAACGGCGCCCGAGGCGGCTCAATCGACGCCGGATGCGGCAGCAAACGCGCAACAGGCTCCGCGGCCCGCGGCAACCGCACCCCAACAATCGCCAACTCAGAGTTTCTCGGTGGCCCCGGGAAATTGGGTAGACACCGGGATCATGGTTTCGCCCGGTACAATCCTCCAAATCTCGGCCGAGGGCGTAGTGCGCGATACGCGCGGTCGCTCCGTCGACTCCGCAGGCTCAGCGCGCAGGTGGACAGACCTGATCCGGTCTTTGCTGGCGAATGACGCGGGTATCGGAGCCCTGATCGGCAGGATCGGCGACGATTCTGCCGCGGTGCCATTTGTCATTGGCGCGAATAAGCAGATCAGCTCGCAGGCCGGCGGACACCTATTCCTGGCTGTGAATGACGTCGTCAACGGGCAGGCAGAGCTGGATGCCGGCGGTGGCGCATATACCGTGCAGGTCGCAGGCGTAGGACCCGGCGCCGGCAATGGGATTCAGGCGAGTGATTCCCCGGATATACCCCAGCCTGGTTCTTCCCGGAAGCTTGCGAAGAATGCGTTACCGCCGACTGTGACCCAGCCTGGTTCTGATGCGGGTGGCGCGAATAATCGAGTTGCCAGCCAGGGGGCAGAAGTCGATCCGAAGCTGCTGAAGAACACAGAGCAGATGCTGAACAGCATTCCCAGGCGAGTCACCGACCAATCCGGAAACCCCGGAGACGCGATCAATTTTGTGATGATCGGTTCGCAGGAACAGATGGAGAGTGCCATGCAGACCGCAGGCTGGATCATCGTGGATAGAGACACAACCCAGGCAGCGATCCACGCCATACTTTCCACTTTGCAAAGAAAGGCTTACACCGAAGTGCCGATGAGCGAACTATACCTGTTCGGTCGCCCGCAGGACTTCGGTTTCGCCCGCGCCGAACCGGTGGCGGTGATCACTACGCGCAATCACCTGCGGATCTGGAATGCCGGCAAAAGTCTGGATGGTCAAACCGTGTGGGTCGGAGCTGCCACTCACGACATCGGACTGGAACGGGACCAAAGAAACGGAAATCTCACGCACAGCATCGATCCCGACGTTGACAAGGAACGGGATTTCCTTCGCTTAAGCCTGACGGACGCGGGCATTGTCGCGAAGTCCGGGTATGCGACGCCAAAGCACCCGGTCCAGGAGGCCCGAACGGCTACCGGCGGCAGCTTCCATTCTGACGGGCGGGTGCTGGTCCTGGAGCTGAAACAGGGCAATTAGCCCTCCGATTCAGCCCCGCGACCCTCTGTGCGAACCACACGTAATATAGAATTGAGCCCAGAGGAACCCTTATGTTTGAAGGCCTGTTTCAACCGATGCACCTCATCATCATTCTGGCTATCGTGCTCTTGCTCTTCGGCCCGAGCAAGCTGGCCGGACTGGGCAAAGGGCTTGGCGAGGGAATCCGGGGTTTTAAGGATGCCATGAAAGAAGGGGATAAGCCGCCCGCGGACAAGGACACGCAAGCAAAACCTTAAAGTGCCTGCTCTTGCATACTCCCTGGCTATTTCTTCTCTCCCTGCGGCGCCATTAGTCGCACCACCTGAATCGATTGAAGTATCCGGATCCAGCGAGCCGGACGCTTGTCGTGAGGCACGACCAGCTTATAGGGCCCTTCCTGTTCACCAAGTTTTGCCCCATCCAGCGTATCCGCAATAAGTACCTCTGAATCGTCGAAAGCGGGATCCAGTTCGGGGAGCGAGAAGAGAACACGATAGCCATCCCGGGCGGAGGCAAGGACATACGTCGCCATGGCGGGCTCGCGAAGCTTTTCGCCCAAGGGAACCCCCGCACGCTGGAGAACTTCGATGAGCCGGACTCCCTCATAACTCTCGTTCATTCCGGAATGAGTGTTCATGACACGGAGCGTGGTACGCGGTAGGCTCTTCAGATCTTCTGCCGATAGCGTCAGCGGTTTTTCGACGTCGCCGCTAATTCTGAGCTGGGCGCCTGCTTGCCCCGACTGTCCGAAAGCGGCGGACGCCACTGCTACGAACAGCACCGCCGCAGCGCAGCGCAACGAGACCAGTGTATCTTTCGTTCTCATCGTAATTGCCTCCAGCACCCCAAACCAATCCCAGTTAAGTTTCTTGGTTCATGCGCACCATATCTTCATTGTTTCCGAATCGATTGCGGCGCCAGTGAAATTCGCGGCCTGCTAGTCTAAAATTGCGGGAATCCAATTTTAACGTTTTTATACGATCATTGTTGTATAGAAAATACGATTAAGTCTATGACAGCATCCATTACCCGACGCAAGGCAGTTATTCAGGCGGGCCGTGTCGCGCTCGGCGCCCTGGTCGCCGGCTTGACGCCGGGTATGGCGGAAGACCTTAAAACGATCGAGGTGGCCTATGCCGGCTCAATGACCTCGATCATGGAAGGACCCATCAAAGCCACCGCCGCTCGGCAGCTCAACCTGGACTTACGCGGGCGGGCGCAGGGGGCCAGCGGACTGGCGCAACTGATTGTTGGCGGGAGCATCCGCCCCGACCTGTTCATCTCGGTAACGCCTTCGCCCATGCAGGCAGTCATCGCGGCCGGAAAAGCGGACTCCGCGGAACCGATTGCGCGGACGGAGATGGTGATTGCCTACAGCCCGAAGAGCCGATTCGCCCGCGAGTTCCCGCAGTCGGACCAGGCGGGCGCGAAGCCTTGGTGGCAAGTGCTGGAACAACCGGGGCTGAGGTTCGGGCGCACCGATCCGGTTACCGATCCGCAGGGCAGAAACATCATTTTTGTCATGATGCTGGCGGCGCGCTACTACCATCAGCCGGATCTGGCGGAGCGGGTACTCGGCTCCACGAACAATCCACGGCAGATATTCACTGAGCCTACGGTGGAGGCGCGGCTGCAGAGCGGACAACTCGACGCGGCCTCAGCCTATAAAGTTCAGCCCGGACCCTTTGACCTTCCCTACCTTTCTTTGCCGTCCGCCATCAATCTTAGCGACCGGCCGAGTGAAGGAAATACCGTGACCTTACCGCTCAACGGGCGCACTTATACGCCAGAGCCGCTGGTTTACTATGCGGCCGCGTTGAAGGACGCGCCTCACCCGAATGAAGCGGCGGCCTTGTTGCAGTGGCTCACTGGCGAGCAAGCAAAGGAGATATTCCTCCAGCACAACTATGGTCTTTCGAGCGGCGCGGCGCCGCTCCGGGCCTGACTTATGCTCCGCTGGTGCCATCGTGCGCTGATGGGACTGTTCGCGGTGGTTCTGCTTTATCCCTTCTCCGGTTTCGTCGCCGGTGTCGGAGCGTGGCGGTGGACCCGGGAGATTCGAGATCCTTCGCTCGCATCGATTCGCGTCTCGCTGCTGCTGACCGGCCTGGCGATGATCCTCGTCGTCCTCGCGGGCACGCCAGTCGCACTCTACATCCGTGGCGTATCGGCCCGTGAGCGGTTGTTCTGGCAAGCTGTGCTGCTGCTTTCGATCCTGTTGCCGCCGCTCGCGCTCGGGATTCTGCTGTCGCTGGCGTTCAGGCCGGACGGAGCCGTGGGCGGCCTGCTCGCCAGTTATGGCATCATGATGACAAACAGCCCGGCCGCTTTTGTCACCACTCAGGCCTACGTAGGGATCGGTTACTACGTGCTGGGAGCGGTGGCGGCCTTTAACGGAGTACCCGTCATCCTCGAAAAGCAGGCTGCGCTACTCGGCCTGAGGCCCTGGCAAGTCTTCTTGAGGATTACCCTGCCGCTTTCGCGGCTGGCGCTGGCCGTGGCTTTGAGCATGGCGTGGGTACGGGCCATAGGAGAATTTGGCGCCGTGGTGGTCACCGCCTATTATCCCGCCGGCATGCCGGTGCAGCTTTGGATTGAACTGCAAAGTTTCGGCCTTCCGGCAGTGATGCCTCTGCTTGTGGTCTTTCTGCTCACCGCCCTTCCCTTCCCCTGGGTGATACATTTGCTGGCACAACGGCAACAGCGTGCTTGAAGCGGAGATCGTAAAAACCAGGCGCGGCCTCGTGGTGGAGGCTGCGTTGCGGGTGGAGCAGGGGGCCGCCCTTGGCCTGTTTGGCCCTTCGGGAGCGGGAAAGAGCACGCTGCTTGAGTGCATCGCTGGCATCGAGCACCCGGACCGCGGCCGCATTTGCCTGGACGATATTCAATTATTTCCGCCGCCGCTGCCGCTCTACCGCCGTCCGCTTGGCTACCTGACCCAGGAAGCCAATCTCTTTCCGCACCTGACGGCAGGGCAGAATGTCTGTTTTGGTTTAGGAAACGGGGCGCTGGCGGGTGATCAAAAACGCTGGGTCGAGGAACTTCGCGAACGGCTGCAGCTCGAACCTGTTTGGCAGGCATCTGCAACGAAGATTTCCGGCGGCCAGGCGCGTCGAGTTGCGCTCGCGCGCATGCTGGCCCGGCGCCCCCGGCTGGTGCTTCTCGATGAACCTTTCTCGGGACTCGACCGCGCGACAACACGGAGGTTGATCGACGATTTGCTGACCTGGAGCGGGATTCTGGGCTTCAGCATGATTGCCGTCGATCACCAGGCGGAAAATCTGCAACGCCTGACTCGACGTGCGGTGGTCTTGGAAGAAGGAAAGATCGTGCAGGAAGGAACTTGGGATGACTTGTACGCCTCTCCGGCGACCCCATGCCTCCGCGGATTGCTGAAAGCTTTGTAGATGGCACGCGACAAACTATGTCGCGCATTTGGCCAACTGGATTCAGAGTGTGCGGAATCAGCACAAGCATCGCTGGGTTCGGAAGAGGCTCATCTATGAATTAAACCCTTTAAATACAATCAGATATCGTCGTTATATTCTTTGGGTGCTGAATTGCACCCACCAAGGCAGGATCACCAGCGACAAAGGCAGTCTGGAGCCTGGAAAAAGGAGCGGATCTCGATTCTATATGCAGAGGAAGATTTTAGTGGTGGACGATGAAGCCATGCTGACCAGCATGCTCACGGATTTCTTTTCGTCTTTGAAATACGACGTGCACTGCGCGATGGACTGGGAAGCCGCTTCGGAACTACTCGACCTCTACGACTACGATGCCATCCTGCTGGACCTGAGGCTATCTGGCCGAAGCACCGAATCCGGACTGGACCTTCTCCGCATTGCCCGCGAGCGTCACCCCCAGGCGGGCATCATGCTACAGACCGGCCACACAACCGATGAGATCTCCGGGGAGGCCATGCGCTTGGGAGCCGACCTGGTACTGGAAAAACCGGTCCAACTGCAGCGGTTCCGCAGGGTCCTGGGTGAGTTCGAAATGCGCAGCACGCTTCGCGCGCATGGCGCCATTGCAGCTAACGAGATACCAAGCGCGATCATGTAGCTGACGGGCAGGCAGCCGCGTCCGCTCAATTCGCGAGGAGAAAAGATGTCTACAAAAGAAATCCCGATTCCACGAACCCGCGATTATGTTGAATCGCCCCTTAACCTGCTATGGTTCCACACGGCGCCTTCGGGGCCCGGATCTAAATTGCAAAGCGAAATCGTTCCCGAAAGTCTCCCGATCTTTGAACAGGCGGTGATCGGGATTGCAATCCTGGATCATCGTTGCATTATCACCCGCGCGAACCGGGCGTTTGCGCAGATGCTCAAGACCCAACCACATCAACTCGAGAGGAGCACCCTCGCGGAGTTCACACACCCCGAAGACCTGGATTCTGACGCAGCCGACAAAAGCGCTCTGGCCAGCCGGAAAATCGACAACTATAGCGTGGTCAAGAGGTTGGTGCGGAGCGATGGCGCAGTGCGCTGGGTAAAACTCACCTACTCGAGCATTCAATCCGGTTTCGTCAGCAGCGGCTTCCTGTTGTGTGCTGACGACGTGACCAAGGAATTTTCCCGGTTTAGAGGTTCCGCCGCAATGAATCAAGACCCGCCTGAATCGTTTCCATCGCGGTAGAAAAAGAAAACCGGAGATGGCTTTCCCCTTCCGGCCCGAAAACAATTCCCGGGACCGTTGCCACCTGTGCGGCTTCCAACAGCCGGCTGGCGGCAACGCGACTGTCGCGATGGATGCTTGCAACATCGGGAAATGCGTAGAAGGCTCCCGCCGGCATCGCACAGTTTAGCCCAATCTCGTTCAGGCCATTCACAAGCAAGTCACGACGTTGCCTGAATTGCTCCCGTCTCCCCATTAGACTTTCAACCGGAGTATTCATGGCAGTGACTGCCGCCCATTGCGAAGGGGTCGAGACCCCGTTCGTGGTATACAGGACCATTTTCCTGAGACCCGTCATCCAAGGCTCCCGGGCCACGGCATATCCCACCCGCCAACCGGTCATTGAATAGGATTTTGACAGGGTGAAACAAGTGATCGTACGTTCAAACATGCCGGGAAGGCTGGCGATGGAAACGTGCTGGCCTTCGTAGACCAGATCTTCGTAGGCTTCATCGGCGATGACGATCAGGTCGTACTCCTGGGCGAAGGCCGCCACTTCCTCCGCTTCTCTCCGATCGAATACCAGTCCTGAAGGATTCTGGGGGGTGTTGTAGTAGATCGCGCGGGTCTGTTCGGTGATGTGACCGGCCAGCATGCCTGAGATTCCCCGCTCCCGAGCCGCCCTGGTATCGACCAGCACCGGACGCGACTGGCATCCGGCTACCATGTCTCGGATGGGGGTCCAGTAGGGGGAGAAAATCAGTGTTTCGTCGCCCGGATTAAGGACTGTGTTGAACGCGGCTGAGAGGGCATGCATGCCGCCATTGGTCACAATCACATCGTCAGGGTCGGCATGGATCGCATTCCTGCTGCGCAGCTTGGCGGCGAATAGGCGGCGCAGCTCAAGCAACCCCGAAGAGGGCGCATAACGCGTTTTCTCTTCCTGAAGCGCACGCGTCATGGCGTCCTTGATTTCGGGCGGCGTGGGAAAGAAGGGTTCGCCACCCTGGAACTGATAGACCGAGCGGCCTTCGGCGAGCAACGCCATCACCTTGTTGCGGATGACGACAATGTCCGAAAAGCCCACTTCGTCCAGGCGATTGGCGAGCCGCAGCGCGCTGGCCTTAAACGATACGCTCATGAAAAACCGGCCGTGGCAAATACCTCAATTCACTCTTGTTTGAGCAGGCAGCGAGCCATTCAGTTGCAAGAATTTTTGGGGAACGAATGCAATACAAGCGGAAGGTAGTGGGTCATTTTGCCCGGGACTCGTATCGGGGCACGAGTTGGTCCGAAAATACGAGCAAGTTATTGATTCTGCGTTGCCGCTCAACCCGCGTCATCCTGATCCCGCTTTGCGGGAGAAGGATCTTGCGTTTTCATCACTCAGGGTGGGGCGCCGCCCCATGAATGGTTTACTCGTGCCGAAAGTATCGAAAATAAACGGGCTTCAGTCCCTGCACCACGTCCGCTGGCTCTTGGTTGGCCAGAGTACAATATTTGTCAAAACGCATCTAGCTCGGGGGCTCAGGCGGGAGTATTTCTTCGTCCCCCTTCTGCGGCCTCATCTGCGGGAATAGGATTACGTCGCGAATCGAACGCGAATCGGTCAGCAGCATGGTCACGCGATCGATGCCAATACCCTCCCCGCCGGCCGGAGGCATTCCATAGGAGAGAGCGCGTACGTAATCTTCGTCCATCAGGTGCGCTTCGTCGTCGCCCCGCGCTTTCTCCGCGAGCTGGTGTTCAAAACGCAGCCTTTGCTCTTCCGGATCGTTCAGCTCGCTGAAGCCATTTGCGATTTCCAGGCCGCCGGCAAAGACTTCGAAGCGCTCAACCCATTCCGGCTCCCCGGGTTTGTTCTTGGATAACGGAGAAACGGCAGCAGGAAAGTCATAGACGATGGTCGGCTGAATGAGATGTTCCTCCGCGACTGCCTCAAAAAGGCCGGCAATGGTCTTGCCAGGCGGCTCATTTGGATCGACGGCCAGGTGTTTGGCGCCGCTTGCATTCAGCCGTTGCGCCAGCGCGGCAACGCCGCTGGCGCCGGCAAAATCGTGCATCTCCGGTCTGGGGCCGGCATTTTCAGGCCAGTACTTCATGATGGCCTCGCGCATGGAGAGACGCTCCCACCGGGAAAAGTCGATTTCGTTGCCTTCGAACGTGGCCCTGGTAGTGCCGTTCACGTCTTGCGCCACCTGGGCAAGGATCTGCTCGGTAATTTCCATCACGTCTTTGTAATCTGCATACGCCTGGTAGAACTCGAGCATCGTGAACTCGGGGTTGTGATGGGTCGAGATGCCTTCATTGCGGAAGTTGCGATTGACCTCATAGACCCGGTCGAGGCCACCGACCACCAGGCGCTTGAGATAGAGTTCCGGAGCGATGCGCAGGTAGAGATCGATGTCGAGGGTGTTGTGATGTGTTTTGAAAGGACGCGCTGCCGCACCCCCGGGAATGGGCTGCATCATCGGAGTCTCGACCTCGATGTAGCCGCGGCCGTCGAGGAAGCGCCGGATCGAGTGAACAACCCGGCTGCGTTTGACGAACACATTGCGGACGTCGGGATTCATGATCAGGTCGACGTAGCGCTGCCGGTAACGAAGCTCGACATCGGAGAGTCCATGGTATTTTTCCGGCAGCGGAAGGAGATCCTTGGCAAGAAACGTGATCTCTTCGACGTGGATTGAGAGTTCGCCGGTGCGTGTGCGAAACAGGTATCCGCGAACGCCGATGTGATCGCCCAGGTCCAGCAACTTGTAGAGCGCGAATCCTTTCTCGCCGACGAAGTCAAGCTTGACGTAAATCTGGAGCTGCGCGCCTCCCTGTTGCAGATGGGCAAAACCGGCCTTGCCCTGTCCGCGAATCGACATCAACCTGCCGGCAATTCTCACTTCAACTTTGGCGGCCGCGAGCTCTTCGACATCTTTTTGCGAATACGCGGAAAGAATCTCGGGAATGGTGTGAGTGAATTCGAACTTGCGCGGGTAAGCTTCCTGGCCGAGTTCGGGCAGGCGTTGGAGCTTCTGCAGGCGCTCCTGATAGATTTTTTCTTCGAGTGACATGGGAAAGGCGATTATAAGGGGGAAGCACTCAGCAGTCAGTCCCTCCTCAGTCTGGGCGGACATGTCAACCATCGGGCAGGTCGGTTTTTCGCGGAACACGGCGGTGATCGGGCAAGCGTGAGAACTCAGTTTTCGAAGGCGAACGGGAACGAATTATCCGAAATACAGCCCCGAAGGGGCGGAATATTTGTAGCCCAGGGCGTAAGCCCTGGGTAAGAGTGGAACAAATCGGCCGAGCCCCGAAGGGGCGGCAGGGTTCTCACGCACGCTTTATCGACCTGCCACTCAGGGACTGAATGCTGAGCGCTTCTTTTGAGTGCTCCTTCTGTACACTAATTTCATGCCGGAACCGCCCGAATCCGAAGCGAAGGGCCCTAAGAGCAAGTGGATCGAGATTGAGAAGATCGTTCAACTTGGATTTCTATTTCCGGCGGCGATCTTCATCGGTTGGCTGTTTGGCGCCCTGCTGGACCGATGGCTGCACACCACCTGGCTCTATCTTGCCGGCCTGGGATTCGGCATCCTGACAGGGTTCTTTAAACTGTTCCGCATCGCGCTCAACCCGGGAAACGCCGATTCCGAGGAGCTCGATTCCAGGAAACCGGATTCCGGAAAACCGGACTGATACCTTTGCCACCCACCCAACCAACTACGCCGGATTCGCCGTCGAACGTTGTCGACTGGCCGGTCAATCCCAATGAAGAGAGATTTTTCGATGGCGCCTTCCGGCGCATCACGCGCGGGATGCTGGGGATGACCGTCGTTCTCTTCCCTATCGCTTGCGCTTACTTCGGGCGCCGGGCCGCCGTAAGCTTTCTGTTCGGGTGTGTGCTTTCCCTGTTCAATTTCGCCGCTTTGCGCAAGACCGTGTCGGGAATTGCGGACCGTGTCATTGGCGCCGGCAGAGGGCAGTCGGGCACCGTCATGGTGTTGCGATTCCTGCTGCGCTACGGATTGGTGGCGGCTGCCTTCTATGCTATATTCAGGGGTTCCGCGCTCAATGCATATGGACTTACGGCAGGGTTGTCGCTGCCGGTTTTCGCAATCTTCGTCGAGGCCGGATACGAAATCATCCATGCGATGCGCGGCGAAAAGATCTCCCGGCCCGAGTTACAGAACCCCTCATGAATGAGCAGCTGGCATTTACTCAACTCCTGAACAAGCTCTTTGCAGGACCGGCGAATGCCCTTCTGGGCGCCTTGCACGTGCCCGCAGCCGATCCCGCGGCCCCCATCGATAATTCGTTTTCCATGGAGTTCCTGGTATTTCTGTTTCTCATTGCGACGTTCGTGCTGATTCGAAGCCGCTTATCCGTGGAAAGCCCCGGCGGTCTGCAGCACCTTACCGAGATGACCCACGAATTCGTGAGCGGCCAGGTGCATGACATCATCGGCCACGGCGGCGAAACGTTCGTGCCTTATCTGACCGCACTCTTTGTCTTCATACTGTTTGCGAACCTGATTGGATTGGTGCCGGGGTTCGAATCTCCCACGCAGGAGCTGGGCGTCCCGCTGGGATGCGCGCTCGTGACTTTCGCCTACTATCATTTGCACGGACTGCGCAAACAAGGGCTCTTCGGATACATCAAGCACTTTTTAGGACCGGTGCCGGTAATGGCGCCGCTCCTGTTTCCCATTGAAATCTTCTCCCACCTCGCGCGCGTGCTGTCGCTGACCGTCCGTTTGTATGCCAACATGTTTGCCGGCGAGATGGTGACCATGGTTTTCTTTTCGCTGATCCCCATCGGAGTTCCAGTCGTGTTCCTTCTCCTGCACCTGGGAGTTTCCCTGCTGCAGGCCTATATCTTCATGCTGCTGGCGACGATCTACGTGGCCGGCGCAGTGGCAGAAGAACACTGACCGTCCTTTGCAACAGGGTTCAGCAGCGGGGTTGTAGTGCCGTCAGCGTGAGGGCGCCAGCACGGTGAGCGTCAACCACCCACTGTCGGCAATTCATAAGGAGAAACACAATGCGCAAACTCTCGTATGTCTTTATGGCACTGGCCTTCATGCTGCTGGCCATGCCTGTGTTCGCCCAGGGCGATCAGCCCGCAGCGGCGGGCGGGAACTGGTGGGTTTCGATCGGAGCCGGGATTGGCATGGCGATCGCGTCAGGCCTATGCGGCCTCGGCCAAGGGAGGGCGACCGCTTCCGCGACGGAGGCGCTGGCGCGGAACCCGGGCGCACGCCCCGCAATCACCCTGGCGCTGGTCCTCGGCCTCGCACTGATCGAGTCGCTCGCGCTCTACACGCTGGTCATTATCTTCCTGAAAGTGAAGTAAAGAACGACCTCAGCCACAGACTGGCACAGATAACACAGATCAAGCCGTTTTACGAAGGTAAAGAGCCTGCTATGAGAAGCATCGCTCTCGCATTTCTTGATCTGTGTTTATCTGTGTTCATCTGCGGCTAAATTCTTGCTTAGACGGGAGAGGGCAGTGAAACCAAGGACTCTGGTCTCATGGAGCAGCGGCAAGGACAGCGCCTGGACGCTCCATCTCCTGCGCGCTGCCGGCGAGTTTGAAGTTGCAGCCCTCTTCACCACAATCAACCAGAGCTTCGACCGTGTGGCAATGCACGGAGTTCGTTCCGAACTCCTGGCCCAGCAAGCGAGGAACCTTGGCGCACCGCTGTGGAGCATCCCGCTTCCCTGGCCATGTCCGAACTTTGAATATGAACGCCTGCTGCGTGCCGCATGCGACCGCGCCGTCGCTGAAGGCATTGATGCCGTCGCTTTTGGCGATTTGTTTCTTGCCGAGATTCGTCAGTATCGCGAATCACAGCTGGCAAGCACTGGCTTGCGTCCGCTGTTTCCGCTCTGGCAATTGCCGACCCGCGCTTTGGCCCTGCAAATGGTGCGCAGCGGATTGCGCGCCAAGGTGGTATGCCTTGACCCGAAGCAGCTCGATCCGCGTTTTCTTGGACGGGATTTCGACGAAACCTTTCTCCGTGACCTGCCGGCTGACGTAGATCCCTGCGGCGAGAATGGAGAGTTCCACACCTTCGCTTACGACGGTCCAATGTTCATGGAACCGATCAGGGTCGTGCAGGGGGAAAAGGTGCTGCGCGACGGATTCTGGTTCTGCGATCTGCTTCCGGCTTAGATCTAAAGGCAAAAAATTCTGCCCAGTCAAAAAGATACGCGGACGACGAAAACGTTCAGCGGGGAGGGTGGGAAAGCTCGCTGGCCTTGTAGAGGTACTTGATATTCAGCTTGTAGATGAGCACGTTGGACTGGCCGTTTCGGGTTAATTTGATGCAGTTCCGATCGTACCATTCCAGAATTCCGGTCAACTCTTCGCCATCTTTCATCACCACGGTCAACTGCGTTTTGGATTGAATCTGCTTCTGGTAGTAGAAGTTTTCCGCGTGGGTTTGCTCAGAGGTGAACCCCAGCTTTCTGCCGGCAAAGCGGGGAGGCCGCTCACCCCGTGCGCCCGGGT
>Ga0207052_10206_pt1 | contig 18903 bp, 17 predicted proteins | sample Alteio_BWMinCont_62_FD_153294 | JGI IMG/M metagenome (GOLD analysis project Ga0207052, IMG submission 153294) | Enriched cells from forest soil in Barre Woods Harvard Forest LTER site, Petersham, Massachusetts, United States -... | ecosystem: Environmental > Terrestrial > Soil > Temperate forest >...
TGGAGTTGGATGCTCATCTAAGAAGGAGAGATTCACTGTTTGTTCGATGTTGTTATGTTGATTTTTATCAAGTTCTTTTTCGTCAGTTGTTTTAATATGATGAATAGTATAGGTTTGTTCTTCTACTTGCTCTTTTATTTCAGGCCCAGTAATAACGAGCGAGTCATTTTTTTGTTCCAGCTCAGGGTTTAATTCTAAGCCCTCAAAAGAGAACTCTTCGTCTTCAAACTTTTTAGGCTGTTCATTATGCTCAAGCTGTTCTTTTAGCCCAGGGCTTGCCTCAAAGTGAATCTTTTTAACAAGATGAGGTTCACCAATATCATGTTCTTGTTTGGTGGTTTCTTTTTTCTTTCGTTTCTTGATGATAGTGTTGGTTGGTTGCTTTTTTTTGAGGTCTCTCTGTTCCGCTCTTTTGTCTCTTTCGATTTGTGAATCAGTACGCTGAAGAGGTTTAGGATCATTTTTATTCTTTTTCATTGAAAAACTCCACTACATTGATTGAAAGTCGTCATAGTACCTGGAAAAATTCTGAAAGGGAATACGCCCTGCTATTCCCCCGGTGTTATTTTAGGTGAATTCTCTTTTTCTTCGGTCTTTTTCACGGGGCGCTTGCCCACCATGACTCTAAAATCGAAGGTCTCACCATTACGTGCGACAGCGATAGGATAAGCATTATCTGGTTTTAGTTTTGCTGCAATACTTAATACTTCGCTGGGATCGGATGTTTTTTTGTTATCTAAACTAATTACTACATCCCCAGGTCTTAAGCCGCCGTTAAAAGCTGGCCCTCCACGAATGACACCCGCAATGATGACACCTTCTCCCTTGGGATAATTAAGCTGCTTGCGTAGCTCATCATTTAATTTAGATACCGTAATTCCCAACCAACCTCGTGTAACATGGCCTTGGTTAATCAGTTCACTCATGATCTCTTTTGCCGTACTCATCGGGATAGCAAAGCCAATACCCTGAAAACCGCCGTTTCGAGTATAAATCGCATTATTAATTCCAATGAGGTTGCCATTGACATCAATGAGTCCGCCACCAGAATTACCTGGATTAATGGCCGCATCCGTTTGAATAAAGTTCTCAAAAGTCGAGATCCCTAAGTCTGTACGGTGTGTGGCACTCACAATCCCTTGCGTGACGGTTTGACCTACGCCATAAGGGTTCCCAATGGCAAAGACAATATCCCCGACGCGTAATTTTTCTGAGTTACCAATACCTGTCGTCGGTAAATTTTTTAGTGAAATTTTTAAGATAGCAAGATCCGTATCTGGATCCGCCCCGATAATTTTGGCTTTAGCACTGCGGCCGTCTGACAATTTCACGGTGATCTCTTGCGCGTCATTAACGACGTGGTTGTTCGTGAGAATATAGCCGTCTTTAGTGACAATGACACCAGATCCAATGCCAGATTGCATTTCTGGTGGAATTTGGTTTTGGTTTCGAGGATCGGCAAAAAAGTGACGAAACACAGGATCACGCATTAACGCATTCGCTTCTTTTGGGAGCTCTTTTGTAGAATGAATGCTCACAACAGCCGGTGCGGCGCGACTAATCGCATCCGCATAGGACACGACTGAATGACTATATTGTATGGGTTCCTGTGCTCTTTCAAATTGAGGGCTGCTGGCTTCACTCACCATGCAAAAACCAAACTGTGTCAAAATGAAAGTTGAAACCAATGTTTTTGAAAAATTTAAAAAAGATTTTTTACGCATCATTGCCACATAAAATTGAGTTGGGTTATTGACGGATTATTATGCATCGAGAAAAAAAGGAGTGCAACAGGCTCTTATTTTTAATAGTTATTTATCTTTCAAATCATTATCAAGATCCTCGTCAAGTTCATCTTCCTTTTTAACAGGTCTTGGAGGTTTGAAGTGAATTTTCTCTTGTCCTTCAATTTCAAGAGAGAGCGCGTCAATATGGAGTCCATTCGCTTCTTTGTTCGTTTCCTCATGAGGATTGGGTTTATCGCTTAAGCTGATTTTAAGTCATAAATTGTTTTTAGAATCGGCATTGCGGAGTGCTTCTTCTAAACTAATTTTTCCCGCGAAATATAAGGCTTCTAGGGCTTGATCAAAAGTTTGCATTCCTAAATTCGTGGATTTTTCCATCACCTCTTTTAAATCATCTATATCACCGCGATTGATGAGAGATAAGACTAAAGGGCTTCCCAATAGTACTTCTACTGCAGGAACGCGTTTGTTATCCAGCGTTGGAATAAGACGCTGAGAAATAATCGCTTTGGTATTAAAAGAGAGATCTAACAATAATTGATGTCGCCTTTCTTCGGGAAAAAAATTAATAATACGTTCAAAAGTTTGGTTTGCATTATTCGCATGCAATGTCGAAAGACATAGATGTCCCGTTTCCGAGAAAGCAATTGCTTGCTCCATGGTTTCACGGGAGCGAATTTCCCCAATGAATATCACATCAGGCGCTTGTCGTAGGGTATTTTTAAGCGCGGCTTTATAACTCAACGTATCTAATCCTACTTCACGTTGATTAATGATAGATTGCTTGTGTGTGTGTACATATTCAATAGGATCTTCAATGGAAATAATATGGCCTCTACTATTTTCATTTCGGTGATTAATCATTGCGGCTAAAGCGGTTGATTTACCGGAACCTGTGGCACCCACAAATAAGACTAATCCTCTCGTTTCCATCGCAATGTCTTTTAAAATAGAAGGCAAATATAAAGAATCTAAAGTGGGGATTTCATTTTTAATGCGACGAATTACCATGGCAACATCTGCGCGTTGAACAAAAATGCTGACTCTAAAACGTCCCAATTCGCTGTCTGCGAGCGCTAAATTCATTTCAAGTTTTTTTTCAAATTTGGCTTGTTGGGCCTTATTCATCGTTTCATAAGCGAGCGCTTGAATAGCCTCTTTTAGCATGGGAGTATGGTCAAGTGGGATCAGTTGACCCTGTACTTTTATTGATGCAGGCGCACCTGTTGTTAGATATAGATCTGAGGCATCCTGATCTTTCATTTTGGTTAAATAAACTTTGAGTTCCATCGAAATCACTTATTTGTTGTATAATAACAGAATCGTTTTATAGGTTTGTTAACTTTAATATAGTATAGGCGTTGGTGGAGAGCAGTATGGATTTTGGTAGTGTCGGTTTCTTGATTGTTATTTTAGCCGTTTTTGTGATTTTTATGGCAGTCAAACAGGTACCACAAGGTTCTGAATGGACCGTGGAACGTTTTGGTCGTTATGTCCAAACATTAAGGCCTGGATTATCTTTGATTGTGCCATTTGTCGATAGAGTTGGCGCAAAGCTCAACATGAAAGAACAAGTGCTGGATATCCCTTCACAAGAAGTGATTACCAAAGATAATGCGATGGTGAAAGTAGATGGGATCTGTTTTTATCAAGTCGTAGAAGCTGCAAAGGCTGCGTATGAAGTCAGTGAATTAGACAGAGCAATTCGAAATCTCACCATGACAAATATTCGTACTGTATTAGGCTCTATGGATTTAGATGAGGCACTCTCAAAACGAGATCATATTAATTCGAAGCTTTTGCTCGTGGTAGACGAAGCCACGACACCTTGGGGTTTAAAAGTGACGCGTATCGAAATTAAAGATATTAGCCCCCCAAAAGATCTCGTGGCCTCAATGGCAGCACAAATGAAAGCCGAACGAGAAAAAAGAGCAAATATTTTAGAGGCAGAAGGGTTTAGGGCGGCTGCTATTTTGAAAGCCGAAGGAGAAAAACAAGCGGTAGTATTAAATGCAGAAGGTCGCAAAGAGGCCGCTTTTAGGGATGCCGAAGCACGAGAAAGAACAGCCCAAGCTGAAGCAAAAGCAACGGATGTGTTATCAGAGGCACTCGCAAGAGGGGATGTTCAAGCATTGAATTACTTTATTGCCCAACGTTATGTCGAAGCGTTAGGGAAAATTGCTAGTGCAGAGAATGGGAAGTTGATTTTAATGCCTTTAGAAGCCAGTAGTGTGATTGGATCGATTGCAGGAATATCAGAAATTGCAAAACAAGCTTTTAGCGTGAACAAGGAGTAAGCCAATGGCAGCCTATTTTGCAAAATTAGTTTTTTGGCACTGGTTTACACTTGCCTTGATATTAGGGATCTTAGATGTCGCTTTTGGCGCAAATTTTTTCTTTGTTTGGTGTGGGATTGCAGCAGCTTGCGTTGGTATCTTGATGATGCTTATTCCCAATATTTCGTGGGAATATCAGTTTTTAATTTTTGGGATTGGGGTGATGAGCAGTTTAGGTATTTGGCGTCACTATTTAAAAACCCACTCAAGAGATTCTGATGAACCACTTTTGAATCGTCGCGCACAACAATATATTGGGCGTATTTTCACCTTAGAAACGCCGATACAAAATGGACGTGGTAAAGTGCGTGTGGAAGATACTCTATGGCGTGTGGAAGGCGAGGAGCTGCCCGCAGGAACAAAGGTACGTGTGGTAGCGGTAGAGGGTGTAGTATTAAAGGTAATAAAAGAATTATAGTATTCCAGTATTCCAGATAAGTCTTTTGAGAAGTGGATGCATGTCCGAAGCCGAGCGACCAAAAGACTTATTTGGAATACTATATAGTTGTTTTTTTTCCTGATGAGTAATATCCTTGCCTCATCATTATTTAAGCGTGTAAAGGGTGCTTCTTCATGTCAATGTCAGACCGAGATGGATTTATTTGGATGGATGGCGAATGGAAAAATTGGCGCGAAGCTAATGTCCATGTGCTAACCCACTCTCTTCATTATGGCATGGGGATTTATGAAGGGGTACGTGCTTATGCCACACCCAAAGGCCCGGTCATTTTTCGCTTAAAAGATCACACCGATAGATTTTATCGTTCAGCCCATATTTTGAGAATGGCGATGCCGTTTGATAAAGAAACCTTAATTGCCGTGCAGCAAGAAGTGATTATTAAAAATAATTTAACCTCTGGTTATATTCGTCCGTTGTGTTTTTATGGATCCGAAGGCATGGGATTGCGCGCAGATAATCTTCGTGTTCATGTGGCGATAGCTGCCTGGGAATGGGGGGCTTATATGGGAGAAGAAAATCTTAAAAATGGCATTAAGGTTCGTACTTCTTCATTTACGCGTCACCATGTAAACGTTACGATGACCAAGGCCAAAGCAACAGGGAATTATGTGAATTCGATGTTAGCTTTACAAGAAGCGTTATCTTGCGGTGCTGACGAAGCGTTAATGTTAGATCCCGAAGGTTATGTTTCAGAAGGCAGCGGCGAGAATTTCTTTTTAATCCAAAATGGCGTACTGCATACGCCGCAATTAACTTCCTGTTTAGATGGGATCACCCGCGAAACGATTATCACGCTCGCTAAAGAACACGGATTAAAGATAGTGGAACGCTCGATTACCCGCGATGAAGTGTATTTTTCGGACGAATGTTTTTTTACAGGAACTGCAGCGGAAGTCACACCCATTCGCATCGTGGATGATCGCATCATTGGTAATGGTAAAATTGGTCCGATTACAGCAAAATTGCAAGCGCTTTATTTTGATGCAGTGACTGGCCGGGTTGCAACTCATCCAGAGTGGTTGACTTATATTTAAAGAAGGAAATGGGACATCCAAGAAGGGAATGGGAAGGGAATGGGACATCCAGGAGGAAATGGAAAAAAGGAAATGGGACATCCAAGAGAAAAAATGAGCAAATAAGAGATAGGCACATCTAAAAAACAATTTGAGATTAATGAAATGACTTTATAATCAGGAGATTAGTGTTTGATGAGGATGAAAACAAAATTTAAAATTTTGATTTAAGTTATGTGTTAAGCTACCAGCCAATAACAATATTTTGCAGCAATTATTCCTCTCGGTGGCTTGGTGCGATATTGGCTGCGAAATTCAAGAAGTGCATGCTCATTTCCAATGGCATAAAAGAATCTTTCTTCAAGGTGATTAACCATTTCTAACCATCCTTTTGCAGTTAATTGTAATCGTGACAGGATAGGCGATAAATGTTGTGAAATAGCTCCTTTTTTATCTTTTCGTAAAATTCGACCCGTTTCATCCACTAATTGTAAATAATCGGAAAGTGTAAATTCAATTGCGGGTGATTTTTCATTAACATTTTCATTGGAAAATGGTATGAGCCCAATGGGTTGTGGCGCTGTATTAATCTGATTTTGATTTGCCTCTTTTAAATGACGAGAAACTTCCTGAATGCGTTCATAAATAGAAGTAAATTCAGAGGTTTCCGGCGTAGAAGCTACCTTAGCTCGTATTGGATTTAAATCAACATAGGCCATAGCACTTAATAAAGCACCTAAGTCTAGTAAGGCCTGAGATTTAAAACGACCCTCCCAGAATCGTCCTTTACATCGGTCTTCAAGATTGGAGGCACGGGCAATAGGCTCATTTAAACTTTTCATAAACCAACTAATATCGACTAAACGCGACCGCCAGAGTCCTATTTTTGATTCAATTTGTAAAGGTGTTAATAAATCAATTTGATTGGCATCAAGCGGAAATAAAGATTCCCAGCGAGTAATCACTTCCTTATCTGTCCAAGCTAAGGCCTCTTCTTCGTTGATATAAATCACAACATGATAATGATTGTTCATCACAGCGTAAGCACAGACTTTAATGGCGAAAATGGATGATAATTTTTTAATTCTATCTACGATCCAAGTTTTGCGATGAGAAAAATCTTTCCCTGATTCTTTATCAATTCCACATAAAAAAGTGCGCCGCACACAACGTGCTATACAATGGTAGAAAGGCGTAACATTGATGTCTACTTTACTGGTTCGAGATAATGTCATAATTAAGAATACTTTTAAATTGAATCAATTTTTAATAGTTAATTTTACAATGATAAAAATACATTTCAAGCATTTTCTTATGCATTTACGCATATTTTGTTATTTCCTTTTACATTTTTAAAATGTTGAAATTACGAGTCATCGCTCGGGAAAGTTGGCTGTCCCGAGGTATTGGGGAAAGTTGGCTGTCCCGAGGTATTGGCGAGGTATTGGGGAAAGTTGGCTGTCCCGAGGTATTGGTCCCGAGGTATTGATGTATAAAAGTAAGCTAGCCAAGACATTTCTTTCTCCTTCCTCTTTCGAAATCGCACCCATGATTTTAAGATGTTACAATATTGCCTTTTAAAGTGAAGGTAAGCCCATGTCTGGCGAAGAATTGATCCCTGCAAGTTTAGAAAGAGAATACAAGGTGAACCGGCAAGATCTCCCTTTATCTTGCCCTATGCCAAATATGGTGCTTTGGGATTCTCACCCAAGAGTTTATCTACCCATTGAAAAAACTGGCAAAGCGATGTGCCCTTATTGTGGTGCAAAGTATATTTTAACTGACTTCAAGCAAGGTACAGAATGAAAGATAAAACGCTCATCGTAGGCCCAGCTTGGGTAGGGGATATGGTCATGGCACAAGCCTTATTCAGGACAATAAAGAGCCGTTATCCTAATACGCTGATTGATGTATTGGCACCAGAGTGGAGCCGCCCTTTAACTGATCGTATGCCAGAGATAAATACGAGCATTGTACTACCGCTAAAGCATGGAGAGCTTGGATTAGCGACGAGGTACAAGATAGGTAAGTCACTTATTGGGCAATATCAACGTTGTTTTGTTTTACCTAACTCTTTTAAATCTGCCTTGATCCCTTTTTGGGCCAATATTCCAACACGCATCGGCTGGCGTGGAGAATGGCGTTATTCTTTACTTAATAAAATGAGAATATTAAATAAAAGACTTTATCCTTTGATGGTGCAGCGCTATATTGCTTTAGCTTATGAAGTCTTCGAATCATTACCTCAAAAACTGTTAAAACCCAAGTTAGTTGCAAATCAAGAAAACCTTCAAAACGCGCTCACACGTTATCAGCTTTCACTCGAAAAGCCGATTTTGATCTTATGTCCTGGCGCAGAATTTGGTCCTTCTAAGCGTTGGCCAACAGAATATTATGCTGAGGTAGCGAATCATTTTATCTCAAATGGGTATCAAATCTGGATCATTGGTTCCAGCAAGGAAAGAGACATTGCACAGCATATTCAATCTTTAACAGAGCAGCAAAGTATTGATTTAACGGGTAAAACGACGTTAGCGGACGCAATTGATTTAATGTCGCAGGCAACCCTAGTGGTCACGAATGATTCGGGATTAATGCATATTGCAGCAGCGTTGCAGCGCTGTGTCATCGCCGTTTATGGATCGACTGATCCCGGATTTACGCCACCTTTAAGCCAAAGGGCAGTCATTTTACGAGAAAAATTATCCTGCAGCCCATGCTTTAAACGAGAATGCCCTTTAAAGCACCATGATTGTATGAAAAAATTATCTGCACAAAAAGTTATCTTAGCAGCAGAAAAATTGGTTCGTGCATGAAAAAAGGCCTAATCATTAAAATGTCCTCTATGGGGGATATCATTCATACTTTGCCAGCACTCACGGATGCTAAGAAGGCACTGGGGGATATTCAATTTGACTGGGTAGTTGAGCCGGGGTTTGCAGAAATCCCTAAATGGCATACCGCTGTCAATCAGGTTATTTGTGCTCCTTTTCGTCAATGGCGAAAAACCCCTTTTGAAACAATTAAAAGCGGCGGTGGACGAGAATTTATTCATCAACTACGAAGTTCATCCTACGATATTGTGATTGATGCGCAAGGTTTGGTCAAAAGTGCGTTGGTTTGTTTAATGAGCAAAGGACCAAAATGTGGTTTAGATAAGGAAAGTGCACGAGAAAGTATTGCAAGTTATGCTTATCAACATAAATTTTTTGTCGCTAAAAATCAACATGCTGTAGAAAGAGTACGTCAATTATTTGCCAAAGCACTGTCCTATGTTTTGCCGCTTACGTCACCAGATTATGGTATTAATCGTTCACTTTTCAATTCACATGCTTATGGTGAAAAGTCGATACTTTTCTTACATGGTACTACTTGGATCACAAAGCATTGGCCAGAGCGCTATTGGCAAAAACTGGGAGCTTTAGTTTCACAAGCAGGCTATCAAGTCTTATTACCTTGGGGAAACGAAAGAGAAAAAGCCCGTGCGCAAGAAATAACGACATTTTCCCGGCAACAAGGATTAGTTGAGCCTATAATATTACCCAAGCTTTCATTGGGGGCGTTAACAGCGTTGATAGCCAGTGCAAAAGGTGTCGTGGCCGTCGATACGGGTTTAGGGCATATTGCTGCAGCAATGGCAGTTCCTACGGTCTCATTATATGGTCCAACTGATCCTGGCTTAACAGGTGCTTATGGTCCGAACCAACTTCATTTGCGTTCAAACTTTCCTTGTTCTCCTTGTATGGGAAAAGAATGCAAAAAAGGCAATCACTTCGAGATTACTCCGCCTTGTTTTGAACCGCTGTCTCCTGAAAGCGTTTGGCAGACATTAGTAAAGTTGATGCAACCATGAAACGACAGATCTTTAATGTAGACACACTAGGTCAAGCTGGCGCGGTTTTACTGTGTTTTGCGCTCCCTATTTCAACTGCCTTGACTTCAATATTGATGGGAGTGGTTTTTGTTGCATGGTTTTTTGGAAAAAATCGGGCTCAAAAATGGCAAATAGCATCCCGGCATCGTGTCTTAGATTGGATTTATCCTTTAATGCTATTAAGTATATTGGGAGTATTGTATTCTACTGGGGAAAGCGAGAGTATTTTGAATGGCTTAAGTGATAGTCTACGCTTACTGTTGATTCCAATATTACTTTATTTTTATCGACAGCCCAAAATGATGACATTATCTTTATGGGCTTTTATTTTAGCGATGTGCGTAACATTAATTTTAGTATTTTTAAAAGTTTATGGGGGTTTACCGATAGGCTTAAAATATTCTGCTGGGGCTATATTTAAAAGTCATATCAAAACAAGTTTTTTTATGGCGATGGCGGTTTTTTTCCTGGCACATCAAATAAAATCAACCCCTCGATATCGCATGGTATTAGGAATGATTATTGCACTAATGATTTATTATCTATTCTTCATTAATGCAGGAAGAATAGGTTATCTTACTTTGATGGTTTTATCCTTATTATTTTTTTGGCAACATTTGCGTTTAAAGGGGGTATTGATAGGCAGCACGTGCGTGATAGCGTTACTCTGCATTACGTATTTAACTTCTTCTGTTTTTAATGAGCGTATTAATATGCTGTCGCAAGATTTGGATTTTTATCATCAGGGTGGCAGATTAGCAGAATCTTCCTTAGGATCGCGATTGCAGTTTGCTGAATCTAGTTTAGAACTCATGGCGAAAAAACCGCTATTAGGGTGGGGCACTGGAAGCTTTGGTGCCGCTTATGCAAGCCTATATGAAGGAAAAAATACCCTTCTAACAGATAACCCTCACAATGAGTATCTGCGACTAGGCGTTGAGTTTGGGGGGCTAGGTTTGCTCGTATTGTTATTAATGTTTGCCCATCAATGGCAATTAATGAAAAAATTACCAGATAATATGAAAATGCTAGGTCAAGGATTTTTGCTGACGTTCATCCTAGGCTGTTTTTTCAATTCCTGGATACGAGATGCCACAGAAGGGGTATTTTATTGTGTCATGATAGCACTCATTTTTTCGACACTCCCTTTACCAGAGAGAAAATTTCTGGTGAAAGCGAGTGTGCATTAAAAGGAATAGGGAATGCGTAACCCTTCTGTATCTGTAATCGTAACGACTTATAACTGGCCTGAGGCTCTGGACCGGGTGTTAAGCAGTTTGTGTGCGCAACAATATCGTGATTTAGAAATTATTGTAGCCGATGATGGCTCAACCACTGAGACTGAGAAAGTCATTGCAGCATGGAAGGAGAAGAGTCCATTTCCATTAATTCATTGTTGGCAACCCGACGAAGGTTTTCGAGCGGCGATGATTCGAAATCGAGCAGTAGCCATTGCGAAAAATGATTATTTTATTTTTTTAGATGGGGATTGTGTTGTGCGGCCAGATTTTGTAGCACGTCATGTAGGTCTTGCTGAAAAAAAGTGGTTTGTTGCAGGGAATCGCATTTTGCTCAGCAAAAGTTTTACAGAAGAAATATTAAAGTACAAATTTGCGATTGAACATTGGCCACTAACAAGGTGGGCTTTTAAAGCCTTATTTCGTCAATGTAATCGTTTCTCTCCTTTTTTATATTTTCGATTAGGAGCCGCTAGAAAATTATTTTTTTCAAGATGGCAAGGTGTCAAAACTTGTAATTTGGGGATATGGCGGTCAGATTTTATTAAAGTAAATGGGTTAGATGAAGATTTTACAGGATGGGGATTTGAAGATTCTGATTTAGTGGTAAGACTGCAGCGTGCACAAATTTTTCGAAAAAGTGGTCAATATGCTATTCCGGTGCTACATCTTTGGCATCCTAATCAAGATAGATCATTAGCAGCACAAAACAAAAAACGTTTGAATAAAACGATAAAGTCTACCCACATTTTAGCAAAAAAAGGGTTATGCCAATATCTTGTGCCACCTACCGAAAAACCATCTGCGAAAGCTATACGGATAAAAAATTGGAAGTGTCATATCGTTTGTCAAGAAAAATATTATTCTACAGAAATGGAAAGTTTGTTTCAAAACATTGAATATTACCTAAAAAATCCACTAAAAGTACTAAAAAATGACTTTCCCTCCTCTGTGGTGTTAACAGAAATTGAGGGAAAACTTTGTGTCATTAAATCTTCAAAAGCCAGGAATTCGTTTCAAAAAATACGACATTTTTTTGCACGTTCTCGCGCTAAGAAAAATTGGCTCAATGCGCATAAATTGTTACATTTAGGCATCCCAACTTTTACGCCGATTGCATTTATGGAAAAGCGATGGGGCCCTTTTAAGGGGGCATCTTATTTTATTTGCAGTTATATCGAAGGAAAAAGTGCGCTTGAATATTTTAAGTGTGAGAATGAATTCCTTAAGGAAAAATGTTTTCCAGTTGCGAAAAACATTACAAATATGCTAAAGAAACTAGCGCAGCATTGGATAAGCCATCGCGATATTAATTTAAGTAATATCATTTTAGTTGAAAATGAACCCTGGTTAATTGATCTTGATAGCATGCGTGAGCATCATTTTAAAATGACAGCAAAGCATGCTGCTATTAGAGAATATGAGCGTTTTCAGCAAAATTGGGTTGATGCGCTAGGAACAGAAGATGAGAAGAAAAATTTATTTAATTTATTTTTTGGTGAATTAAAATTAGTACAAAAATAGAATGATTCTTGAGGTAATAACATGTTGACATGTCCTGATTTTTCTCAGTGTAAAATAGTGGTACTAGGCGATGTGATGCTGGATCGCTATTGGTATGGAGATACTTCTCGTATTTCTCCTGAAGCGCCTGTTCCGGTAGTGCATATAGAGCGGCATGAAGAACGCGTAGGGGGCGCTGCTAATGTGGCAGTTAATCTACAAGCATTGGGTGCACAGACAACCTTAATTGGCGCCATTGGGGAAGATGATTCTGGCAAACAGCTTTCTCAAATGCTAAAAACAGCAGGGATGAATGCAAAATTCGTTAAGCCTAATATGAGTACGACATTGAAGTTGCGTGTTATCGGACGTCATCAACAACTGATCCGTTTAGATTTTGAAACGCAAACACCTGTACACCCTCAACTTATCATGGATGAATTGAAGCCATTTTTGCTTGAAACAAATATGTTAATTTTATCTGATTATGCAAAAGGGATGATTGCATATCCTCAAGAGATTATTCAATATGCCCTACAATTTGGAATCAAAATAGTAGTTGATCCTAAGCATCCAGATTTAACGGTTTACCGTGGTGCTAGTATTCTCACGCCGAATTTAAATGAATTTGAGGCTGCGGTAGGCGAGTGTAAAACCCTCCAGGGTATTGAAGAAAAGGGGAGGAACTTACTTGAAAAATTAGCATGCGAAGCATTATTGATTACTCGCGGAAGTCAGGGGATGACACTCTTACAAAAAAGAGCAGCTCCTTTACATATCCCAGCCCAAGCAAGAGAAGTCTATGATGTGACCGGCGCAGGGGATACCGTGATAGCCGTTTTAGGAGCGTCTCTTGCTTGTGGAAAATCTTATGAACAAGCCGCAAAATTGGCAAATCTAGCAGCAGGTATTGCCGTGGGGCGATTGGGCACGGCAACTATCTCGTGCGAAGAAATAAAAGCCTCTTTTAGCGATTATATGCCCCATGAAGCTACAGTATTATCTGAAATAGAACGTAAAAAGCGCCACGGTGAAAAAATTGTAATGACAAATGGGTGTTTTGATATTCTTCATGCAGGGCATATTACTTATTTGCAACAAGCACGTGCATTGGGAAACTGTCTTGTTGTGGCCGTAAACGATGATCATTCTGTTAAGCGCTTAAAAGGAAAAACTCGCCCCATTAATAATTTAAAGCATAGAATGCAAGTCTTGGCAGCCTTAAAATGTGTAGACTATGTTGTCTCATTTAGTGAAGATACGCCTGAAAAGCTATATCAAAAATTTACACCAGATATTTTAGTCAAAGGTGGCGATTATCAAGTTTCTGAAATTGCGGGGGCCAAACATGTATTAGCGCATGGCGGTAAAGTTGAAATTTTAACTTTTGTAGAGGGATGTTCAACGACACGCATGATACAAAAAATGTCTGAAGAAGAGGTAGTTGTATGATTATTGTAACAGGTGGCGCGGGTTTTATTGGATCTAATATCATCAAAGGTTTAAATCAACGTGGTATTCAAGATATTCTCGTGGTAGATGATTTAACCGATGGCACAAAATTTACTAATTTAACGAATGTTCAAATAGCAGATTATCTTGATAAAGAAGATTTTCTAAGACGTATACATAAAAATGAATCCTTTGGAAACGATATAGAAGCGATTTTTCATGAAGGCGCTTGCTCGACGACCACAGAGTGGGATGGTCGTTTTATGATGCAAAATAATTATGAATATTCAAAATCGTTGTTACATTATTGTTTGGCCAGAGGGGTAAATTTTTTATATGCCTCTAGTGCCGCAGTGTATGGGGATGGCACAATTTTTAAAGAAGAATTGGCATATGAAAAACCCTTAAATGTTTATGGTTATTCTAAGTTTTTATTCGATCAATACGTGCGAAAATGTTTGCCTAGTGCACAAAGTCAAATCGCAGGATTCCGTTATTTTAATGTCTATGGGCCAAATGAATCGCATAAAGGCAGCATGGCCAGTGTGGCTTATCATTTACATCAACAATTACCCAAAACCAATATTGTAAAATTATTTGAAGGGTGTGACGGCTATGGCAATGGGGAGCAACGCCGCGATTTTGTTTATGTCGATGATGTGGTAAGTGTGAATCTGTGGTTTTTTGATAATCCTCAAAAATCAGGGATCTATAATGTGGGCACCGGTAAAAGTCAAAGTTTTAAGGATGTGGCCAATAGTGTTATCGCTTGGCATAAAAAAGGAGAAATAGAATATATCCCCTTCCCTGAGCATTTAAAGGGGCGCTACCAAAGTTTTACGCAAGCTGATATCAATGAGTTAAGAAAAGCAGGTTATGATAAACCGTTTAATACAGTAGAAGCTGGCGTGAATGCATACTTAGACGTTTTAGGTAATATTAAGACAATACCATGATAAATCCCAGAGTAACATGCGGTTTAGCGGTATAACGAAAATGATTAGGGATAAACTGCGTATCTTCATAATCAATCTGTAAAACGGTGACGCCAAGAGAGGGAAGCAGCTTAAAATGGGCATTTTTTATCATTTCATAACTTAATCCCATTTTACCGGTGAATATTTCAAGATGAGAAAGTGGTAAAGTGCCACAGGCTTCTATAAAACCTGTTAATTTTTCAGTAAAGTGATATTCCAGTTGAATACCGGCTAATACACTTAATAGGGTAAAAAAGCGTGAACTATTTGCAGGATATGCATAAAATTCATATAAAAACTGCAACCAGCCGCCATACAATATTGGCGAGAAAGTAAGTTTGTCAGTTATAGGAAACTCTTTTCCTAACCCTAATCGGTACCATTGATAGTTTAACTCCATTTTAAATTCAGAATTTGCAGGAATAAAATGGTTATGGGTGATAAGATTTTGTTGCAATAAATCAGTCCCCCGTGGATTGATATCCCAGTAATCGAGTAATGCAAAATAATGATCAAATTGTATGCCAACGCCCGCCTCATAAAAACTATCGTGTTTAATGTTGCTATCTTTAAAAGTCGGTGCTTCAAAAGATGTTGTACCCAGTGAGCCACCGCGAGGGATTTGGGTAAACCCAGTTACTTGGCCGAAACTATAATCATAATAAGCGAAAATCTCAAGCGAACCATAGGCGAGAGGTAAATACAGTAAAAGTAGCAAAATAAAGATTTTTTTCAAAGTGTTAAAAAAACCTTATTCTATTATTCCAATACTTAAAAGTTAATTGCCTAATGAGTTTTGGCCCAATTTCTGTTTGGTTCAACCACAAAGGATCGGCATTAATTCGATACACAAAACGGCGATTTAAGTCCCAAGCTATATTCAGCGCGCTCCCTATTCTGATCCCAAAGTCATAATTTTGACAGACTTTTTTATGAATGCTACGGGTCACCCTACCAAAAGGATAGACAAAGTGCGCTACAGGAAGATTTAGCTTTTCTTCTAAATATTTCTTAGAATAACGTATTTCTTGATCTATATTAGTGGTTTTATCTTTTAAATTCGCATGTCTATATCCATGAGAGGCGATAACAACATGTTCACTTTGTGCCATTTCTTTTAATTCTTCCCAAGTGCAAAAAGGCACTTTTGCTTGGTAGGCTGCATCTTCCATATTATGCGCATAAGGAACAGACAAACGTACTTCAGCGGTAAGAGAAGTTTTTTCAACAATATATTTCACCGGCACAGCTAAGAGCGCTTTGATGTGATGTTGCATTAAAAGGGGATAGACATCATGATAAAAATCAAAATAAGCGTCATCGAACGTTAAACATATTGCAAGCGGAACATTCGGCAATTTTTCGCCGGGTGTTACAATCGGAAAATGGCTCACTAAATAAGATAAGTATTTTGCAAACAATTGTGGAGAAAAATTTAAACTTTTATCATTAACACGATGAAACATTAATGTTATCACACGTGTTTTAGACATGTGTTTCTCCGTTTTGATGATGTTGCCATAAATACATCAATTTTAAGTAACGATAGTAAGTGCCTTGCGCATTACTGATAGCTAAGATCAAACCTTCTTTACCATCTAAAAAGCCAAGTTTAATAAAATAGCCTCTTAAAAAGGACCATAAACTATGAGAAAAAGCGGTCCAAAGAGACGCTTTTTTGCCACGTTTAAATAAGCTTTGCGCACTTTGCGTAGAGTAATCATTCAACTTAAATAGCATTGCCCCAAGATGGTGAAAGGGATGGTGAATAATAGGATTTTGCAATTTTCCAATTTTTCCTGTGACAAGGAGACGACAATGTACAATATCATTGGTAAATTTTGCTTGTCCCCGTCTAAAAAGGCGTACATGAGATTCTCCCCGCCAGTCTCCGAAATGAATCAATTTGCCACAATAAGTAGACTGATAGGGGATATCAAAGGCACTATAAGATGTGCTATCCAGGGTTGCTTGAATTTCTTTTGCAAGTGATTCACTGATTCTCTCATCTGCATCCAAACAGAGCACCCAGTCATGGGTAACTTTTTGTAGGGCGCGATTTTTTTGTGGACCATCGCCTGGCCAATCGGGTGTGATAGTGACGTCAACATCATATTTTTTGCAAATTTCAACGGTGTTATCCGTGCTAGAAGAATCAAACACAATTTTTTCATCGGCTAAAGCGACAGAGGCTAAACAATCACCGATGTTATGAGATTCATTTTTGGTGATGATAATTACACTTATTTTAGTCATATAAATCAAATTTGAGTGTTAGAAGGTTATTAGAGATAATATCGGATTTTTGGTAACAAACAAGGAATTATTTGGTATGTTATGGGCGTTTGCGAGGATCTGTTACACAATACTCTTTACCCTATTGTTGCCGTTTGTCTTTATACGTCTTTGGGTTAGAAGTCTAAGTTTTCCTGCATACCGACGTCGCTGGAAAGAGCGTCTGGGAAATTTACCTTTCCCACCCTTAGAGGACGTACTTTGGATCCATGCTGTGTCGGTGGGAGAATCTCTCGCCGCCATTTCACTTATTCAGAGAATTCGTGCCAAAACACCCAATAGGGTGATTCTCATCACAACCACCACGCCCACGGGTTCAGAGCGAGTACAAGCGGCCTTTAAAGATAGTCTGGGTAAACAAATTTATCATTGCTATTTCCCTTATGACTTACCTTGGATAGTGGATAAATTTTTTACACGCATTAAGCCATCCATTTTAATTTTAATGGAAACAGAGTTGTGGCCCAATGTGCTAGAGGCCTGTCGCCAAAGAAAAGTGCCGGTAATTATCGCAAATGCGCGCCTTTCTCCGAAGTCAGTTCGTCGCTATGGGTATCTAAAACAGTTGATGCAGCCGATGTTAGCATCCATCACTATCGTGGCCGCACAAAGTGCCATGGATGCGAAGCGCTTTGAGGGGTTGGGAATCAAGCCGAAACAAATTTTGGATATCGGAAATATTAAATTTGATCTCGCGCTGCCGCCTTATATACAAGATGCTGGGCTTAAATTGCGAACACAATTAGGCCAAAATCGTCTTATTTGGATAGGGGCGAGTACACATGACGGCGAAGAAGCCATTTTACTGAATATATATCATGCTCTAAAAAAAGACACTCCGAATTTATTGTTGTTTTTGGTTCCCAGGCACCCTGATAGGTTTAACAAAGTTTCTCATCTTTGTAGTGAGGAAGGGCTGTGTGTTATAAAACGCTCAGAAAAAAAGGATTGTACTGAAAAAACTGATGTTTTTTTAGGCGATACCATGGGTGAATTACTTTTATTTTATGCCGCAAGTGATGTCGCTTTTATGGGGGGTAGTTTTGTTCCTGTGGGGGGGCATAATTTACTAGAGCCTGCTGCAATCGGGTTGCCTATCGTCACGGGACCGCAATTATTTAATTTTGTCGCGATTAGTGAAAAATTAATGGAAGCCAAAGGCCTTACCGTGGTTCAAAATGAAGCTGCGTTAAAATCGAGTCTGGTGGAATTGCTACGATCACCCCCCTTGCGTGCGGCGCAGGGCAAGCGGGCGCAAAAAGTCGTGGCAGAAAATAAAGGTGCGCTTGATAAATTATTAGAAATGATTGAATCAATCCTAACCCAGTCGCGATAGGATCCTTAATTAGATAGAATATCAGCATTCTCTTATATTCCTATTAATTATTCTTTCTAAATTTTGAAAAACGACTGGCAACATCAGTCTTATTTTTTGTTTCAATCTTCTCTGGTTGCGTATTGGGTTCTTTTGAAGACATTGTAAGCGGAGGCTCTCTTTTTTCATTTTTCAAAACTTCATTTAAATGCATTTCAAGAGATTTGATGATTTCTGGTAATTTAGGTCTTTCAGCCGCTTTTTCCGAGGTCATTTTTTTTATCAAATCGGTATTAATATTTAATCTTTCTTGTAACATGATCCCTAGCGCATACACATCCGAAGCAAAAGAATAAGTAGACGACTGATATGGACCATTTAAGATCACTTTTTTTGCTTTTATTGATAAAGCTCTATTCATATTTAATACTTCCGGTGCGGCATACAGTGGTGTGCTCTTAGGTGATTTTGTTTCTATAGATCCCTCATTTGGTGGTAAAATCATGGAAAACCCAAAGTCAATGGCACCGATGGTTATGGTATCGCCCTTTTCATTAGCCATAAAATTTTCTGGCTTAATGTCTGCGTGAATAATATTTTTATCATGCAGCGCTTGAATCGCCTTGCATGCCTCGAGTGCAATTTTTATTCTCGTGATAAGAGATTCCTTTTTATCTTTAAAAATACCAGAATAT
>Ga0207052_10182_pt1 | contig 18635 bp, 19 predicted proteins | sample Alteio_BWMinCont_62_FD_153294 | JGI IMG/M metagenome (GOLD analysis project Ga0207052, IMG submission 153294) | Enriched cells from forest soil in Barre Woods Harvard Forest LTER site, Petersham, Massachusetts, United States -... | ecosystem: Environmental > Terrestrial > Soil > Temperate forest >...
TTGGCGCGGCCATCTCCGTCGGGCGCGTAAACCAGCGCCTTCATGCTGAGCAAATCCACCACGCCTCGAAATTGTTTCTCCGCGCCGATCGGTAGTTCGAGCGGCACGACTGTCCGGCCAAATGCTCGCTGCACCGATTCCAATGCGCGATCGAAACTCGCGAGTTCGCGATCCATCCAGTTGATCACGATCGCTCGCGGCTGGCTGTATTCGGTGCAATAATCCCAGACCTTTTCCGTGACTACCTGCACGCCGGCCACGGCATCCACGACCACCAGCGCCGCATCGGCGCCGATCAATGAGGCTCGCGTTTCGTTCACGAAAGTGCTGTAGCCCGGCGTATCCAGAAAATTGATCTTTGTCTTTTCGCCTTGGCCGCCCGGCGCCCATTCCGCAAACGCCAATCCCGTTTGAATAGAAATTTTGCGCGCGATCTCCTCCTCGTCCCAATCGGTTATGGTGTTTCCCTCCGTTACCTTTCCGAGCCTTGGCGTCATCCCAGCCGTATACAACAACGACGACACCAGCTGGGTTTTCCCCGTGTCGCCGTGACCGACAATGCCAATGTTGCGAAGGAACTGCGTTGTGTAGGATTTCATGGCTTTCCCCTCTTCGGGCCCAGGGCCGATCTCGCGGGGCGAAAGCACAGGCGGGATACCCAGGCGCCGTGCGTGGTTACTCGATAACGCGGATGCTACCACGAGGGAATGCAAGGGGGCAATTCCCGGACTACCTCAAATCAGGTGGGCGAATTGCCGGAGCTCGGGCGGAGCTTCATTCTCACTTCAGGTTCGAGTACAGCTTACCTCTAGGCGTCTTCGTGGATCGTTTTCAGACGAATCAACTCGAATTCTTTTATGCCCGCAGGAGTCTGCACTTTCACTTCGTCGCCTTTCCGCCTGCCTAGTAACGCCCGGCCAATCGGCGAAGTCGTGGAGATCAATCCTTGCGCCGCGTCGGCTTCTTCGCTGGTCACCAGCTTGTACTCCACCTCCGCGGCCTTAGCTACGTCGCGGAGCCATACGCGTGACCCGTATCCGGCGCGATCGTGCGGAATATTGCTGAGATTCAACATGCCGAGATCGCCCATGCGCTTCTTGAGCTGGCCCAGGCGAGCAGAAACGAAGCCCTGGCGCTCTTTGGCGTATTTGTATTCGGCGTTCTCCGAAAGATCCCCGTGCGCCCGCGCCTTCATCAATTCCTTGGGCAGTTCGAGATTTAATTCGTGCTCCAGGGTATCGATCTCCTCCTGAAGCTTGTGCTTGATTTTGGAAAGTGGGTCGTTGTTTTCGTTGTTCATGATGGTTCCACTTTGTCTTTTCTGGGGTGAAGCTTTCGTCCTGGGCATTCCGATAAACGTGAATGGATTGAGCTACGGTGTTGTTCCTGGATCCGGCCGGGCGGGGGTCCGGCTGTTCCTCCCGAACAGCAAGCTTTCAAATGATAGCAAATTGGCGGGAGAGAGCGAATAGCGCGCGCAGATGCGAGAGGCCCAGGTGGGTCGGGCCGCCCGCCGCTTTTCCTACTGCGCGAAGCTCCCCTGGGGCCGGAGCTTGTGCAAGGCGGCAAGCGCCTCCGCGTTGTGCGGATCTGTATACAGGCACTGGTCGAATTCCTTGGCAGCCTCGCTCAATAGTCTTTTCGTGAGGTAAAGGCGTCCCAAAATAAGGTGGGCATGAGAATCGAAAGGCTCGATTGCGAGTACATGACGCCAAGCGCCTACAGCTCGGTCAGGATCGTCCTGCAATGAATACGTCTCGGCAAGGCCAGACCAGCCATCGAAATCGGGGACAATCGCTATTGAGGCTCGGAATTCGGTTTGTGCTTCCTGTAACCGTCCCGATTTCAAGTAAAAATGACCCAAGGCTTTCCGCGCGAACGGATCCATCGGAGAAATTTCCACCGCGCTCCGGAATTCGGCTTCTGCTTCGGCAGTTTTCCCGAGTTCCATATATGCGTGCGCCAGATGGACATGTGGAGTGGCGAACCGGGAACTGAGTTCGTTTGCTTTCTGCAAATACGGGATGGCCTCGTCATATTTCTTCTCTTCGATCATGGCGAAGCCGAGATCGGAAAGCGCTTGCAGAGAATCCGGCCTGTAAGATAGCGCGAGATGCCACTGACGCAGAGCCTCGTCACGTTTTCCGGCGCGCCATTCCGCCATCGCGACGTCCGAGCGCATATTCGAGTTATCAGGATTCGTTTGCACCGTCCGCAGCGCCAGCGAGTAGTCGTCCTTCCAATCGCGATTCCGCGCCATGATCTCGCCGCTCGCCAAGAGACCTAAGATGCTTGCCGCAAAAACGAGGGCCCAGCGTCTCTCGGCCGCCAAGCCAGTCTTTCTCCAGAACCACAGCGCAATTCCAGCCACGAGCCAGCTGAACCCAACCGAGGGCAAATACAGAAATCGTTCCGCAAAAACGTCCATTGGAAGCCAGCGCACATTCAAGACCGGCGCAAGCGTAAACAGAATCCAGAGGAGCCAAAATGGGTACATTCGCGCTCGCTTCCATTCATAAATTACGGACGCAGCAGCCGCCACCAGTACTGCGGCTCCGAGCAACAAGTGAACGTTAGCGAAAGTTGTGTTTCTCTGAATTGCATAGAAGACAGTGAGCGGCGCAGGCCACACTAGCTTCGCCGCGTACTGCCCGATCCAACCCACGGCAATTACCGCCGCTTCACGCCAGCTCACATCGCGATGGAAGGCCACAGGCGCAAATCCCCCCAGCACAAGGAATCGTACGCCAATATATGCGAAGCCGATGATCCAGAATCCGCCATATCGAGCAACTTTTTGCTGCCAGGTGGTGCTGTTGCGATCGCTGCGATAAAAATGCTCATAAATGGTCACCAAGGCCGGCAAAGTCATGGCCGGTTCCTTGGAGAGCGTTGCCAGCAGAAAGCTTCCCAGCATGGCCATGTGAATCCAGACGCTGCTGCGGTTGGCGCGCTCGAGCTTCAGGAAAAACCAGAACGCCGCGAGATAGAAGATCGTCATTTCGATATCGACCACGCCCGCGATCCAGGAGACCGATTCGGTGTGAACAGGATGGATCGCGAAACACAATGCTGCGATCAAGCCGAGGGTTTGGTCCGACGTCATCGCGGCGCCAACCTCGTAGACCAGCCACACGGCCACGCAGTGCAGCAGTACGCTGATGAGATGGAAACCGTAAGGAGAAGCCCCGAAAAGCTGGAAAGAGAACAGAAAACCCAAATTCATCAGGGGCCGGTAATAGTTCCCGCTTGGCGAACGCATCGTAAAGATCTTTGCGATGCTCAGAAAACTGTGGACGTAAGGATTTTGCTCAATTTGCGAGTGGTCGTCGTAAACGAAGCCGTTCACAAGTGTGTTGGCATAGACGAGAAAGGCGAGCAGGAGGAGGCAGCCGAGGAGAGTGGTTTTCCTGCTCTCCATCGCATCATTGCGCGCGAAATCCGTTCCCATACCCAAATTATTCCTCGGCTACAAGTATGCCCGAGGCAGAATGACTGCGGGTGAGACGCGCTACTTGATGTGCCGAAAAGGTTCGTAAGGAAGGAATCCAGCGCGGAGGAAAGGCCTAGCTGCCGTCTACAGGGAACCCCCGATTAATTACTTCGAAGCTGAGCACCCGATGGATACATTGACGCCGGACTAGGTATTTACTATAGGCTTAACGTAGGCGGATTACTGAAGGGCTACTCCCCAAGATAGTTTGGTGGCCGACGCACGCGATATGCCGCAACCAACGTCAACGATTTGGAACGTTGCGAAAAGCCAGCAAGAGCGCAGGCGAGTGCCGCGCATTCCCTTCAACGCAACGTCGGTGGTCACGGAAACAGGGTCCGCTCAGATCGTCGTGGCGCAAACCAGCGAATTGAGCCGCTTTGGATGTTTCGTGCAGACGATTAAGCCATATCCCAAGGGGACCAGAGTACATATAGAGATGTCCGAGGCGGGAACCACGTTCGTAGCATCTGGAGCGGTAGCTTATGTCACCAGCGAAGGGATGGGCGTCGTATTTAGCATAGTCGAACCCGATAATCAGGCGATTCTTGAAGCGTGGCTCTCGCGCATACCTAGAAAGTCAACTCGCTACAGCATTGGCGCGACCGCTGAAGTAAAGCAGCTAGGGTCCCGGAACGAACATGTTTTGAGCACCCGCGATTTGAGTGCAGGCGGCTGCTTTGTCAAGACAGCGACTCCACTCCCGCCGGGAGCGCGAATCCAGGTGCACATCAAACATGGTGGCGATGAGTTTACAGCAGTCGCTAGAGTAACCGACAACATAAGCCCTGAAGGAATGGGGCTCGAATTTGTCGACGTCCAACCGAAAGACCGAGCTATCCTCGAAAGGTGGCTGGCCAATGAACAAGCACGCCGACGGTCTTAGGACGCAGCTTCTAATCGGCGGGCTATTTCTTCTGGTGGCCGCCGCGGTTGCCGCAATTGTCTTGATGATTTCCTAAGGAAGAACGTCCACTATTGGGAGGATTGGCGGAGAGGGGGGGATTCGAACCCCCGTCACCCTTTTGGGGTGAAACTGCTTAGCAGGCAGCCCTGTTCGGCCACTCCAGCACCTCTCCGCAGGCTGCTAAGACCTTTAGTTTATGGTTCCCACAAGCAATTTTGAGTCAACCTTAAGAACAGGTATTGCTTCCGTGTGGCGCACCGAGTACAAAACGAATCTGCGTTCTCCGATGCCGCTCTTCTCACGGCATCTGTATGTAACTGTATACGGTGTTGTCCATGATGTGCCCAGCCTTTGCTTTCTTTGCTGGGAAAACCCAGCCCATTTTCGGCTTTTCCCCCAGTCTAACGCTGGTCGAGTATAACACGCAGGCGTGGCGTCAAAGGAAGGCAGTGGTCTTGGTGCATGCACGATCAACACGGCTCACTTCGAGGGGAGACCTAAGTTTAGACTGCCCACACGCGCGGTCTCAAAGATTTGCAGGAAGGTGACCGACGGGCTAGGGGGTTATCCTCCACTCACGTCGCTTGCAACGAGTTGGACCACGGAGCTCCGCGGCAAGTTGTAACTGTTTGTTTCCGATGCCACGAGGGTTCGCGCGACGGTGGCCAAGTCCAGCGGTTTAGAGAAAAGATATCCCTGGGCAAATTCGCAACCAAGCGATTTCAGCAGGGTCATCTGTTTAAAGGTCTCCACGCCTTCCGCTACGACCTTCATGCGCAGGTTTCTTCCGAGGCTCAAAATGGTCTTCACGATCTCTTCGCTTTCGCTGTTGTCCAGCATGTCGGTCACAAAGGACCGGTCGATTTTCAAAATATCCAGCGCAAAGCGGCGCAGGTAGCTCAAAGACGAATATCCGGTTCCGAAGTCATCGATGCATAAACGAACGCCCAGTTTTCTGAGTTCGCTAAGAATTCTCGTGGTGCGTTGCTCATCACGCATGGTCACGGTTTCGGTAAGTTCCAACGTCAGGTTTTCAGGGGTAAGGCCGGTCTCGGTCAAGACCTGGCCGATTTGGCTGACTACATCGACCTGCGCAAACTCTTTAGCGGAGATATTTACGGCAACCGTGAACGGGGGGAAACATGGAAATTGCAGGTTCCAGGCGCAGACTTGGCGGCAGGCTTCCTGCAAAATCCAGCGGCCAATCCATAGAATCAGACCGGTATCCTCAGCGGCTGAGATGAACCCGTCTGGCATTACCAGCCCAAACTTCGGTCTCTGCCATCGGGCCAGCGCTTCGAACCCTGTGATGCGAAAATCGATCAATGAGACGATCGGCTGGTAATGAACGATAAATTCCTGGTTTTCCGTCCCCCGGCGAAGATCGGTTTCCAGTTGGAGTCGGCCCGCCGCTGTGGCGTGCATCGATGGATCGCACATTTCATACCGCGCCTTGCCAAGAGTCTTGGCCCGCGCCATGGCAGTGTTGGCATCGCCGAGCATATCTTCCGCCGCGCTATAGCCGGTGCCGCTAAACGCAATACCGACACTCGCTGTGGTGAACACCATCTGTCCGTCGATCTCGAAGGGCGCCTTGATGGTTTCTTGGATTCGTTCGGCCACGCGAATTCCTTCGCTAGCATTCCGGATGTTATCCAGCAAGATCGTGAATTTATCGCCTCCCACTCTCGCCACTACGCCAACGTCCCTTGATCGACCGGCCATGCCTCCCGCTTCCGCTGTGCGCAAAGTCGCGTCATCCCGACGGGTAGAACCCAGCAGGCGTTCCGCGATTTGCACCAGAAGCCAGTCGCCCGCCGAAATACCCAGACTGTCATTCAGGACTTTGAACCGATCCATGTCGACGGATAACACCGCAAATTTATACTCCGGATGGAGCATTCCCCAACTCACGCACAGCGATAATCGCTCCAGAAAAAAAGAGCGGTTCGGCAGATGCGTGAGCGGGTCGTGAAGAGCATCGTAGGTCAGTTTGTCTTCCAGTTTCAGAATGCGTTCACCGGCGCGCAAGCGTGCTCTCAGTTCTTCCGCATCGCAGGGCTTCGTAATATAGTCATCGGCGCCCGCCTCGAGACCCGTGACCACGTCCTCTTTGGAAGTTCTCGCCGTCAGCAAAATAATGTAAGTATATGGACGTTCGGAATGCCTGCGCATCTCGCGGCAAACTTCGACCCCGTTGAGCCCAGGCATGAGCCAATCCAAGAGTGCCAACCGGGGACCATCTGTGTGGGACAGACATTCCAGAGCCTTGCTCCCGTCCTCGACGGCCACAACTTCATAACCAGTGTGCTCCAACGTTTTTTCCAGAAGGCGTCGCGTGACGGCGTCATCGTCGGCAATGAGGATCTTCGTTGCCCCATGCTTTCTTACGAGCCCCGATCTCAATTGCATGCCGGCCTCCGAAGGCTCTCAAGATGTCCGCCTTTAGTATCGGAAGCCGTGAAGTCGGGCGGGATGTCAGCAAGTTGCCGGGATCTTCCAGACGATCGCCGCGCGTCACGCAGGCCGGCAGGTCGCGACGGGACAAAACGTACGCCGATTCGGCTCTCCAGTTTTGCTAAATCCGTCGCTATCCCGGAGAGGATTTTGCCGGTTCTCGTCTTCAATATACTCTCCTGGAAAGTCGGGTGACACCGAGGCAATACGCGCACACCCGCTTGCAGGCGCACGACGTAAAATTACATGTGGGACATTCAGTTCCTATAAGCTGAGAGAGGGACGACGCGCCAGCTTGAGAAACAGATTGTTGAAGGGTAGATCCACTATCATCCCCGGCATAGTAAGAGTCAATGGTTATTCTTACGTAGGTCTCTATGACGTTGGAGCGAGCGCAAACTGCGAACGGTCCCCGTGAAAATTTCCGCTAGCGATGAAACGAAGGCCTAATGGATGGGAGGATCGGCGCTGGTGGGTTCGCGATTTTCTTTTGTGGATCTCACTACGCCGCTGATATCCACGTAAAAACTGCGGTAGCCGTAATTGCCGGCGCGAGCCTCGAGCGAGTAGTTATGAATGGAGCCGTCAGCCTCCGCCGGTGCGGGCATGTATTGCAGTTGATAGCCATCGCTCTGGGCGAGCTGCGCCGCTTGACGCACCTGTGGGCCGAGTTGTTCCAAGTCTGATGGATATGCACCGCCGCGCGCTTGAGCGTAGGAATGCAATTGGGAATACACATCCTCGATGGCGACGACAGCGTTGCCTTCGGCTTCAGCGGTGAGGTTGCCAGTGCGTGGGGATACCACGAACCATAGAAAACTCCACATGGCAGCGAGGAGCACGCCTAACAGCATTCCCCAGCGCAGCAGAATCCTTGCAATTGTCGGCTTTTTCGCCGGCGTCGCAGATTCCCCTGGGAGGCTGGTCAGGTCTGCGCCGCAGTGCGGGCAGATTTCCGTCGCCTGGTTAATTTCGTATTCGCATTCGCGGCAGGTGACCATTGTGAAAAGGCGATAAATGGTGATGATCGACAGTAAGGATTAGCTTAGCGCTAAAGCAGGCAGGGCTCAAATCCCCCGGGTTCGCTTTGTCGAATGTGAATCGCGACCGAATTCAAGATATCATTCTAAAGTTCGACCGGACGTGTCATGAATCCTATTTGCCGCTACAGACGTGTGCTTTATCGTTGCGCGATTTTGTCAATCGCGGTAATGCTGATTGGTCCGCTCGTTCTGCGCGCTGCGAACGGCGCCACCATCACCTATCGGCGCGTCTTCAAGGGCAGCAATCCCGAGTTCATCGAGATAAAGATCGGCGAAGATGGATCGGCGGCCTACGATATCCGGCAGTTAACCGAAGATCCGGATCCCCAACCGTTTCAGGTGAGCGACACGGTGCGCGCCAAGATTTTCGAGCTTGCGGGCGAGTTGCACAATTTTGAGGGGCTCGATCTCGACGTCCACCGTAAGATTGCGGACCTCGGGCAAAAAACCTTCCATTATGAAAAGGGCGCCGAGGTGCACGAAACTCATTACAACTACACCTTAGACCGCACGGCGATGCAACTCGCGCTTGTCTTCGAAGGGCTCTTTCAACAGCAGCGCGACCTCATCACGCTGGAGCAAAAGCTGAAATACGATCGGCTGGGGGTAAATGATGCACTGCACCAGTTCGAGCAAGACTTGGGGCAGCATACGATTCCGGAACCTGAACGGCTCCTGCCGGTGCTGGATCGCATCGCTGCGGATTCGCGAGTCGTGGACGTCGCGCGTCATCTCTCACGCGCGCTCGCCGAGAGAATCCGCACGAGTGGTTCGCCGGAGGGCGCCTCGCCCCAACCCGCAAGTAGTCATCCGTAACCTTAGCCAGCTCTTCTGAATATTCGAACGCCGTCAGTGGTTCAGAATGTGGCGATGTCATTCCACAATGACGCCTGCGTAGCCCACGACTTCGTTGCGATCTCCGTTAATGTCGCCGGACGTGGCATAGCGCACCAGCGTAGCGCGAGTGGCGCCCAGCAGGCGCGCTGCAGTTAACATGCTTACGGCCGGGCCGAAACCGCACATGCTAATTGCTTCACGGCGCACGACCTCGAAAAGGCCGGCGGCGTCGAGAGCCAGCACGCGCTCGATGGCCAGACCGTCTTTGCGGCGCGTAATCTCATCCGATTCGTAGTGATTCATGTCGGAGGTGGCGATCATGAGTACCGGCTCATGCTGTCGCCGCAAGACTCCGGCGATGGCATGCCCCAAAGATTCGAGTTGGACGCAATCCGTAGGTCCCAGTGCAATGGGCACGAAACGAAAATCGCCCGCCAGCGATTGCAGGAAAGGAAGCTGCACTTCGATGGCGTGCTCAGTCTGGTGCGCCACGCCGTCTTCGCAAAGCTGCGGATAGGCGCTCTTGAGATCGCGGGCGAGTTCCGTATCGATCTCCGCTTGGCCGAGAGGAGTTTCCCAAGAGCCTTCGGAGAGAATGGCTTGCGGCTTGCCCCGAGGGAAATGCCGGGGTCCGAGCAAAAGAAAACGTCGCGGCAACTTCACGCGGGCGTAAACGGTTCCGGCCACATGCCCTGAATAGCGGTAGCCAGCATGCGGGACGAGACATGCAAAGGCTGGACAGGGAGGTTCTTCCGCAGAGGAAGCGAAGCTAGCGATCTGGCGTGTGAGTTCCGCAGGATCATCAGGATAAAAACGGCCGGCAACGGCAGGCGGGCGAAGCACCGAATGTGCCACCCTTCGATTTCGAAACAACTCGGCGGCGGGGACCCTGTCCTACTTCTGTTCTGATTTCGGTTCGTCGAATGAAATTTTGAGCGATTTCAGAAAGCGTAAGTCCTGGGGCGTGATCTCGAGTTTCGTCTCGTGCTTGTCTTCCTCGAGTACGTCCTGATCCACCTGAATGTGGAGCGACTCCAGAAAGCGGCGGTCGTTCGAAGTGATCAAGCCAGAACTTTGCTCGCGGCGCGCCAGCCCAATCGTGGCATCCAGTTTCAAAACAATGTCATAGCCCGCGGCACGGACTCCCGAAATGGCTTCGGTAATACGGTCTGACTCCGAAACTGTGTCGTTGATGGCGTGGCCCAACTCGCGAAGGAGCCGCTTGAGATGATCGTCAAGTTGCAAGTGAGTCCCTCCGTGACTTATCTACCGGAATTGTAGGCGCTGGGAGCAACCGAAACAAGTCTTGTGTAACCAGGCTGTGATCAGAAGCTTCCCCCGCAGATTTTGCGGTAAAATCACTTCATGGCGAGCGCTACTCCCGCAGCCACCAAGCCGCGCGGCTTCTTTCGTGCACTCTGGCGCGCCGCTCGGCAGGTCTTTCATGAGACTACGGGCGCCGTATTTTTCATTCTCGCTTTGGGTTGGGCGAATGGCGCGCTGCGCTACTGGCGGCAGCACGCACCCAATTGGGAATGGAGAACCAGCTTAGCAATGGCCTTGCTGATGGCGATTTTCGGCGTGGCATCATTCCGTGCCGCGCGCCGCGTGCGTTGACCCTTTTCGAGACGACATGCCGCATTCGGACAACACCGCATCCTCAAAACACCGCGCAGAAGTGGCCGATTCTATTGATTCACCGCAGCCCGTTTTCCCTGCGTCCACCGGAACCACTTTGTCGGGCACGCCGATCAAAACTGTTTACACGCCCGAAGATCTGAAGGATTTCGACCCGCAATCATCGCTCGGCTCACCGGGGGAATTCCCCTACACCCGCGGAATCCACCCGACGATGTATCGCGGCAAACTCTGGACCATGCGGCAGTACGCCGGGTTCGGATCGGCCCGTCAGTCCAATGCGCGGTATCGCTACCTGCTTGCGCAGGGGCAAACCGGCCTTTCGGTCGCCTTCGATCTGCCCACACAGATGGGTTTTGATCCGGACCATCCTCGCGCGCGAGGCGAGGTCGGAAAGGTTGGCGTGTCCATTTCTTCACTGGAAGACATGCAGATGCTCTTCGAAGGCATCTCCCTTGCGCAAGTGTCCACTTCGATGACGATAAATTCCACGGCGGCGATCCTGCTAGCTTTGTACGTAGCCGTGGCCCGGCAGCAAGGGGCAGACCTCACAAAGCTTTCGGGAACCACACAGAACGATATTCTCAAGGAATACATCGCACGCGGTACCTACATCTACCCGCCCCGGCCGGCAATGCGCATCATTACCGACGTGTTCGCCTGGTGCAAAGACGAACTGCCGGGTTGGGTCACGATTTCCATCTCCGGCTACCACATTCGCGAAGCCGGATCGACGGCCGCGCAGGAAGTCGGCTTTACGCTAGCGGACGCAATTGCCTATGTGGATGCGGCAATTGCCGCAGGCCTTCGAGTGGACGACTTCGCGCCGCGGCTTTCGTTTTTCTTCAACGCGCACAACGATCTGCTCGAAGAGATCGCCAAATACCGCGCGGCCCGCCGGCTTTGGGCGCGGCTGATGCGCGACCGCTTCGGCGCTCGCGACCCGCGCTCGATGATGCTGCGCTTCCATGCACAGACGGCGGGGTCGTCGCTCACTGCGCAGCAGCCCGAAAACAATATCGTTCGCGTGGCCATTCAGGTTCTCGCCGCAGTGCTGGGTGGCTGCCAGTCACTGCATGCAAATGCGCTTGATGAAGCGCTGGCGCTACCTACCGAAGAAGCCGCTCGCCTCGCCCTTCGGACGCAGCAGATCCTGGCCCACGAGAGCGGAGTGGCCAATACGGTGGACCCCGTGGGCGGTTCCTATGCCATTGAACATCTGACCGATGAGATCGAAGCCGGGGCGCGCGCCTGCATCGAGCGCATTGATGCACTCGGCGGCATGTTGCGCGCGATAGAAACCGGTTATGTGCAGCGCGAGATTCAGAAAGCGGCCTACGAATATCAGCAAAGCGTGGAGCGCAAGGAACGCATCGTCGTAGGTGTGAACCGTTATCGGACCGAGAACCAAGAGCCCATTCCCATTTTGCGCATAGATCCCGCCATCGAGCAGGAGCAGGTCGAGCACGTGCGCGCGGTACGGACGCGCCGCGACGCTGAACGGGCGAACAAGGCAATCGCTGAGGTCGAATGCCGCGCCCGATCGGGCGAGAATCTCATGCCAGCGATTCTGGCGGCGGTCGAGGCCTACGCCACCGTGGGCGAAATCTCCGATGCGATGCGCCGGGTCTTCGGCGAGCATCAAGAGACGCTCGCGCTCTAGCCGCGACGAGATGGAAGTCGAAAATCTGCATCTTCCGTGGGTCCTCTTCGCTTTCGTTGGCAATGTACCCGTTATGAACACCAATCTTGTTTTAATACACTGGGTAATTTCTGAACACCGCATCCCGTTCGTAAGCCTCGCCATACCAGTAGTTTAAAAAAGGCCCGGTGGCCCCCCTCCTGCTTCTCCAATGGTTGAGGACATTGCAATGCTCATCGAATCCATCGTCGTAGGGGCTCTCGACTCGGCCATCGACATAACTCGAAAAGCCGAACGCTCAGCAAAACAAACGCGGAATGGTGAGTATCTAACTTCTAAACGTTACGAATTTGTAACGAAAAGTAACGTTCGCTGGTTGACACTCCCCGGAGATGCCGATGCTACTCAGCTGCAAATACAAGACTTACCCCTTGGTCAGCGGATTGCGACTAATCGAAGAGTAGCGGTAGATCGAACGTACCATTGCGGGCAGTACCTCTGGGTTGCATCGTGGAAAGCAATCCAATCCCCGCGAAAGACGTGAAATGAAGGTGACTTTGAACCGCCGCATTAGTGTCGGGCCGCCAAGGACGCATAGATGGTACTCGGGTCTCGCGGGTATGCGGGTGACGAAAATGATGAGAGCTGACCAAAGCAAGTTCAACGCGGATGAACGTATGCGGGGATTTACGCTGATGGAAATCATGGTCGTCGCGTCGTTAATCCTGATCATCAGTGCGATCTCGATACCTAAACTCATTCAATTCTGGCAGGATTGGCAACTGCGCTCTGCGGCCGCTGAGGTTGCCGATCTAACGCAGCAAGCCCGGATGGGCGCGGCAAGAACTAACTCCATCTACCCGATCCGGTTTCAGACGAATGGCGGGCTGCAACAGGTCTATATTGATCAAAATAGGGACGGTGCGCTCAATGCAACCGAACCATATATCGACCTCCCTCAATCCATAACCGGGGCCTCTGGCGCTCCGAACGGCAGTGGCGGGCAACCCAGTGCATACACTCTGGTGGGCGACACTTCATCGGGAACGCCCTTCGACAACTCCAACGTTATTGCCTACTCGCAGAGGGGCTTGCCGTGTAATTACAGCAGTTCTGTGTGCGCAACTCCGGCAGCCAGCTACTTCGTTTTCTACTTCAGTGACAGCAGAACCAACGACTGGGCGGCCGTTCTGGTCACCAAATCAGGAAGATCCAAGGTTCTGCAGTGGAATGGTGGAGCATGGAAATAGTCTCCTCAGCAAAGAAATCAGTAGCGCGGGATGAGCGCGGAATGAGCCTCATCGAGCTGATGATTGCACTGGTTGTGCTTGTGGTAGGGGTTGCAGGCAGTATGTCTCTCATCGGTCTTTCGATGGGAGGCAACGGCCGCAGCAAGCAGCAGAGTAATTCGACTGCCATTGCTCAAATGATGGTGGAGAAGATTTCGAGCGTGAAGGCGAGCATTTCGCCCACTCTCACCATCACGGACTGCGCCGGAAACAGCGTCACGATCGCCACAGCTGCGGGCGGCAGCGCGCTGACGAGCGCGGGAGTTGTGGACTTCACGCAGTCAGCGGTGAACAACTATCAAATGCTTTACACCGACTGCGCCACCGGCGGGATGCAATTCACCTATGATGCAAGGTGGAATATCACGCAGCCCACCCCGTACACCAAGCTTGTGACCGTATCTGTGCAGAAACAAAATGCGGGAAACAATCCGAAATTCTTCTCTCTGCCCGTAACGATTCGAACGCTCGTTGGACAGGGGACATAAGCCATGAAACTTCGCCGACATTTGAGCTTTCCCAGGCAACACGGCTTTTCTCTGCTCGAGATGATGCTCTCCATGTTGATTTTGACTCTTGTGATGGCCGTTGTGTTCGAGCAGTTGGGCGCCGCCCAATATCGCACGTCCAACGAGCAGGCTAAGCTCGATGATTTTCAGCAAGTCCGGGATTTTGTGGATCAGTTCTTTCGCGATATCAACCAGATCGGGGATCCCAATTCGCGCATCTTTGACCTCACGAACGGTACATGGAATCCTGCGCTGGCTTCGCCCGTGATCAACGACAGCCGGTTTGCCATAGGTTTGGTGAAAATCGACAACAACATGATTCAGTTCGAAGCTTCCGTCAACGGCATCAGCACGGTGCAGAGCATCCAGTACATGGTGAACGGGTCTGGCAGTTGCTCGCTGTGTTTGCAGCGCAGCCAGGCTGACAAAGTGAACGGGAGTCCCGTCAGCGCTCAGAACACAAACTGGGGCACGGAAGTGAACGATGTGGTGAGCAACCCAATCTTCAAGTACTTCGACACGACTGGCGCCCTAATCACAGGTTTGCCGATTGACGTCAGCACCACCGCCGGCGCTAACACGATTGCCACGGTCAAGACCGTTCAGATCAACCTGCGAGTGAATGACCCCAACGTTATCGATTTGCAGACAGGGAAGCCGGTTGAGGGGGTTTTCGAGGGTGAAGTATCTCTGAATAACTGTTCGATGGCCTCCAACGGACAGGCCATGAGCTGCAAATGAGAGAGGCAAATATGATCATACTCAAACGTCTCAACCGTGAACAAAGTAGCCGTGATCATCAGCGTGGGGTCGCCTTATTGATGGCGCTCATTGCTTTGCTGGTTATTGGCGCAATCACGGCAGGCGCGATTCTGCTTACCAATACCGAAACCAACGTCAGCTCCAACTTCCGCGATGAGCAACTGGCATTCTTTTCAGCCAAGGCGGGTGTTGAAGAGGCCCGCGACCGTATGCAAAAGGGCGTCACCGATACGCTCCGAACGGCGTCGCTTCCCCAGACGCTTCCAGGGACTGCAGGCAGCGTCCTTTACATCTTGAATCCGGCAAACGGGGAAACCGTGGCTCCCTGGAACAACAGCAGCACGACGTATCCCGACACCGAAATCTGTAATGAGGGGACCGCAACCGCAATCTCCTGTACCAATAATCTGCCGACCCTGACTAGCTGTTCTAACTGGTGCGTTTCGACGACGGCAAGCACCGTCTACGCGGCTTCTCCAGTCCTGCCCTGGAAGTGGGTGCGGGTAATGCTGAAGGAAAACAACGCCCTTAGCTCTTATGCTACCAATGGCGTCAGCACTTCCGTCCTGCAGACTTGCTGGAACGGAACCAACGAAGAGACCACGAATTGTGCGGCCCCGGATTTTTTACCTGTCTATACGATGACAGCCCTGGCGGTTACGCCCAGCGGATCCCGGCGTATGGTACAGGCCGAAATTGCGGAGGACAGGCTAAATTTTAATGCGAGCGCCGCATTGACGCTGGACGGTACGGGCGACACAGCCTCCATGCCTCATAGCAACAATTTCGGTATCAGCGGAACCGATACTGGGGGCTGTGGGGCTACAACGATTAACTCGCCAGTCCCAGCTATCGGCGTTGGCAGTGCCGCGGACGTTGTCACTGTAGGTGGCGCCATTCCCAATGGCCGCACAGGCAACTATACGGGCAGCGGCGGAACTACCCCGGATGTCGAGAACATTTCTGCCTCGTTGCCGCCAAACCTTCAGACCGTCTCATCGCTACAAACCCTGGTGTCCAGTATCAAGAGTAACGTCACGCAACCTGTTATCACTGGCCCAGCGACCAACATTTCCAATGCTGGCACGCTTGCGAATCCCCAAATCATTTACGTAAATGGCGACCTGACACTCAGCGGCAACGTAACCGGGTACGGAATTCTCGTTGTGACCGGGACCTTCACAGCCAGCGGGAACGTGGGCTGGAACGGACTGGTGCTGGTGGTTGGACAAGGAAACTTCGTAGGCAACGGCGGAGGCAATAACTCGTATAACGGCGCAATTCTCGTAGCCAAAACGCTCGACTCAATGAACAACCCCTTGGCTAGCCTTGGCGCCCCTACATTTAACTTTAGCGGCGGCGGCGGTAATGGCTTTAACTATGCCAGCGGCTGCATTGACACAGTCAATAAGCTCAGCACATTTCACATCATGGCCTTCCGCGAAATGTTGGACTAACCCAGGCCAGTACTAAGTCAAACTATCCCCGGCCATCTTCACTGGGAGCGCCGCCTAAGCGAACTGGTTTGCGCCGGCGCTCCCAAATGCACAGGGCAAGTTGCCTGCTAGAATGCGAACGTAATCACGATCCGTATTTATCCCGGAAAATGAAATTGATTTTGGCATCGGCTTCGCCGCGCCGCGCGCAAATCCTGCGCGATGCGGGCATACGCTTTGAGATTGCCCAAGCGAACGTGAGCGAGCGGCGCAAGCGCGGTGAAAATGCGGTGGCCATGACCCGCCGCCTCGCACAAGCCAAAGCTCAGGCCATCGCCAGGAAGCTAGGAAAGAAGCAGCTGGAAGCCATTGTCGTTGGTGCGGACACAACTGTGGAAGTAAATGGCGAATTACTGGGGAAGCCGCAATCTCTCGCAGAAGCTCGCAAAACGCTGAGAAAATTGGCTGGAAGGACTCATCGCGTTGTCACATCCGTTGCGGCGATCCGTCTTCCCGATCATGCCCAGGCGATCGCAACGGAAACCACGCGAGTACGCTTCGCGCCCCTAAGTGCAGATGATATAGCCGAATATGTGGCGACCGCAGAACCGCTCGACAAGGCAGGCGCTTACGCTGTGCAAGGCATTGGCGGCCGATTTATCGAGGGAATTGATGGCTGCTACTTCAATGTGGTGGGACTACCTCTGGCGCGGTTCTATCGCCTGCTCATCGATTTGGGATGGAGACCTGCGCCCAAACGAGGAAGGCGCAAAAGCACACGCTAATCTGCGTAAGCTCCACCCCAGAAGGCTTACTTCTTGTCGGCTGAACTCGAAACCACAGTGTTTGCCGGTGGCGCCGGGTTCTGGGGCGTAGTGTTGCCGGAATCGCCGCCCCGCATGCCTTCCTTGAAGCTACGGATGCCCTCGCCCATCCCGCGCATAACTTCGGGGATGCGCCTGCCGCCAAACAAAATCACGATGACCGCTAAAACGATCAGCCAATGAATCGGGCTAAACTCACCCATAATTAACCTCGCGTATTGAAACTACTGTCTGCTGAGCCGCGAATTGCGCCGAAAACGGAAACGATTCCTAGGCAGACGGCCACTGAGACCCAGCAGCTAGAGTATAACACGGTAATCTCCCACCCGTCTGGTAACTCCAGCCCGATCGAAATATTCCAGCAGTGGAATGGCATATTTGCGGCTCACGCCTGCCAGTTCTTTGAAATCTGCCACGGCCAGCCGATCGCCGCGGGTTCGCTTGTATTCGGCGAGCAGCGCCCGGGCGTGATCGACAGCCTGGTGATGAAGCACCACATCGCTGCTGATTTTCAAAAGCACCCGCTCGCGCAGCAGCAATTGGAAAATCTTCTGAGCCTGGTTCATTTCCATTGACAGAGCGGTGAGCACGGCCTCGATTCCTGGCGCAGCGAGACCGCCGCGCGCAAACTCCCGCTCAATCTGCTCTTTTGCTCTGGCCTCGCCGGGTTGCAGCTCGACGGACCGCCCGGCGCGTTTCACCACATCGCCCGCGAGCGCGAGCTTGCCCGCCGACACAGCATCTTCCAGTGCGGCACGGAATATATCCGCGTGCAGGGCCGAGGCGCACCGCGTGCGCAGATCTTCCTTGGAGATGGCTTCCACCAAAGGATTGACGCGGTGGAATCGCTCGACTTCTTTCGAAAGCCGGTCCGCACACGACGCAACAACCTCGGGAGAAACTACCAGGAATGACTGTTCCGACACGACTCGCGCCTCGCGTTGTGCCGCTAGATTCGCCACCATCTTGCGAATTTCCTTCTCCGGCCAGCCTGTACGCATGACCAGATCCGCAAGAGTGCTTCCCGCAAGATTCGAAGAAACGATGGCCTTGAGGGCCGCCACACGCGCAGAGACATCACCGTTGACGCCGCATTCCTGTGCTTCCAGAAAGCTTGTCGCTTGCGGATCGCGGAGCCGCCGTCCTCGCGGTATGTGCAAGACCGTGCCGCCGCCGATCGTAATTACCGGCGAGAATTGCCGCAGGATAAACCGGTCACCCGGCAGGGCGAGTGTGGCGTCGGCCAGGCGCAATTCCGCGAAGCCGGTGCTCCCCGGCGCTATTTCTTTCGCGCCGAGTAAATGCACCTCCGCAATCGTTTCCGCCGAGCCGTGATGAAAATGCACTCGCGCGCGATGCTTAAGCTTTTTTGCCGAAGCAAGCAGAACAATGCGCACGTCCAGCCGCGAAGTCGCTTCGAAGCGCCTGGGCGGGGCAAGCACCATGCCTCGCTGCACCTCGTGGTGCTCAATCCCGGCCAAGTTCAAGGCGGTACGCTGCCCGGCGGAGGCGCTCGTCACCGCTTTGCCGCCCGATTGCAGGCCTCGAACCCGCAGACGCCGCCCCAAAGGGAATAATTCCACTTCATCCTCGGCTTCCACTTCCCCGGCGATGAGCGTACCCGTTACGACCGTGCCGAATCCCTTCATGGCAAAAGCGCGATCGATCGGCAGCCGGAAGTAATGCGAGGCGTCCTTCGGAGGCGTTTCAGCCGCGATGCGCGCGAGCTGCCGCCGAAGCTCGTCCAAGCCCGCACCGGTTTTTTGCGCTTACCGCAACAACGGGCCCCCCCTCAAGG
>Ga0207052_10199_pt2 | contig 18088 bp, 21 predicted proteins | sample Alteio_BWMinCont_62_FD_153294 | JGI IMG/M metagenome (GOLD analysis project Ga0207052, IMG submission 153294) | Enriched cells from forest soil in Barre Woods Harvard Forest LTER site, Petersham, Massachusetts, United States -... | ecosystem: Environmental > Terrestrial > Soil > Temperate forest >...
CCCGGGGGCAGATGCAGGGTCATGTGCGTTTCGACTTCGAGGGGCGTGCCAAGTTCGACGGGAGCCGTCGCGGAGCCAACGGCGGGTTTCGCCGGCGGATCGGGCAAGCCCAGTTGGGGAAGCAGCGCGGGGATGCGTACTGGTTTTTTCGACCAATCCACAAACTTGGGCTGGGTGATTTCGTAATCAAGGGTGAAGGGCTCGCGCGTGGCGTAGGGATCCGACGCACTGACGCTGCCTACTTCTCCGCGGAAGCCGTCGGAGAGGGAGAGAAGCTGGGCGAGGTCCTTCCATTTGTCATTGGGTGATTGATGGAAGGCGACGCGCAGAAGTAGTTCATTATCGCCGCGCAAGGAATAATGCACTTTAGCGCGGAGCGTTCCCTCGGAGGTGAGTGAGGCTTCGATCGAAACGTTTTGCCGCGCACGGAATGGCAGGAAATTTTCCACTTGCCGCCAAGGTTCCGTGATGGCCGGTCCGACGAGTAGGGCATTCTTGCCGCGAAATTGAGACGGGATCATCTGGTAGGGCGCGACCTCGAGATTCAAGTCCAGCCAAAAGTTTATGGAGGGCCAGCCTGTCATGGTCAGGAGGTGGTTGAAGAATGCGGGTCTGGGAAGCGAAGTTTGCGGATCGACATCGGAAATTGAGATAAGACCGGCTCTCGCCGGGCCGAAGAAATGATCCGCCAGAGCAGCGAATAGAATGAATTTGTCTTCCGGTGTGCCGTAGCCTGAAGCAAGAACGTCGGAAGGGTTTCGCGTCTTGAATCCTGTCGAGCCGAGCGGAAGATCGACCGTCTTTATTTTCTGGGACACGAACGCGTAAAACGCTTCGGCGCGCGGGTTCGGTGTGGTCCTTGGGTCAGAGGTGGGAACCTTTGCCAACTCATCAGCCTTTGCGAAGAGTTCGGAGGAGAATTCCCCTTGCGGCTTTAAGAGGTTCCTCAAACGATCCGCAAGCTGTTGCCAGCCAGCGATGGAAGTGAGAACGACGTCAGGTTGCAGTTGCGAAGACTCTTTAGGAGTGTTGTTGAACTGGGAGGTTTTTATACGCCACTGATACACGGTCATTCCGCTAGTGGCCGTTTCTGCCGGAGTTGCAGGCGTGGCGGGATTGATATGGAGTTGGATCTGGCGCGCGGAGGGAACGTCGAGCTCGAACAGTTCTTCGGAGACGACGCCGGTGCGATCGAAGGAGTGGTCGAGCCAGAAGTCGGGGGCCAGAGGATGATGCGACGTGGTGGTGATGACGCGGTACTCGAGGGTGTCGTCGGGTTCTAGGCCGAGGATGCGGACGGATTTGACCCGGACATCCTGGTAGGCGGGGGCGTTTACGACGGCGGGATTGGGATTGTCGGTGATGGCGCTCGGGAGGATGTCGGCGGTGCCGCCGCTGGCATGGGTGATGTGGACGAGCGCGATTTCGATGGATTGGAAGGCGCGGTTGAAGTCGAAATTAAGGCGGGCGAACTGGCGGACGCCGAGTTCGCTGTTGATGTGCACGCGGGTGTGGACTTCCTTGCGGCTGGAGCCGTCGGTTTCGAAACGGTAGCGCGTTTCGAGGAGTTCGATTTGGGCGGGATTTTCAGGTTTTTCGGTCGGAGCCGTCTTTTCAACTTTTTTGTCGGTGGGTTTTTGGACTGGTTTTTGAGCGGGCTCTTGGGCGATAGCGACGCGTGGGACCGCGGCGATGAGAATCAGGGCGGCGGAGAACCGTAGATAAAGAGAGGCGGATCGAGAGAGTTTGACTTTGGCCACGAGAGGCAGTGTAGGGCGCAGCGGGAAGTGGGTAAAGAGATCGATGCGGTTCTGTTGCCGAATGTGCACGAATCGGTGGGGTAGCAGATGAGAACGAATGGAAAGAGCTTTACACAGAGAACACCGAGCACACAGAGGGCGCAGAGAGCTAGGATTCGAACGCGAATAAGCCGTTACCGAGACTGCGAGAAACCGAAATGGGGCGGGTGCGTCTGAGTGCGTGGTAGAGTTTGAGTGCGCGAAAAGCGCGAGGAGAAAGCGAATGCGGGTTGTATGGGTGGGAGTGGGAGTGGTGGCGCTGGCATTCTGCAGCGTGGGCGCGGGGCTGGTGCGCGCGAATGAGAGGCCCGTGGCAAAGGGGCCGGATGAGGACGGGACGAAGCCGGCGCTGGTGAAGATTGCGGGCGAAGGGATGCTGGACTCGCATGCGTTCCAATACCTCACGGAGTTGAGCGATGACGTTGGCGCACGCGTAACCGGATCGCAGGCGGAACGCAAGGCCGAAGAGTGGGGCGCGGCCAAGATGAAGGCCATCGGCCTGGAAAACGTGCACACGGAGAAATACCAGATCTGGCGCGGATGGACGCGCGGCACGGCGGATGCGGAGATGCTTGCGCCCGTGCGGCATAAGCTGCACGTGGATGCGATGGGCTGGACGGGATCAACTCCTGCGGGCGGCGCGGAGGGCGATGTCGTTCCGGTGAATCTTTTCGATCTCGATCATGAAATCAAAAACGTTTCGCGATTGAAAGGCAGAGTGGCGCTGGTAGTGATGAAGGGCGCTCCGAGGAGAGAGTCCATCCAGTTGTTCGCGCAGTTCGGGGATTTTTTGAGGGCCGCAGGTCCCGCAGGTGTAATTGCAGTGATTGGCGGGCAGGGAGGGCGCAAGTCTGCAGGGATGAACCTGACACACACGGGGATTCTGGGATTCAACGCGGATTTTGCGGTTCCCGTAGTTTCCATGACCGCCGAGGACCAAGGACAGTTGGAGCGACTTGTGGCGCGCGGAATAACGCCGCGAGTGCGGTTTGACGTGCAGAACACATTCACGAGCGGGCCGGTGGAGACGGCGAATGTCGTCGGCGAAATTCGCGGGCACGAACACCCGGAGCAAATTCTAGTGGTTGGCGGACATCTGGATTCCTGGGACCTGGCGCAAGGAGCGACGGACAACGGATCGGGAACGGCGACGGCTCTTGGAGCAGCGGAGGCCATCGTGCGATCGGGAGAACGGCCGCGCCGCACCATTCGGTTTGTTTTGTTTACCGGCGAGGAACAGGGATTGGATGGATCGTACGCTTATATCAAGCAACACCAATCGGAGATGGCCAACCACCTCGGCAATCTTGTGCTGGATGCCGGGCAGGGGGCCGTGAAGGGATTTCAGATGGGAGGCCGCGACGATCTGGTGCCGGTGTTCCAGCCGTTTGCGAACTCGCTGGCGAATTTCAATCCGATAACGGTGGACGACAAAGTGGAATCGGGAACGGACACGCTGCCGTTTTCCGTTGCGGGGCTGCCGGGGATCAACATGCTGCAGGAAACCACCGACTATAAGTACACGCACCATTCCGCCGCCGACGCGCTGGAAGCGCAGAAGCCGGATGTGCTGGCACAGAACGCCACGCTGATGGCGCTAGCCGCGTTTTGGATTGCGGACCGGCCAGAGCGGTTCGCGACGCCTTGGTCGGCGGAGCGAACGGCACGAATGCTGCGGGCGCAGCACGAGTACGATGAGCTGAAGGCCTTTAACCTGTGGCCATTCGGCGACTTGGGAGCCGATGATAAGGGGAGGAACGACGCTCCACAGAACTAGAAGATTAGGGGGCAGGAGGGTGGTACCGGACCACGCCCGGCTGTTTTGGCGTAAGCCATGTATTTTCAGTGGTCTATGACGGCTATTACGGCTGGTCGCGTAGATGCTGCCCAACTCTGACGGAATGTGCTCTGCGCGTGTAAGCCCGGACCCAGTCGTTCAGGAGACTGGCGGAATCCGGCGAGCAAGAAAGCCGCCAAGTGCTTGATTTCCACAGAGATTTCCACGGGGTTGTGTTCAAAGAGATTTGACAGAACCGATTTTCTTCCTTATACTTCGATGTTTGTCAGGGGTGATTTCGACCCTTGTGGGGTGGCTCCGAGTTAGTCGGGTCGGGGCCAATTAGTTGGAAGGGAATTATCTTCGGTCCCGGAACAAAGATAGACGGAATGGGACAGAAGAGCGGCCGGAATGGGGCGCCAGCCCCGCAAAGCCGAGTAAGCCTCTCCGAACTGAAGCCAAGAGAAGAGTTCTACCTCTTGGAGTGCGTACGGAGTTTCTTGCTGGTTGTATCTCCGGATTCGCAGTAGACCTTTCAGCACTCTTGTGCGCTCTCGCGCATTTTTGTCTGCGCGCCTTGCGAGAGCCTCGAAATCTTTTTGCGCGCAATAGTCGCCCGGCGGTGCCGGAGCGCAGATAAAAGAGGAACGACTGTGCCGACGTTTTCGCAATTAGTACGGATGGGACGTGAGAAGGTCCAGGTCAAGACCAAGTCGCCGGCGCTGGCAGGCTGCCCGGAGAAGCGCGGCGTGTGCATTCGCGTGTACACGCAGACGCCGAAGAAACCGAATTCCGCGTTGCGCAAAGTGGCGCGCGTGCGGCTGACGAATTCGATTGAAGTGACGACGTACATTCCCGGAGTCGGCCACAACCTGCAGGAGCACTCCATCGTGCTGGTGCGCGGCGGCCGCGTGAAGGATCTGCCGGGAGTGCGGTATCACATCGTGCGCGGAACGCTGGATGCCGCGGGCGTGGAGAATCGAAAGCAGGGACGTTCAAAGTACGGCGCGAAGCGGCCGAAGGCCGCGGCGGCGAAGTAAGGAGCGATAAAGAGCAATGCCACGCAAAGGACTCGTTTTCCGGCGAACTCAGGCAACCGATCCGGTGTATGCCAGCGACATCGTGGAGAAGTTCATCTGCTCGATGATGTGGGAAGGCAAGAAATCCACGGCCCAGCGCGTGTTTTACGGCGCGATGGATCAGGTGGCCAAGAAGACCAACGATGACGCCTTGAAGATTTTCAAGAAGGCCATCGAGAATGTGAAGCCGCTGCTGGAAGTGAAGACGCGGCGCGTGGGCGGCGCGAACTACCAGGTGCCGGTGGAAGTGAACCCGTTCCGCAGGCAGTCGCTGGCGATCCGCTGGCTGCTGCAGTATTCGCGGGAGCGCGCGGGCAAGACCATGGTGGACAAGCTTGCGGATGAATTGATTGACGCGGCGAATTCGCGCGGCGGAGCGATGAAGAAGAAGGAAGACGTGCACCGCATGGCGGAGGCCAACAAGGCTTTCGCGCACTATCGTTGGTAAAAGGGCGCTGGTAAAAAGGGCGCTGGTAGCCGTTACTTTAAGTGAAGGAATTCTGAAAAGAGATTATGGCCCGGGTATTCAAACTCGAAGACACGCGCAACATCGGGATCATGGCGCACATTGACGCCGGAAAGACGACGTCAACGGAGCGCATCCTGTTTTATACGGGTGTGACCTACAAAATCGGTTCGGTGGATGAAGGCACGGCCACCATGGACTGGATGGAGCAGGAGCGCGAGCGCGGGATTACGATTACCAGCGCGGCGACGACCGCGGCGTGGGATCGCTTCAACAAGAAGTACCGCGTCAACATCATTGATACGCCCGGCCACGTGGATTTCACCGTGGAAGTGGAGCGCTCTCTGCGCGTCTTGGACGGCGCGGTCTGCGTGTTTGATTCCGTGGCGGGTGTGCAGCCGCAATCGGAAACCGTATGGCGTCAGGCGGACAAGTATCGCGTGCCGCGCATTTGTTTTGTCAACAAGATGGACCGCATGGGCGCGGATTTTGACCACGTTGTCCGAACAATTCGCCAGCGACTTGGAGCCCACCCTGTTCCTCTGCAGTTTCCCCTTGGCCGCGAAGACAATTTCATCGGGATCATCGACTTCCTCGAGGAAAAGGTGATTGTGTGGCTCGAGGAAACGCTCGGAGCGAAATTCGAGACATTTTCCGTCGAGAAACTTTGGGACAAGAGCTTCGTGGATTCGCGGCCGGACGTTGCGGCCGCGCTCAAAGGCTCGGCGATCGACAAGAAGTTTTACGACGAGCACCGCAACAAGGTTGTGGAATACATCGCTGAACACGACGATGAAGTCATCGACAAGTATTTGACGGAAGGTTCGCTGACGCTGGACGAGATGCGCAAGTCGATTCGCAAGTCCACGCTGAATTTGAAAATTGTGCCGGTGCTGGCTGGTTCCGCGTTCAAGAACAAGGGCATTCAGCCGTTGCTCGATGCCGTGGTTGATTACCTGCCTTCGCCCGTGGACGTTCCTCCGGTCGAGGGCGTAAATCCGGGGAATGACGAAAGCGAGTTGCGGCTGGCGCGCGACGATCAGCCCTTTGCCGCGCTGGCGTTCAAAATCATGTCCGACCCATTCGTCGGGCACGTGACGTATATCCGCGTGTATTCCGGCGTACTGAAGTCTGGAAGCTACGTTTTGAATTCCGGCAAGGGCTCGCGCGAGCGCATCAGCCGCTTGCTGCAGATGCACGCCAACAAGCGCGAAGAGATTGAAGAGATTTATGCGGGCGATATTTGCGCTTGCGTGGGCTTGAAGAGCGTCAATACCGGCGACACTCTCTGCGACGAAAACAAACCGATCATTCTCGAAAACATCGATTTTCCCACGCCGGTTATTTCCGTGGCCATTGAGCCCAAGACGAAAGCCGACCAGGACAAGCTGGGTGTTGCCATGCAGCGCCTGGCGCAGGAAGATCCGACGTTCCGAGTTTCGACCGAGCCGGATACCGGGCAGACGCTGATCTCCGGAATGGGCGAGTTACACCTGGAAATTATCGTGGACCGCATGCTGCGCGAATATAACGTGCAGGCAAATGTGGGACGTCCGCAAGTGGCGTACCGCGAAACGATCCGCAAAAAAGCCACCGCGGAAGGCAAATACATCAAGCAGACCGGCGGCCGCGGACAGTACGGACATTGCGAAATTGAGCTGCATCCGCTCCCCAGCGCCGGCCACGAAAACATGAAGGAAATGTCCACGGACGATCTGGACGCCCTGGCCAAGCAAATCGTGGGCGGACCTGCCGGAAAGTGGAAGTTCGACAAAGAGCACCGCTTCCTGTTCATTGACAAGATTGTCGGCGGATCGATTCCGCGCGAGTTCATCGCCCCGATCGAAGCGGGCATCCGCGAAGCGTTGGACAACGGCGTGCTGGCGGGATTCACGATGGTGGATATCGCCGCGGTTCTGGTCGACGGCAGCTACCACGACGTGGACAGCTCGGAAATGGCGTTCAAAATCGCCGGCTCGATGGCGTTCAAGGAAGCCTGCCACAAAGCTTCGCCGGTTCTTCTCGAACCCATCATGAAAGTGGAAGTCGTGGTTCCGGAAGAGTACATGCCGCAAGTATTCGGCGACTTGAATGCGCGGCGTTCGGCCATTCAGGGCACGGAAAACCGCGCGGGCAGCAACGTGATTCGCGTGGAAGTGCCGCTCTCACAGATGTTCGGTTACGCCACGGATTTGCGCAGCCGCACGCAGGGCCGCGCGACGTTCACCATGCATTTTTCGCATTATGCCGAAGCGCCGGCTTCGATCGCCCAGGAAGTGATCGAGAAGGCCACCGGCAAAGCGGCCAGGTAACACGGGGTTCTTGGGGCAGTCGTTTGTGGCAATGAGTAACAGAGATATTTGAAAGACTTCGACTGAGGAGCAGAGGACGAAATGGCGAAGGAGAAATTCGAGCGCAACAAGCCGCATGTGAACATCGGGACGATTGGTCACATTGACCATGGCAAGACGACGCTGACGGCGGCGATCACCAAGGTGCTGTCGAAACACAACCCGAAGGTGCAGTTCCGGGCGTTTGATTCGATTGACAACGCTCCGGAAGAGCGCGAGCGCGGGATCACCATCGCGGTGTCGCACGTGGAGTACGAGACAGCCAACCGGCACTACGCGCACATGGATTGTCCGGGGCACGCAGACTACATCAAGAACATGATCACCGGAGCGGCGCAGATGGACGGCGCGATCCTGGTGGTGGCGGCGACGGACGGGCCGATGCCGCAGACGCGGGAACATATTCTGCTGGCAAGGCAGGTGGGTGTGCCGGCGATTGTGGTGTTCCTGAACAAGTGTGACATGGTGGAAGACGCGGAACTTTTGGAGTTGGTGGAACTGGAAGTCCGCGAACTGCTGAAGAGCTACCAATTTCCCGGCGATACGATTGCGGTGATCAAGGGCTCGGCGCTGCAAGCGTTGAACGGCGACGCCAAGTGGGAAAAGACGATTGACGAATTGATGGAAGCGGTGGACAAGAACGTGCCGTTGCCGGTGCGCGACGTGGACAAGCCATTCGCCATGCCGATTGAAGATATTTTCTCGATTTCCGGACGCGGCACGGTGGTGACGGGCCGAATCGAACGCGGCAAGGTGAAAGTTGGCGAAGAAATCGAAATCGTGGGATTCCGTCCGACGCAGAAGAAGGTCGTGACGGGCGTGGAAATGTTCAAGAAGCTTTTGGATGAAGGGCTTGCGGGAGACAACGTCGGGCTGCTGCTGCGCGGGACGGAAAAAGAAGACGTGGAGCGCGGGCAGGTGGTGTGCAAGCCGGGAAGCATCACGCCGCACACGAAGTTCAAGGCGGAAGCGTACGTGTTGACGAAGGAAGAAGGTGGGCGGCACACGCCGTTTTTCTCCGGCTACCGGCCGCAGTTTTACTTCCGCACGACGGACGTGACGGGAGACATGAAGCTGCCGACTGGCGTGGAGATGGTGATGCCGGGAGACAATGTGAGCTGCGAAGTGACTTTGATCACGCCGGTCGCTTTGGAGAAGGGCTTGCGCTTCGCGATTCGCGAAGGCGGGCACACCGTGGGCGCCGGCGCCGTGACCGAGGTCATCGAATAATTTATGAGACAAGGCGACAAAATCCGCATCCGTTTGAAGGCTTACGATCACCGCATTCTGGACCAGTCCACGCGAGAAATCGTGGAGACGGCCAAGCGCACCGGCGCCGATGTGGCTGGGCCGATTCCTTTGCCGACCACCATCAACCGCTGGACGGTGCTGCGTTCGCCGCACGTGGACAAGAAATCGCGCGAGCAGTTTGAAATGCGCACGCACAAGCGGCTGATCGACATTCTGGAGCCGACGCCGGACACGGTGGATGCGCTGATGAAGCTGGATCTGCCGCCGGGCGTGGACGTGGAGATCAAGGCGTTCGGGCACGCAGCGAAGTAAGTTTTCAGTGGTCAGTTTTCAGTTCTCAGTGAGGAAATGCTTGGAGTCATTGGGTTCTGCGAGCGGTGATTATTAGAAGTAGCGGTAGATGGAAGCGGAAGTTCAGTTTCTGGTTGTCTTCTTCAGTGTTTTAACTGAGTACTGAAAACTGACAACTGAGAACAGTCAGCAGCGGGAAAATCGAGCAGGACGCAGCCAATGTTCGCCATGGGGCGGACATGCTGCGAAAGAGAGACGAGGAACATGGCAGTCGACGGGATTATCGGAATCAAGCTGGGCATGACGCAGGTATTCACGGACGAAGGCACGCTGGTCGGGTGCACTGTTTTGCAGGCAGGTCCTTGCGTTGTGGTGCAGCGGCGGACGAAAGCGACCGATGGCTACGAAGCCGCGCAACTGGGGCTGGTGGAATTCGTCAAGCCGCAGCGCGTGAACAAAGCCATGACCGGGCACTTCAAGAAGGCCAACGTCGCGCCGATGAAGGTGCTGCAGGAAGTGCGCATCGAGGAGTCGAAAGACGAAACGAAAGTCGGCGACCGCGTGCTGGTGGAGAATTTCAAGACCGGCGAGCTGGTGGACGTCAGCGGCGTCAGCAAGGGCAAGGGTTTTCAAGGCGGCGTGAAGCGCTGGCACTACGCCGGAGGCGACGCGTCGCACGGCTCCATGCATCATCGCGCGCCGGGCGGCATCGGGGGCAGCTCCTTTCCGTCGCGCGTGTGGAAGAACCAGCACTTTCCGGGACACATGGGGAACCAGAAGGTGACGGCCAAGAACTTGAAAGTAGTGAAAATCGACACCGACGAAAACCTGCTGCTGGTGCGGGGATCGGTGCCGGGGCCTAGCGGAACGTACATTTTCATCCGCAAGGCCAAGAAAGCGAAGTAAAGCGGGGCGGCGTTTCGCTTCGCTCAGAGCAAAGAAGGAAAAGAGATTATGCCGGTCGTTGATGTAGTCAATCTGGAAGGCAAGAAAGTTGGCCAAGTGGAACTGGCCGACGCGGTCTTTGGCGCGAAGGTGAATCAGCACCTGCTGCACGAAGCTTCGCGGTGGCATCTGCGCGGGTTGCGCGCGGGCACGCACAAGACCAAGGACAAGAGCGAAGTCAGCGGCGCGGGCCGCAAGCTGTGGCGGCAGAAGGGCACGGGCCGCGCGCGTGTGGGCTCGATTCGTTCGCCGCTCTGGCGTCATGGCGGCACGGTCCACGGGCCGAAGCCGCGCGATTACAGCTACGCGCTGCCAAAGAAAATGCTGCTGGGCGCGCTGCGTTCCGCGCTTTCGGCAAAGCTCTCAGCGCAGAAACTCACCGTCGTTGATGCGTGGACGCTCGAGACGCATAAGACACAGTCTCTGCTTTCGGCGCTCGGCAAGCTGAATCACACGAAGTCGGCGTTGCTGGTGGCGCACGGCGAGAATCGCAACCTGGAGCTCGCGAGCCGCAACCTCGAAGGCGTAACGCTCGCGGCGCCCAACGTTTTGCAGCCTTACGACGTGCTGAAGCACGATTTGCTGGTGCTTTCGAAGGATGCCGTGGCGCGTTTGAGCCATTCGCTCGATCCGGAGAAGAAGCCCGTGGTCGTGCCGGACGTAGAGACGATCGCGCCGGCGGCAAAGCCTGCGAAGCCCGCGAAGAAGGAAGCGGCGCCGAAAGCCGCAGCCAAGAAACCGGCGGCAGCGAAGAAGGTTGCCAAGCCAGCAAAAAAGAAGGGGAAGGAATAAGCGATGGCAGCCCCTCATTATCAGATCATTCGCAGGCCCATCATCACCGAAAAGGGCCTGGGCGTAAAAGAGACGCAGCATACGGTGGTCTTTGAAGTTTCCGCCAAAGCCACGAAGACGGAGATCAAGGAAGCCGTGCAGCAGATTTTCAAGGTAAAGGTCGCGGGCGTGCGCACCGCGAACTTTGTCGGCAAGATGCGCCGCCGCGGCCAGAACGAAGGCTACCGGCGCGATTGGAAGAAAGCGTACGTGAAGCTCGCCGAAGGCGAAAAGATGATCGAGTACGCGGAGAATTTGTAAGACCGGGACCATTCGAGGGAGTCACGAAGGAAAGCATTAAGAAGGTAAGAGGCAGCGATGGGACTGAAGAGCTTTAATCCATATACGGCGTCGCGGCGGTTCATCACCGTCGTGGACAAGAGCCACATCACCAAGCAGGAGCCGGAAAAGGCGCTGGTCGAATCGAAGAAGCGCTCGGGCGGCCGGAACAATCACGGCGAAATCGTGATCTGGCATCGCGGCGGCGGACACAAGAAGGCCTACCGCAAGGTGGACTTCCGGCGCGAAAAGGTTGGAGTGCCAGCGAAGGTTGCGGCGATCGAGTACGACCCGAACCGCAGCGCAAACCTCGCGCTGCTGCACTACGCCGATGGCGAGAAGCGCTACATTTTGCATCCGGTGGGATTGGAAGTGGGCGCGACAGTATCGACCGGCGAGGGCTCGGACATTCTTCCGGGCAATGCGCTGCAGTTCAAGCACATTCCTCCCGGAACGATGGTGCACAACCTGGAGTTGTATCCGGGACGCGGCGGGCAAGTGGTGCGGTCGGCCGGCGGCTCCGCGCAACTCTTGAGCAAGGAAGGCGATCTGGCGCTGGTGAAGTTGCCTTCCGGCGAAGTACGCAAGTTTTCCATTGAGTGCATGGCGACGGTTGGCCAGGTCGGCAACCTCGATCATGAGAACGAAACGTATGGAAAGGCAGGCCGCACGCGGTGGCATGGCAAAAAGCCAACCGTTCGCGGCGTGGCCATGAACCCCGTCGACCATCCGCATGGTGGCGGCGAAGGCAAAGTAAAGGGCAATCATCCGCAGACGCCGTGGGCTTTCCCGACGCTGGGGAAGAAGACGCGAAACAACAAGCGCACCGACAAGCACATTGTCGAGCGCAGGAAGTAAGCAGCAGAGGTTCCCTGAGTCGAGAAATCAGGCGGTGCAGGCAAGACAGCCTGGTGAGAGCAGAAACAATGCGAGCAACACGCACAACACGAACAGCGGGAAGGCGCAGCAGGCCGGTGAAGCGGGCGTCGCTACGGGCAGCCGCGAAACGCTCGGCCAAGCGCGTGACCGCGAAGAATGCCAAAGCAGTTCGTCCAGCAGTCAAGGCCGTGGTGGCTCCCCCGGAGCCGGTGCTGTACAAGCTGTGCAAACCCGGCTGGGCGGTCATCGTGGAACGCATCGCCAACGCGCAAGGCACGCGGTTTGTTTGCCCGTTCTGCCCGAAGTCGCACCGCGTTCCCGGGCCGGTACGGGGCTTCAAGAAAATGCGCCGGGCGCAATGGGGCCGTTTGCGGCGAGTGGAGGAATAGGGGATCGATGGCACGCTCACTGAAAAAAGGGCCGTTTGTAGACGGCCACCTGCGCGAAAAGGTCGAAGGACTGAACACGCGCAATGAAAAGAAAGTGGTCAAGACGTGGTCGCGGCGTTCGACGATCGTGCCGGATATGATCGGGCACACCATCGCTGTGCACAACGGAAAGAAATTCATTCCCGTGTATGTGACCGAGCAGATGATCGGGCACAAGCTGGGCGAATTCTCGCCCACGCGTTCGTTCAAGGGACACGGCGTGAAGGCGGCGCTGGAAAAGGCCGCAGGACCGGCACCAGCAGGAGGCGGCGCAGCACCAGCGGCAGCACCCGCAGCGCCGAAGGCATAAGACATGGCTGACGTGCAGACACAAGCTGGATCGATTGAAGCACACGCGCTCGCGCGGCACGTGCGCATGTCGCCGCAAAAGGCGCGGCTGGTGATGGACTTGATCCGCGGCCAGCGAGCGCAGGAAGCGCTGCAGACGCTGAAGTACACGCCGAAGCGCGCCGCCAAGCACATCGAAAAAGTGCTGCGCAGCGCCATCGCCAACGCAGAACGCCAGGCGGAAGAGGCAGGCGCGCCGCTCGACGTTGACCAGTTGTTCGTGGCCAAGTGTTTCGTGAATGAAGGTCCGCGCTGGAAGCGTTTGCGTCCCGCGCCGATGGGCCGCGCGTTCCGTTACGTAAAGCGCACCGCGCACCTGTGGGTGGGCGTCGCCGAGCATCATGTGGCGGCCGCCGAGCGCGTCGCCGCCATTCAGGCGGAAGCCGAAGCGCAAAAGGGCGTGCGTGGCACGGCGCGCCGTGTTCGCAAGGCCTTGACCGGGAAGCAATCGGCCCCGAAGAAGGGAAAGAAGTAATGGGACAGAAAACGCATCCGTACGGATTCCGGCTGGGCTACAACAAACCGTGGAAGTCCCGGTGGTATGCCGACAAGGACTACGCCGACCTTCTGCACGAAGACGTGAAGTTGCGCCGGGAGCTGAAGGACAAACTGAAGAGCGCAGGCATCAGCTCGATTGACATCGAGCGCGCGGCCAACAAGCTGGTGGTGCGGATTTACACCGCGCGGCCGGGCATCATCATCGGGCGCAAGGGCGCGGAAATCGACAAGCTGAAGCAGGACGTGCAGAAGCGCACCAAGCGCGAAGTGCACATTGACATCCAGGAAGTTCACCGTCCGGAGCTGGACGCGCAGCTCGTGGCGGAATCGATTGCGCTGCAATTGGAAAAGCGCGTGGCGTTTCGCCGGGCGATGCGCAAAGCGGTGGATTCGGCGCTGCGCTTCGGGTGCAAAGGCATCAAGGTGCGCGTGGCCGGGCGTTTGAACGGCGCGGAAATCGCGCGCAAAGAATGGTACCTGCAGGGACGCTTGCCGCTGCAAACGCTGCGCGCAGACATTGATTATGGCACCGCGGAAGCGCATACCACGTACGGCTTGATTGGCGTGAAGTGCTGGGTCTACCAGGGCGAGAACGTGCCGAAGAAGGCGTCGAAGATTCAGAAGGAACGCGAAACCGCGGCGGTGGCATAGAAGGTTGTAGTGAGTTTAGTCGTAGCCGCGAAGCGGTGAACGAGATCAGGGAAGCGAGAACAGAACGATGTTGATGCCGAAGAAGGTGAAGTACAGAAAGCAGATGCGCGGCCGCCGCAAAGGCAAGGCCTGGCGCGGCGGAGATCTCGCGTTCGGGGAATACGGGCTGAAAGCCATGGAATGCGCATGGATCACCGACCGGCAGATTGAAGCTTCGCGCGTGGCAATTACGCGGTTCATCAAGCGCGGCGGAAAATTGTGGATCCGGATTTTCCCGGACAAGCCGTTCACCAAGAAGCCCGCGGAAACGCGCATGGGCAAGGGCAAAGGCGCGCCGGAGAAGTGGGTGGCGGTGGTGAAGCCGGGACGCATCATGTTTGAAATGGCGGGAATTGACGAAGCGACGGCCAAGGAAGCGCTGGGGCTGGCGGCGCACAAGCTGCCGATTCCGACGAAGTTCGTTTCCCGCGCGGGAGGGTTTTAACGATGCCGCGGCGAATTGAAAAGATCCGCGAAGCGGGCAAGGAAGAATTGAACGCGCAGCACAAAGAGCTGACGGAGCAGATTTTCCGGCTGCGTTTCCAACTCTCCACGGGACAAGCGGAAGCGCTGAAGCGTCTGCGTGAAGCCAAAAAAGATCTGGCGCGGGTAAAGACGCTGCTGCGCGCACAAGAACTGTCAGCTGCTTCGCAGCTGCAAAAGGCAGGGAAGGCGTAATGACAACTGAAACACCAAGCGCAACGGCGGACGAGCGCGGCGAGCGCACCGTGCTGACCGGCAAGGTCACCAGCGCCAAGATGGAAAAGACGATTGTGGTCGAGGTGCAGCGGCTGGTGAAGCACCCGAAATACCGCCGCGTGGTGCGCATCTCGAAGAAGTTTTACGCCCACGACGAGGCTCGCCAGGCCAAGCCCGGCGATACCGTGCGCATCGTGGCCTCGCGCCCGCTTTCGAAGCTGAAGCGCTGGCGGCTGAAGGAAGTGCTGACGCGGAACGCGTCAGCCGAGTAAGAGAGACAGGGGAGCAGACCAATGATTCAGATGCGAACCTGGCTGACGGTGGCCGACAATTCCGGCGCGCGCAAGCTCACTTGCATCATGCCGGTGGGCGGCGACGCGGGATTGCAGGCCGGCCTCGGCGATGTCATCACCGCCGCGGTCAAGGAAGCTACACCGGAAAGCCAGGTCAAAAAAGGGACCGTAGTGAAGGCGGTGGTTGTGCGCATGCGCAAGGAGCGCCGCCGCAAGGATGGCACGTATATCCGCTTCGATGACAATGCCGCCGTGCTCATTAACGATGCCGGCGAACCCGTCGGGACGCGCGTGTTCGGCCCGGTGGCGCGCGAACTGCGCGAGAAGAAATTCACGAAGATCGTTTCGCTCGCTCCGGAGGTTTGGTAGGCCATGACACTGAGACACGAAAGAGCCGAGCGGCACACCATCGCCATCCGCAAGGGCGACAATGTCCAGGTAATCTCCGGCAAGGATGCCGGCAAGAGCGGGCGCGTGCTTTCGATCAACGCGAAGAAGAACACCGTGGTCGTCGAGCACGTGGGGATCATCAAGCGGCACACGCGGCCCAACCCTTCGAAGAACATCAAGGGCGGGATCGTAGAGAAAGAAGCTGGGATCAACGTTTCGAACGTGATGGTAGTTTGCGCGAGCTGCGGAAAGCACACGCGCATCGGCCACACGGTGCTGCCGGACGGCACGAAAGTGCGCAGTTGCCGGCAATGCAAAACCACGTTGGACAAGTAAAGGACGAGGAATCAGAAGCAATGAAGAGCCGATTGCAGGAAAAATACCGGAATGAAACGGTGCCAGCGCTAATGAAGCGCTTTGGCTGGAAGAACATCATGGCCGTGCCCAAGGTGCAGAAAGTCACCGTGAACATCGGCCTTGGCGAAGCCAGCCAGAACGCCAAGCTGCTGGACACTGCGGCAGTGGAGCTGGGCCAGATCACCGGACAGAAGGCCGTGATCACGCGGGCGAAGAAGTCCATCGCGAATTTCAAAATTCGCAAGGGCATGCCCATTGGCTGCGCAGTTACGCTGCGCGGCGACAAGATGTACGAATTTCTGGACCGCCTGTGCAACGTGGTGCTGCCGCGCGTCCGCGACTTCCGCGGATTGCCTTCGAACGCGTTTGACGGCCGCGGGAATTACACCCTCGGCCTGAAGGACCAGCTGGTTTTTCCGGAAATCGATTACACGCGCGTGGACAAGATCAAGGGCATGAACATCACGCTCACGACCACGGCCAGGAATGACGAGCAGGGCCGCGAACTGCTCAAGGGGCTGGGAGTTCCGCTTCGCGAAAAAGGGGTCGCACAATAAATGGCACGCACAGCAAAAATCGCCAAGTCGCTCAAGAAACCGAAATTCAAGGTGCGCATCCGCAACCGCTGCCGCGTCTGCGGCCGCGCGCGCGGGTATATCCGCAAGTTCCAGATGTGCCGAATCTGTTTCCGTGGCATGGCGCTGAAGGGCGAGATCCCCGGCGTCGTGAAGGCGAGCTGGTAGGAGCCGACTAGGAGAATTATGCAGACTGACCCAATAGCCGATTTTCTGACGCGCCTCCGCAACGCGGCGGCCGCCAAGCACCAGCGCGTGGACGTGCCCGTTTCCAAGCTGAAGACGGAGATCGCGCGCATCCTCAAGGACGAGGGCTACATCTCTTTCGGGCGCGTCAAAATCCACGGCCCGTTCGCGGTGATGGCCACGGTATGCTCGAAGTGCGCCGAAAGACTGCCATCCGCTGTTTCTGCCACCCACTCGCCACGCATGACCACGTCCGGACTTCCTGCATTTACCATCGGCTCGATGGCAATGACCATGCCCTCTTGCAACCGCGCGCCGCGTCCTGGATCACCGTAATTTGGCAGATTCGGCTCGTCGTGCATTTTCGTTCCAATGCCATGACCGACGAATTCTTTCACCACCGAGTAACCGTGATGCTCGACCCAGCTCTGCACCGCGTGGCCAACATCGCCGAGCCGATTGCCGGCTCGCATCTTGTCGATCGCGCGGTCCAGCGACTCGCGGGTAACGTCCAACAACTTCCTAGCCTCCGGATCAATGTGCCCTACCGGCACGGTAACCGCCGAATCCGCGAAATATCCGTCTACCTCCATCCCGAAATCGATCGAGATGATGTCTCCTTCAAGCAGCCTTCGCGTGGGCGACGGGATGCCGTGAACGATATCGCTGTTCACCGAAGTGCACAGCGAACAAGGATACTTCCGGTAATTCTTGAACGCTGGCTTTCCCGGCTTGCCGCTGATTTTTTTCTCGGCAAACTTCTCGAGGTCCATCGTCGTCAATCCCGGCCGCACCGCATCGCGTAAGGCCGTCAAAACTTCGTAGACGATGAGCCCAGCGCGGTGCATTTTTTCAAGCTCATCACGGGTGCGCAAAGTAATCGCCATCTTTCGTATCTGCGGCCCTCACCGAACCGGCCCTGCCCGCGGCCCTTCCATGGCCGGCTACCGAACTCCACGAACGCTGTGCACGCTTTGCAGCACCTGGCGCTTCACCTCATCCACGCTTTTCGTCGCGTCGATGTCGTGCAGCAAACCCAGCCGCCGGTAATACGCAGCCAGCGGAGCCGTCTGCTTCTCGTACGCATGCAGCCGAGGGCCAATTACCTCTTCGCGATCGTCCGGCCGCTGCATCAGTTCGCCGCCATCCGCGTCGCAAGTCCCCGGAACCTTCGGCGGGCGGTCGTAAATATTATAAATCTCGCCGCCTACTTTGCAGGTCCGCCGCCCGGTCAACCTTCGAATCAAAACCGAAGGATCAATCACCAGGTGAATCACGAACGGCCGCTTGAACCCGTGTAGCTTCAGCAACTCGCCGAGATACTTTGCCTGGGCCACCGTCCGCGGAAAACCATCGAACACAAAACCGTGCGCACAATCAGGCCGCTCGATGCGCTCGGCGACCATTTTCAGAACCAGCGAATCCGGCACCAGTTCGCCGCGTTCCATGATCGGCTTGGCCTTCAAACCCAGCGGCGTGCCCTTGCCTACGTGCTCGCGGAGCATGTCGCCGGTTGAAAGATGCGGCACACCGAAGTGCCTCGCCAACTTCATCGCCTGCGTGCCTTTTCCCGCGCCCGGAGGCCCGAGAAAAATCACCGCGCGGTCCAACTTCTCCGAGGGCCTTGTGTCAGGGGCCACTCTGCTCGTCTCCCCTAACGCCGGCCGCGCAACCGG
>Ga0207052_10213_pt1 | contig 17968 bp, 14 predicted proteins | sample Alteio_BWMinCont_62_FD_153294 | JGI IMG/M metagenome (GOLD analysis project Ga0207052, IMG submission 153294) | Enriched cells from forest soil in Barre Woods Harvard Forest LTER site, Petersham, Massachusetts, United States -... | ecosystem: Environmental > Terrestrial > Soil > Temperate forest >...
GCTATCCCAATTTTCTGCCGATGTTCTGAAGGAATAGCGGCATGCGTCATCAGGGTCGGATATTCAATTAATGACTCGACGCCACCTAACGATTCGGCTAACGTAAAAACCTGTACTTTTTGTAAAAATTGCTTAGTGTCTTCAATACTGCCTTTTAATATCACACTGATCATGCCCCCAAGATCTCGCATTTGCTTTTTTGCTAGCGCGTATTGTGGGTGAGAGGAGAGTCCGGGATAAATGACTTTTTGTATTTTAGGATGGGTAGTCAAAAATTCAGCAATTTTATGTGCATTTTCACAATGTGCTTTCATGCGAAGCGATAACGTTTTAAGTGATCGCAACAGTAAATAACAATCGAAAGGGCTAGGGACCGCGCCCACGGCATTTTGTAAGTAAACCAATTTTTCTGCTAACACATTATTATTTAAAATCAGGGCGCCTCCAACAATATCCGAATGTCCGCCTAAATATTTTGTGGTGGAATGGCAAACAATATCTGCACCTAAATCCAACGGATTTTGTAAAAAAGGGGTCGCAAAAGTATTATCTACAGCGACTATTGCACCCTGGGTTTGTTTTTGATTAATTTGCACAAGTTTCGCAATATCGACTATTTTTAATAAAGGATTAGTAGGGGTTTCTACCCAAATTAATCGTGTATTTTCGGTATACACACTCGCAAAATGGGTTAAATCCGTCATATCGTATTGCGTGTAAGTGATTCCCCATTGGGAAAAAACTTGGGCTAATAATCTTAAGGTTCCACCATACACATCGTCTGAAATAATCACATGACTGCCAGGAGAAAGCGTTTGTAATAGGGTATTAAAAGCCGCACAGCCTGAGGAAAAACAAATCCCAAATTTCCCATTTTCTAGTAATGCTAGATTATTTTGTAACAATTCTCGCGTTGGATTTGCCGTGCGAGAATATTCATATTGACTGATAGGTTCCCCAGGACTTTTTTGTTTAAAGGTAGAAGCTAGATAAATCGGAGGCATAACCGCACCGGTAGCAGGATCAGCGTGAAAAGCGCCATGTATGGCTTTGGTTGCAAAAGAAAATTTTTGATCTTTAAAAGGAGAATCCATTCTGTTTCATCCATGTGTCATTTAAAAATTTAGAAATATAGCGTGAGCCCGAATCGGTTAAAAGGGTTATCACCGTTTTTCCAGGGCCAATTTCTTTAGCAATTTCACAGGCGGTATGCACTAGCGCCCCGCTTGAACCGCCGCAAAAAAGCCCCTCTTCGCGTACTAAGCGCCTCGCCATGGTAAAAGCTTGATTATCGTTTGTTTGGCGCATTTCATCAATAACCGAAAAATCTAGTGCTTGGCAAAGTATATCTTCCCCTATTCCTTCTACTTTATAAAGGGCAGGGGTGACTAATTTATGCGTATAAAAATAATCATAGTGAATGCTGCCAATAGGATCGACGCCGATGATTTTAATGTTGTCAGTTTTTTCTTTAAGATAACGCCCAACCCCTGAAATAGTGCCGCCGGTACCGGTACCTGCCACAAAAACATCAAATTTTCCTTGTGTTTGCTCCCAAATTTCAGGGCCAGTAGAATGGTAATGGGCAGCAATATTATCTTGATTGTGATATTGATTCACATAAAATGCATTTGGAGTTTCTTTGGCTATGCGGATGGCAGTATTCACATAATGCTCCGGGGAATCGCCTGGGACATCTGTAGGCGTGACAACGACTTGGGCTCCAAATGCTTTTAGCATATCTATTTTTTCTTGGCTCATTTTATCTGGAAGTGTAAAAATTGCTCGATATCCCTTGACCGCAGCAATCATTGCCAAGGCTAATCCCGTATTGCCGGAAGTATTTTCGACAATGGTTCCACCCATTTTCAGCTTACCGGATTTCTCAGCCTGTTCAATAATATAGTGAGCCATGCGATCTTTAATGGAGCCTGATGGATTCATAAATTCACATTTAGCTAAGACTGTTGCTGATTGCTTATCAGTCACGCGATTTAATTTGACTAAAGGGGTATGGCCGATTGCTTGTAAAATATTACTGAACATAAGCTGGGGCCCTCTTTGCGTATAACTCAATTTATAGCAGGATTCTGTGGTGCTGACCACTATACTATCTATATTTCCAGCTCTCTTGTTTTAAGCAGAATATCCGATTCTTAATCTAGAGATGATACAAGCGTTGGACTCAAGATGAAAAAGCAATTTGAGGCGAAAGATTTCTTACTTAAAATATCTGATCTTGAAATTGAGGGTGTTTATGAGACACTCCAGTCTTCACCACAAGGGTTATTGCAAACAGACGCCGAAGATAAAATAGAACACTATGGTAAAAATCAGGTAGCTAGAGAAAAATCTCAAAGCTGGTATATCATGCTGTTAAGTAATTTTAAGAATCCTTTTATTGTTGTACTCATCATATTAGGTAGTGTTTCTTTTATAACGGATGATATTCCTGGGACTACTATTGTTTCGGTCATGATCTTGCTCAGTGTTATTATGCGATTTACTCAAGAATATCGTTCGTCTCGCGCAGCTGAAACCTTGCGGGAGATGGTAGAAACAAAAGCCACCGTCAAAAGAAAATTCACGGTCAAAGATCAAGATGATCATGATATAATTAACATCAAAAAATACGAACTCCCTTTTGAAGATTTAGTGCCGGGGGATATTGTCTATCTCTCAGCAGGAGATATGATTCCAGCAGATGTGCGCATTATGCGATCAAAAGATTTATTTATCAGTCAATCTGCCTTGACCGGAGAATCAATACCGGTAGAAAAATACGATACTTTAGGCAGTGTAGTTGAAAAAACGTCTTTAAAAACAACTGAGAGTAGTACCATTATCACTGAACGCAGCAATCTTGCTTTTATGGGAACTAGCGTTATCAGTGGATCGGGTAAAGCTATTGTCATTACGACGGGTCGTCATACCTATTTTGGTTCTCTTGCCAAACATATCATGGGGCATCGAAGTGAAACCAGCTTTGATAAAGGCGTTAATAGTGTCACATGGTTGTTGATTAAATTTATTCTCGTGATGGTGCCCATTGTTTTTATCATTAATATCCTAACCAAAGGCAATTGGCAAGATTCTTTTTTATTTGCGCTCGCCGTTGCAGTGGGCCTCACGCCTGAAATGTTGCCCATGATTGTGACGGCAAATTTGGCAAAAGGGGCGCTTGCCATGTCTAAACACAAAGTCATCGTCAAAAGACTTAACTCTATTCAAAATTTAGGCGCCATGGATATATTATGTACAGATAAAACAGGAACCCTCACACAAGATAGGATTATTCTTCAAAAATATTTAGATATTAGTGGTGAAGCAAGTACACAAGTTTTAGAATTGGGATTTTTAAATAGCTTCTATCAAACGGGTCTAAAAAACATGCTTGATAAAGCAGTGATCGATTATGCGCAAGAAATGCATGCTGATCACACTCAATATTATAAAAAAATTGATGAAATCCCTTTTGATTTTGTCCGACGTAGAATGTCTGTTGTTTTAACTAAAGAAAAAGAAGAACATCTACTAATTTGTAAAGGTGCTGTTGAAGAAGTCATGACTGCATCTCAAAGCGTGCATTTAGATGGAAAAATTGTTGCTTTAGATCAATCTTTTCGCGATAAGGTCAACGCACTTGCTAGTGAACTCAATGAAGACGGATTTCGCGTTATTGCGGTGTCTTATAAAGAATTACCCATTTCAGATAAAGCCTATTCCACTAAAGATGAACAAGCCTTAGTTTTTATGGGGCTCATGGCATTTTTAGATCCACCTAAAGAAACGACCATTGAGGCCATAAAAGAATTACATAAACATGGCGTTGAAGTCAAAATCTTAACCGGGGATAATCCCATTATTACCAAACGAATTTGTAAAGAAGTAGAGCTTCCTTCAGATCATGCGATATTGGGTAGTGAGATTGCACAGATGACAGATGCACAATTATCTGAGGTAGTTGAGGGGACGACAATTTTTGCTAAACTCACCCCACTGCAAAAATCTCGTATTATTCAAATTTTACAAGCTAAAGGGCACACGGTAGGATTTTTAGGAGATGGCATAAATGATGCGGCGGCTTTGCGTGATGCAGATGTAGGGATCTCAGTGGATACGGCTACGGATATTGCGAGAGAATCAGCAGATATTATTTTATTAGAGAAAAGCTTATTAGTATTAGGCGAGGGCGTTCTAAAAGGGCGTGAAGTGTATGGAAATATTATTAAATATATCAAAATGGCAGCAAGTTCAAATTATGGAAATGTATTTAGTATCATTATTGCGAGCGTTTTTCTCCCCTTTTTGCCTATGTTACCTTTGCAAATTTTGATTCAAAATCTTTGTTATGATATATCACAACTTGCATTGCCTTGGGATAAAATGGATAGTGAATTTCTACAAAAACCTCGTAAGTGGGATCCAAAAGGCATTGGTCGTTTTATGATTTATATTGGTCCAAGCAGTTCCGTTTTTGACGTGACTACTTTTTTACTATTATGGTATGTATATGGTGCAAATTCAATGGCGCATCAAGACTTTTTTCAATCGGGTTGGTTTGTAGAAGGCTTATTATCACAAACTTTAATTGTGCATTTATTGCGAACACAGAAAATTCCTTTCATTCAGAGTATCGCAGCCACTCCGTTGATTATCATGACTCTCATTATTATGGGATTTGGCCTTTATTTGCCGTTTTCTTCCTTAGGTTCGATGATTAAGCTAGTTCATTTGCCAGGGAGTTATTTTATTTGGCTTTTTTTCACTTTACTTGCTTATTGTATTCTTGTGCAAATTGTTAAAAATTGGTATGTACGTAGATTTAAACGATGGTTATAGTCTTCACATTTGTATTTTAGAGTTTAGGGTAAGTTGCTGCGATGGGAAGTTGCCGCCCAAAGCCAAAAGCACGTCGTTGTACTCGCACAATAGGAGCAGATTGCCGACGCTTAAATTCTGCTTTATCTACCATGTCATGAACTTTGGCAATTAAATTTGGCGAAATAGATTCTAAAATTTCAGTGTATTGCTTTATTTCAGTTGGTGATAATAGATCGCCTTCAATATAGAGTTTTAAAATAGGATCCAGTATTTCATAAGGCGGTAAGGCATCCGTATCTTGCTGATTTAGAGCTAGTTCTGCACTTGGAGCTTTGGTAAAAATATTTTCAGGGATAAGGGTATCTGGATTCACATGATTAAAGTAACGCGCAAGTGCATAAACATCGGTTTTATAAAGATCACCAATTAAATTAAACCCCCCTGTCATGTCACCATATAAAGTGGTATATCCTACACTCATTTCACTTTTATTTCCCGTAGAAAGCACGAGGGCACCTGTTTGATTCGCGTATTCCATTAAGAGGCGGCCTCGTAAACGCGCTTGACTATTTTGTTCTGTAATGGCAAGCGGGGCTTCATGATAATTTTTGGTAAATTGAGAGAGTGCAAGGGTAAATTCTGCTTCAATAGAGACAGTTTGGCACTTTACCTGTAGATTTTTACAAAGCAACATGGCATCCGTAACACTGGATTTGGAAGAATAACGTGAAGGCATGGCCAGGGCATGTACGTTATCACTGCCTAGGGCCTTAACGGCGAGTGCTGTTGTAACGGCACTGTCAATCCCACCGGATTCACCAATCACAACGTGTTTAAATCCGCATTTTTGAACATAATCTTTCAACCCTAAAATAATTTGCTCATAAAACAGCGCCGACTCAGTTAGTGCTGGAGTATCAACAAAGTTTTGTATTTGGGTAAAGGTTTTGTTATTCAAAGAGACAACACCAGCGTCTTCTGTAAATTGCTTTAAGCTACCAATCAATTGTCCTGTTTTATCTACAATAAAGCTGCCACCATCATATACAATGTCATCGTTTCCACCTACTTGATTAGTAAAGAGTAAAGGCGCTTTGCATTTTTTTGCAATGGCGGTAAAGTTTTGTATTCTTTCTTCTTGTTTCCCGATATTGCTTGGAGAACCATTAATGCAAATTATCACATCTAAATTTTGATTGACCAAATCATCAATGGGAGATGCCTCATATAATTCCGATGCCAAATCAGCCCAGCCATCTTCACAAATTAAAAAGCCTAAGCGCTTATTTTGGAATTCAACGATTCCGGGTTCCTTCCCAGGGGTAAAATATCGTGCTTCATTAAAGATATTATACATGGGTAATAATCTTTTATGATAGGTAAACAAAATGTCGCCTTTAATCAGCTGTAAGCTATTATGAAAAGGTTTCCCTTTTCCTTTGTTAATTTCAACGCAACCAATCACCACTGCAATATCAAGTGCTTTTGTTAAAGCTTGAATTTGATGAATAATCTTATTCTGGATAGTTATAAAATCATTGCGAAGCATCAAATCATAAGGCGTGTATCCTGATAAGCAAAGCTCAGAAAAAATAAGTAAATCTGCTTTTTGAGCATATTGTGTTATTGCCGCAGCGATTTTTTCATAGTTACCAGCAAAATCGCCAATTTTGTAATTCAGTTGGGCACAGGCTAGTCGCATGGGTTTTCCTATAGTTTAAATACGCTTTTAACATGCTCTAAAAATTTTGGATCTTCTGAAATAATTTTTCCAGGGCTATCAGAAATTTTAACGACAGGGTGCTGGTTTGCCTGGGTCATTTTAATCACAATATCTATTGGTGACAATCCAACATCGTTCGTTAAATTTGTCCCAATGCCAAAATGTTGTTGACATTTGTCTTTAAAATGGTTGTAAATTTTGATAGCATGGGGAAAGGTTAAGCCGTTACTAAAAACAAAAGTTTTGTCGTGCGGGGAAATCCCTAAGGATTGATAGTGTTGTAGTGCTTTTTCTCCCCAGGCAATGGGATCGCCAGAATCTTGTCGTAAGCCTTTAAAGCGAGCCGCTAAATGACGGTCAAATTCTTGTAAAAAAATATCCATGGTCAATACATCGGTTAACGCGATGCCGAGTTGGTCTTGATACTCCTCAAGCCATACGTTGAGGGCAAAATTTTGACTTCCTTGTAAACGAGGCGCTAAGACTTGAAAAGCTTGTAAAAATTCATGCGCCATGGTCCCAATGGGTTTTAGCTTTAAATTTTTAGCCAAATAAAGATTACTTGTGCCTACGAATTGATGAGGAAGAGAAGTCTTTAAGGTCTCCAATATTTCTTTTTGCCAAATTTTAGAAAACCGTCGTCTCGTACCAAAATCGGAAAAACGTAAACCTTGATATTCAGACTGTTGCAATAAAGCTATTTTTTCCTTTAAATTCTCTCGGGCTTGTTGTAACGTTGCATTTGGAAAATTTTCATGATAATAGAGTTCGGAAATAATGGCCAAAAGAGGGACTTCAAATAAAATAGTTTCAAGCCAGGATCCTTGGATGCTGATATCTAAATTCTCGTTAGTTTCAATTTTAACGTGATTAGCAGTTAATCGATAATTTCGTAAGTAGTTAATAAAATCTGTTTTAAAAAAAGGGAAAGATTGTAAATATTGTAATTCATCTTCTTGAAGATTTAAACTGCAATAATGTACTACTTGCGCTTTTATCTTTTCTGCAATTGAGCGAAGATCGATAGATTGTCGACATTTAAAACGATATTGTACTTGCGTGTTAGGATAGTGATGCAATACGCATTGCATCATCGTGTATTTATACAAATCGGTATCTAGCATAGAAGTTATAATCGGTTCGTGCATTTTTTCCTCAATATACCGTAAAATCATCCGTTATGGGTTTAGCCTTCACACTTGAGTATTCATTTTTAATTTTCAGATCTAAAGCCGTATTGATGATCATGACACCTTGCTCTTTCATTTCATTGAGTGCGTCTTGAGTGGAAGCAGCCTGAAGGCCACGACAAGCACTTAAGTTAAGGAAAATTTTAAAGCCAGCTTTTAAAAGTTGTAAAGCAGTTTTTTTAACACAGTAATCCGTTGCAAGACCTCCAATAATGATTGTTCTAACTTGTTTACACTGCAAAAATTCTATCACACCTGTACTTAAACGTTCTTCAAGATCATGAAAGCACGCGCCATAAGGATGCATGTCAGGCTCAATCCCTTTCCATACGAAATAGTCATACTCCGTCGGGTGAGGTAGGCCTTTGATTAATTGAAACCCCTTGGTGCCAGGCACACAATGTCTGGGCCAATATCTGTCGACGTTTTTTTCGAAACCTTGATATGGCATAAAAGGGTGGTTTTCTTTTGTGGCTACCCAAACCGCATGAGGGGGATGGGAATCTTTTGATCCTAGACGGTACGCGGCAAATTGTGCTTGTTGATTTAATGCTTGTACGATTTCTTCGCCTTCTGGTACGGGTAACTCATCAGGACAGGCTGGTGTAAAACCATATTGTGCATCTACATCAAAACTGGCAACGGTAGATTTAGGCCCAATGGATATCATAAATAACTCTCTTGACTTAGTGGCACACCCACACTAACATAATGTAGGAGTCTCATTAATTTGTCAATATAGTGATATAAATTATGAAAAGAATAGGTGTATTTGGGGCAAGTTTTAATCCTCCTACCGTAGGTCACTACGACGTTATAGAACAAGCCGCGCCTTTCTTTGATGAAATATTGCTGGTTCCGAGTCTCTCACATCCTTTTTTAAAACAGCTTGAATCTATAGAGAATAGATTGGCAATGTTAACTCGCTTTGTCGACAATATTTCTGATCAAAACATTAAAAAATGTGTTAAAATTTTTAATATTGAAGCCACGCTACAAAAAAAATTGCCTCCATTAAGTCTTATTTATACTTATGATGTTTTATTAGAAACAGCGCATTTTTATCAAACGCTTTCTAAACCCATTCAGCTTCGTTTTATAGTAGGGCCAGATATTAGTCAATTCGATGTCTGGCAAAAATTCTATCGTTATAAAGACATTGAGAAAAATTGGCCGCTTTTTATTGCAAAGGAAAACCAACCCATTCATAGTACGCAGGTAAGAAATTGTGTATTAAAATATGAACATGATAAAGATGCACTATTAACGGCGTTACATCCTTTAGTGGGGGAACCCATTGCACGATATATCATTCAACACAAGCTCTATCAAGATAGAAAGGGAACGCTGTGAAGAAAAATTTAAATAGCAAGGTTTTACCGCGTGTCACTGTCGATCTGGTGATATTTGGACTGGGAAGGCAAGGGCTTTCATTATTAGTTTGTCAACGTCAAGATCCCCCGTTTGTGGGAAGTTGGGCTTTACCTGCAAGTGCAGTAGATATCGAGCAGGATGAAAGCCTAGATCATACTGCTAAGCGCATTTTAAAACAACGTTTAAATTTGCATGCCTCATACCTTGAGCAGGTACAAACCTTGGGGAATCAACATCGTGATACAAGGGGGTGGTCTGTTACGATTGTGTATTATGGTTTAGTCTCTGCTAATCAAATTTTAATGAATTCGCTTCAACCTGAAAAGTGTTTTTCTTGGGTCACAATAGAACAGGTTAAATCCTTGCATTTGGCATTTGATCATCAACAATTATTTGAGAGCTGTTTGCAACGTTTTCAGAGTAAATCCCTTTATACTTCATTGCCTATTTTTTTGCTGGAAGAAGAATTTACGTTGACTGAGGTACAAAAAGTATATGAAGCGGTGCTCGGTATCAAAATGGAAAAGAAGTCTTTTAGAAGAAGGCTCTTAGAAGGTCATTTTTTAGAAGAAACGGGAAATATTCGGCGCGCGAGTCATCGACCTGCGCAATTATATCGTTTAATTGAAAAGCAGCCTTATTATTTTCCACGCATTATTGAGGGGGCAAGACATCAATCTTTATCTTAATGACGCTTTAAGGTCATATTTGGGTATTACCATTAATTTTTATACTGTTTTATCAAGGGATCCTTCTTGCCCAAAAACCATCACTTTCTGAATTGCAAAATTAGCGATAAAAAGTCCTATTAACGCTACCATTTTACTTGCATATACATTTGCGCCCAGAAATACTAAGCTAGTTATTAATCCATAAGAGCAAGCAAGATTAGCGAGACAAAGCACAGTATATTTTATTGCTTCAGGTATTATTTTATCGGTTGATTTAAAAACGAGTTCTTTGTTGAGCAGAAAATTACAGGTGCCTGAAAATAATCTGGCTAATGATTCACTGAGTAAAATATTCTGACATACCATAAAGGCAATGGTGAAAGCAAAAAAATCTATTAAGCCACTAACGATAGCAAACACGAGAAATCGTAAAAATACAAAATATATTTTTAAAGAATCTATCAATGGATTAAAGTGAGAGCTTTTATTAGCATCTTTATAAATAGTTTGAATGGGAATTTCCTTCATTATTATATTTTGCTTTGAGGCAGTGATTAACATATCTAATTCAAAATCATATCCATTTGAAGCCGTTTTGAGTAATGTATTCAGAAAATGACGTGGGATCCCTCTTAAGCCAGTCTGCGTATCTTGTAATGATTGCCCAATTAACGCTCTAAAGATAAAACGAGTGAGATTATTGCCAATACGGCTTCTCCAGGGAACGCCGGCTTTAAAATCGCGGACACCTAAAATAAGAAAATGGGGGTAAAAGTGCAGCGTCTCTGAAATCTTTTCAATATCTTCTTTTAAATGCTGTCCATCCGCATCGGCAGTGATCACGCCATGAGCATCAGGAAAGTGTGTTAAAAAATAATTAAACGCGGTTTTTAACGCTTGACCTTTTCCTAAATTGACAGCATGATGTAACACCGTGACTTTGTCGAGTTTTTCGAGTTCAGAAAATAAAGGGTAAGCATTTTTTCCAGAACCATCATTAACGATAATAATAGTCTGATCATTTTCTTTTAATTCTCTTACTAAGCTTAACAGTGAGACATCAGGCTTATAAGCAGGAATAATAATAACAGGTTTCATATTGGCTCTTAATTCTCATCCAAAAGTACGGATTCTTTTTTGATACTTTCTTGAAGTGGAAAATCATCTGGTTTTAAATAATGAAATAAATATTTATTAAAATCGTGATTAAAAATATGATCCGGGAATTTTAGGGTATCACTAAAAACGGTTCCTATTGGGATATGACGTCCTGTCCGAGTGACGATGGCATCAAAATAGGTGAAAAAAGGGTATTTTTCACCGCAATATTCAAATTCAATTTTTGGATCTGTGATCTCATCAGTAAATTTAAGTTGATAAAATAATTTGCAAGCGTCATTTGTATTTTTTTCAACATGAAAAAGTGCTTTATTTTGTATTGTTGCATTTTTCAAATATTCATAGGCCAATTCTTTTGCTTCATTCGAAGCAAAAAAAACATGACCATCATGGGTCATATGTTGTTCTACTTTTGTAACCGGAAGTTTTAAGGCTTTTAAAAAAGCAAGTGGATCTTTTTGCCGGTAAAGCACCCAAGGCTTTTCATGATTCGTATTCATTTGTGATAAACCATTGTGTATGACAATGGCATCATCAGGAAAGGTTGTAAAAAGGGTGTGTAAAAGTTTATCGAGTGTTTGTAATCCGAGTAAAATTTCAGGTGTTATACCTGTTTCACCTTCTCGCCAATGGTGATGTTGCAAATGTGCCAGAGAATTTAAAAAAAGAATGCCGCATTGAATAGCAGTTTGTTTTTTATATTCGCAAAATAAAAGCGTAGAAATATAATCAAAATAAGAAATATATACAAAATGTTTGTTGCCAAAGCGATGCAAATTTTTGATTAATTGAAGCGTTTCTGAAAAAATGTGTCTCTTTGCTTTAGCGCGCCAAATAAATTTTAATAATTTAACACTTTGCCTCAATAGGTAAGTTTTATTTAAATTTCGGTAATTTTTAGATAAATATCTCGGTAAATCGAGCAGATTATTTAATTCATCGGGATATCCATGCTCTGAGAAAGTCCAGGGATCAGGCAGAAAAAATTTTACATTTTGTGCATCTCGCTTAGCGCCATTCATCACCCCCCATATCCCGCAGCTAATATTGTGTTGGCTTAAGGTTTCCCAGCATTGTGTAAAACCTAAATCAGGGACATCGCCTAAATGTTTAATGTGATGCTGGCTCGCGGGAACCCCAGCATGAATTGACACCCATTGTACCCACGGCTCTAAAAACCCGCTGTTATAGCGATCGGCTGTTTTGTACGTTGAACGTGGCATGGCCAATACTTTGGCTAAAGCGGGAAGAGGGTGTTGCACAGTAGCTGTAGTGAGTAGCTCAACATTAAATTCATTCAGCTCAATGATGAGTACGTTTTTTGGGTGGTGGGTCATCTATGACATCCCTTCTATAGTTACGTGACCAACAATTCGTGCTTTTTAACGCTAATACTATAACGTGCAAATGGGCTTAAAGTCTCGTATTATGTTGGCCCACACCAGGGGAGAGATGCCAGAGTGGCCGAATGGGACGGTCTCGAAAACCGTAGTATCCTTTATGGGTACCGAGGGTTCGAATCCCTCTCTCTCCGATTTAAAGTAAACGTCTTCTGCAGGAGTAGATCCCCGCCTGCCAGGCCGTAGCTTCTTGGCGTAGGCTGGTGTTGGTTCTGAAAATCATAATATAAATTCAGTTATTTACGATGACATTGAGAAATATATGTGCAAAATCAATTAGATATGGCATTAGGGAATCGCCTATTAGGGAGTTGCCTAATAGGGAACTCCCTAATGAAATAGAGTAATATATTCGATTTATTGTGAATTAAGTAAATAAATATGCTATATTTGCATATATTAGAGTTAAGGGGTTAGTTATGTCAATTGATGAAGCTACCATCAGAAGACGTTTGAAAGAAATACGCAAAAATTTGGGTTTTACAGAAAATGAAGTTGCTAAGAAATTAGGTAAAACTTACAATTCCTATGTCTCTAAAATAGAAAATGGTCAACAAAAATTAAACATTGACATAATCAATGAACTTACAAAAATATATAATATAGAACCTATTACTTTATTTCAGGAATCTGTTCACGCATTAAGTAAACCTAAAGATTTTTTTAGTCGCGCGGAATTTAGAGCAGATTCTAGACTGTTAAGTGAAAATTCAAAGAATCGTATTAAGGCGTTATTACCGTCTTTGCGTAAACTAGGCAAGGCGATGAAAGCAATTGGTCAGCCTTACTTGCAACTCACAGATTTTTATTCTCGTAAACACATCAATCCTCAAAGTGCTATTGAAGCAAAAAAAATTGGGCAAGAGGCAGCAAGAGCCTTTAGAGCAAAATATAATATTGGCTCCGATCCTATTGCCAATATTCAATCCTTTATTTGGCAATATACCAAAATACCAGTTTGTGGCATTGAGCTTGATCGGGAGTGTTGGGGCTTTTATTCAAAAGATAATTTTGATAACCCATTGATCTTGTATTCTACTGATCATCCTTTCCAAGAAAGAAATGTATTTACTATTGTTCATGAATTAGGACATCATTTTTTTAATCCTAATGAAGGCCATGCAGATTTTAATGATGATAATCAAACATTAAATGAATCCATTGCTGACGGATTCGCTCAAGAGCTTCTCGTTCCAACACAATCGTTAAATGAATTTTTTGAAAATAAAGGGTTTGATGTTCTCAATGAGCTGAAGTCTCGACATATTATAGAATTATGTCAATATTTTAATGTAAGCTTTCGGATGATGGCTTATATATTATATTTACAAAGAAAAATTAATTTAGAAGGTTATCATAAATTTAAAGTGCTGAGAAAAAGTGATCTTGAGAGGCTAAATTATCCCAATAAAGAAAACCCATTGCAGACGATTGAGTTGACAGTTTATTTGCGCGATGTAGTCGCGACAGGTTTAAGAAAAGGCACGATTAATAGTCTTTTGGCCTCTGAAATGCTGAATATGACCACAAAAGAAGTTGAAGCGCTGATATAGAATGGAAATTGTAGTTGCGGACGCAAATATCTTTGTGTACTTTTTCATCACAGGTTTAATTAATAAAATTTTAAACTCATCGGATTTGAATATTAAAATCACACAAACCGTATACAGAGAACTAACAAACAATTACCGTATTACGACAGAATATCCTATGCTGTCCGAGATTATCATCAATGCTGTTCATAATATAAACGCCTCAAATAACTTAGAATGTATTGATTTCAATACGCGAGAATTAAATGTTGATGCCCTAAATATTTATTATCATCTAGATAACCGAGGTAATTTAGATCCTGGCGAATTAGATTCCATTCCATTAGCGTATGATTTAAATGCAATTTTTGTTACAAATGATAATGATGCTATTGTGACAGCAAATGAAGTTGCACAAAATTTTGGAAGGATGACTCCTTTAGCTATATCATTTTTGATTTTTTGTGAAAACTTACTTGAAAGAAATATTATTGATAAAAATGAATTAGAAAGAATTAACGCATTATTTCAATAGGAGCACTGATAGGAAATTTTAGTTCTTCATATTTCTCAATTAGAATGCTTAAAATATCCAATTCATCGCTGGTATTTTTACGACACTACCCTACAAGCTTTGTTTTAGCCTTTTCTCGGATTTCATTCATCGTGCTTTTTTGATCTTGTTTAGGCATCCAATCTAATTCTTCTAGTCGCTTTTGTTCCCATTGCAAAATTTGTAACTTATTACGAATAGGTTGTTCCTGCTTTGTCAGCATGCCCTTTTCATCAAATTTAGGATTGGGAGCCTTGTCCAATAAATCTTTTAAAGGCACGATTAAAGTTTCTTGTGCTGTTGAAAATTTCGCGAATAATCTTTGCACAGAATCAGATAAGATTTTAACTTGCTGGCGGTATTTTCCTTCATCCGTTTTAGGTGAAAATAAGAAAGAAAACAAAGACTTTATATTTCTTTGTGTTGCTAAATAGCTATAAGTGATGAAAGCACAGGGAGTATCGATGCAAGCTATAATACTAAGAGTAATAAAAGAAACTATTATAGAACGATATTTTCCAGCATTTCGATTCCAGTAAGAATGAAAAGAAGCTCCAAAACCACTGCTAGAATAGTACCGCCATTGGTCATTGAAAGAAAATTTATTTCGATAAGATGACCATACAGGATGAGATCGCACTTGAGAGGGGGTATTCGCTAATAATTCAAAGAAAGTTCTTCTACCACTATGCCAATACTGGTTATCATTATAAAACCTATCTAAAAAAACTTTCCCTGCATACTGTAGTATCAGTTTTGCGCAGCCCACATGCCGATGCGCAATAGCCTGAGAATACCCAAGATTTGCTAAAAATAAAGGTGCAATGTTAGCAAAACTCTCACGATTGTCACAGTCTTTTTGATGATTTTTCAAATCTTTTAAAAGAACTTTCACTGTTTTGCTGTGGCCTTGCGCTGCGGCATACATTAAGGCAGTACTTGTTTCACGCACAATTTTGTCTTTAGCATGCCTTTCTTCTTCTGCATAATGTTGAAAGGGTAATTCTTTATTACTATTGAGAAGAAATTGAACGATCTCGGATTGTCCATGACAAGCCGCTGAATAAAGTATAAATTTTCTATAAACGTGATGCTGTACGCCATCACATTTTGAAAGGTTAGTCTGAATTTTGCTTTGATAAAAAACAGATAAGTTATCAATTTTGTTTATCATGGCTTGTAAAACATCAAGCTTTCCAAGACGCGCAGCAAGTGCCATGGCATGCACTTTTTCTTCGTTAGTTAAACTGTCAAATTGTTCTATACGACCGTTTGCAATGGCAACGGTTTTTAATAATAGTGCTTGCTTAACATGGAGGTTATCATTCCAAAAGTGGGGATTATCAATCACCGCTTTAAATTGCTTGGAGACTAGCCGATTGGGAAGATTATCTCCCTTGGGTAAATAAGATAAAATATGTCCCAAAATCGGTTTTGGAAAAGGTAGCGTATCTATAGGGGTAGGGGGTTGGCGATAAAAAGTTTTTTTAAACCACGTAATCATGACTTCTTTTCCAGAGGGTAAGGAATTAAGTTGCCTATCATGCTATAGATTTTAGAGAATGCAAGAATTTTTCAGCAGCCTTCGCGCCACATTTAATTTAGTTATCTAGATAATTTATTCAATGTTATACTATATTAATGAAAAAAATAAAAAATATTGTCTTTGACGTGGGCAATGTCCTCGTTCGTTGGGATCCACGTTTTATTATTTCGCAAGCTTTTCCGCAACATCATAATCCTGCTGAATTAGCGACGGCTTTATTTAAAAATCAAATTTGGTTGAATTTGAACTTAGGCTTGATTACAGAACAAGAAGCGCTCAGACATTACCAACAACAGTTTGGTTTTGAGAATCATGAACTGCAGAACCTGATGGAAATAGCCAAAGCTTCATTGACGCCCATTGAAGAGAGCATAAACTTACTAAAATCTTTGCAACAAGATTTCGAGCTTTATGCGTTAACCGATAATACCAAAGCCATTATGGCGTATTTAACGCAAAAATATGATTTTTGGCCGGTGTTTCAAGGTATAGTGGTGTCAGCTGAGGTGGGGCATTTAAAACCTTCTCAAGAAATTTATCAACATTTACTATCGACTTATCAACTTATTGCAAAAGAAACCGTATTTATTGACGATTATTTGATTAACGTCGAAGGTGCGAGAAAAATGGGGATTCATGCGATTCAGTTTCAAAATACTCAACAATGTATCCTGGAACTGCAAAAGTTTATTCTAATATAGCCAATGCAAGGGACAAAGGTAGAATAGGGAGTTGATTGATCATTGCATTTTGCTTCACTCTCGCATAAATCTGCCCATTTTTATATTTACTGATTTGCTTTAACTCATTCGAACGTAATTGCGTTGTCCATTTGACTTCAACAGGCCACATGCGATTATTTTTCACATAAGCGACATCTACTTTATTGGCTTTACCACGTCGTTCTGGAAAGCGTTTACGGGCATCTTGCATTAAAATTAAATCAGAGCCACTCAGGACTAAAATAACTTTTTCTAAAGCGCCAATATCTGCCAGGTATTTAACTGTTTTGTCCCAATCTTGAATAAAAGTGATTTCATCATTTACTCAATGGGCATTGAGCAAATTTACTCAGTGCCCATTGAGTAAATTTTAAAAACCATATTAACCAATTGATTTTATTTGAAAATTATCGCATCACAAATGGGTTGTCCATTTCTTCGGCAGTGGAAATCCACACTGATTTAGTTTGAAGATATTCATAAATAGCGTGTTGCCCACTTTCGCGCCCTAACCCCGATTGCTTATATCCCCCAAACGGTGTCATGTAACTTATCATGCGATACGTGTTTACCCAAACGGTACCCGCTTTAAGCTGTTTGGGGATCTCAATCGCTTTTCGCATGTCTTGTGTCCAAAGCCCTGCCGCTAAACCATAGTTGACATCATTTGCAATCTCGATAGCTTCTCTTTCATCTTTAAAAGGGATCACAGCCAATACCGGGCCAAAAATTTCTTCCTGGGCAATGCGCATTTTATTATTGACGTGCGTATAAATGCTCGGTTCGATAAACCAACCTTCCCCACATTCTGGGCGATTGGCTTTAGTGCCGCCCAAAACACAAGTAGCACCTTCCTCGGTAGCCAATTTGAGATAACTTAACACTTTTTCATATTGTGGATGAGTCGTAATAGGACCAACTTGGGTCTCAACAGAAAGGGGATTACCCATTTTAGCTGTTTTAGCAAATGCGACCAATTTTTCGACAAATTTATCATAAATGCTTTCTTGTAGTAGCAAGCGGGAACCTGCAATACAGGTTTGACCTGTGGCAGCAAAAATCCCCGAGATCACGCCTTTAACGGCTTGATCAAGTAGCGCATCTGCAAAAACAATATTCGGTGATTTCCCGCCTAATTCTAAACTGACTTTCTTGAAGCTTTGTGCGGCATTTTGATAAATATGTTTACCTGTTTGTGTCCCGCCGGTAAAAGCGACTTTGGCGACTTTTGGATGCGTAGTGAGCGCATCGCCAATCTCACTCCCTAATCCTGAAATAATATTGACGACGCCAGGTGGAAAACCGGCTTCTTCA
>Ga0207052_10214_pt1 | contig 17961 bp, 13 predicted proteins | sample Alteio_BWMinCont_62_FD_153294 | JGI IMG/M metagenome (GOLD analysis project Ga0207052, IMG submission 153294) | Enriched cells from forest soil in Barre Woods Harvard Forest LTER site, Petersham, Massachusetts, United States -... | ecosystem: Environmental > Terrestrial > Soil > Temperate forest >...
GTTCGAGGCCGGCGGTGGAGCCGGCGACGGCGATGCCGGCGGAGTCATAGCCGCGGTATTCGAGGCGGCGCAGGCCTTCGATGATGACGGGGACGACGGGCTTCTTGCCGATGTAACCAACGATTCCGCACATCGTTTTATTCTACCCGTGCTCTCGCACGGGTGAACTCCCGATGGTCGCAGAAGCGCCGTGGGCGCCTTCATTGCTTCGCGTAGCGCTCGCGATGCTCGCGAATGGAAGTTGAGGGCAAAACGGACCTCAGGGGCTGAAGCCCCTTCTTGACTCATTTACGACACGGCTAAAGCCGTGTCCTTAAGCAAGGCATACAAGCAAGCAAAGACGATCGGCTCAGCACTATCTTCGCTGTGGTTTGCGCCAAAGCGCAAACCACAGTCCGTGCGCCCGAGCTCAGGGTGTGCCGAAGAGGAGCTTCCATTCGGGGATGTAGCGGGGGTCCTGGATGTTGGTCATGTGGTAGGCGCCGGGGTCGTCTTGCTTGGCATCGGGTGGAAGGTCGAGCGAGAAGACGTGGATGTGTGCGGGTGGAATCTTTAGGGCGGCGTAGGTTTTCGTCAACGTGCCGTTGAGCGGCTCGCGGCTATTGCGCTCGGCGTACCAGCGGTCCATGGGCGTGGCGCTGGGCCAGGTGAGCCAGCGTGCGAGTTGTGGGTTGTCGAGGCCGCCGGTGGTGTCGGCTGGGTTGGAGAAGAGGATGACGCGGGGGACGCGTTCTTTTTTGGCGATGAGAGCGGCCATGCCGGCTCCCTGCGATTGGCCGGCGACGGCGATCTTTGACCAGACGGGTTTGTTGTCTGATGTGAGAAATGTCTGCCAGCCTTCTTCGGGATGACCTGTAGCGAGGAGTTGCAGGAGAGCGACGAGGCGGCCGGTGATGCTCTCGGCTGTGGGAACGTTGGCGGAGGGAATGGCTGCTACGGGTGCGGGTGTAGAGACGTCTGATCCCCAAGTGCGGAGAGTGCGGAGTTGTTCGGGGCAGGCGGGATCGAGCAGAGCGGCGCAGGAGTCGGTGATGGAGGGCGCGGTGTTGTACGGGAGGCCGATGACGCGGTAGCCCTGGCTGGCGATGACGTTGAGGAAGGGCAGGTATCTTTCGGGATGGCCGCTGGTGCCGGGTATCCAGAGGAGAAGAGGCGCGTCTTTTAATTTTGCGGGGCGCAGGACGACGTCTGTGCCGGTGGAGTGCTGGATGGCGGGGTTGGTGTCAGTGGATTTGATGAGTTCGGGTGTGGGAGTTTGTGCGGCGCAGGAATAGGCGGCGAGAAGTAGAAGTACGATGCGGGCTTTATGCATGGGTGGCATAACGGTCAGGTGTTGAGAGTAACGATTTTAAAAACAACTACAACTACAAAAGCGTACCTCAGGGGCTAAAGCCCACTCCCCTCTTCGTCTTTTACGACACGGCTAAAGCCGTGTCCTTAAGCAAGGCATACAAGCAAAAACAAAACGGTCGTCGCTATGCGACGATGCCCACCTTAGCGACGATGAAACCGTCGCGAAGATGGGGCACCCGGATTTGGTGGTTAGTGCGAGACCAATAGCGCGGCGCTTCCCTTTGGGATGCGGATGGGGGCGTTGTGGCCGTAGTAGACGACGGCGGATTCGGGTTGGGGGTCCCAGATGCCGTTGGGGGTGACGGTGGCGCGGGCGAAGGTGACGTCGTGCGAGTCGATGGCGTGGCCGGTGAGGCGGAGAACGCTTGCGGGCCAGGCGCCGGTGACGTGGAGGACGAGGTCGTTGGTGAGGTCTTTGTTGATGACGGCGATGATGGTCTTGCCGTCGGGACGAATAGCGGCGAAGGCGGTGGCGTTGACGGTGGCTGTTACGGGAGTTGTACCGGCGGGTGGGTTGGTGGGCGTGAAAGATGTATCGAAGGTGACGTCGAGCAGGGTGGCGCCGGCGAATTGCTGGGCGAGGAGCATGCCGTAGAAGACGGGCTCGGCGGTGTAGGTGCCGTCGATGTCGGCAATGGGGGTGTAGAAAGGCTTGGGATGGGGCTCGTTGGGATTCTTCATCAAGGCTTCGCCGGGGAGGGTGCCGCCGAGGGAGTTGGCGACGGCCTTGGCGTCTCCGCCGTGGAGGTTGACGCCGGCGTAGCCGAGAGAGGCGAGGTTGAGGAGATAGTCAGCGGCCCAGAGTGCGGAGGCGAGGACGTCGGAGACTCCGGGCTTGCCGCCGCGGTAGCAGGTGTTGCCTTCGGTCATGCGATAGGTGGATTTAACTTGTGCGGCTGCTGCTTGCACGATGGTGGCGGCTTTATCGACGGCGGGATCCGTGGTGGCGCCGCCGAGGATGTGCTCGATAGTCATGGTGGGTGAGCTGGGTGGGCCGCCGACGTAGTGATGGTGCGTAAGAGCGGCGAGCTTGGGAGGATTTTCCGTGGCGGCGTAGCTCTCGGCGAAGGCGGTGAGCCATTCATAGTGCGAGGCGACGTCGGGTGCGCCGAATCGTGCGTTGGGAACTTTTTCGGTGATGGCGCGGGCGATGGCAAGCCACTCGACGAAGTAGGTCTGCGGCGACCAGGTCTTGGGGTCGCGGATGTGGCGGCTGAAGTCGTCGACTTCATTGCCGATCTGGAAGTATTCGAGGTGGGGGCCGAGAGCCTGGGCAGCGTAGGCGGCCTGATCGGCGGCGAGCGCAGGAGTGTTGTTGCCGAGGTTGATGCCGTAGATGCAGGTCCACTTGGTAGCGTCGAGGAATTTGCGGAGGCTATCGATCGCTGCGGGCGTGATGGGATAGGCGAAGGCGTTGGTGGGTTCGCCGGAGACGACGACACTGGCGGGGCGGGGCGGCTGAGTAGTTTCGGGCGTGGGCTTCCACCAGGAGAAGTCGCTGGTGTTGCCGCCGAGGCGAAGGACGCCCGCGGGCGAGAGCGCTTTGAATTGGGCGATGAGCTGGCGGTTCGCGGGCGAGAAGAAGTGCGGGTCGGTGAGCTGCTGCGACTCGTAGCTGAGGCCGATGAAGTTTTTGGGGATGGTGTGCGTGCGCGTGGTGGAGACGGCGAGCTTGGCAGCGGCGGTGGGTGTGCCGGGCGTCAGGGGCGTCTTGATCTGCGGCAGGTGGCCGAGTGCGTTGAGTTTGGTGGAGACGGCGAGGGTGGCAGCGGCGGTGAGGAATTCGCGGCGGTTCTTCATCCCGCAAGGATACAGGTTTGGGTGTGGGAGGGAAAAGCTGGTGCGGATTTTGCAACGACAAGGACCCGGGGCTAAAGCCCCTTTGAAGCGATGCCTATTCAGGGGCCTGAAGGCCCCTGCTCCCTCCGGCGCGATGGGCTAAAGCCCATCGCAGGATTTACAGTTGCTCGACGTGGATGAAGGTGCGCCCTTTGAAGGCAAGCTCGTCGCTAATCCCTTGCAACTTCTGGACGATTACCTCAGGGGCTAAAGCCCGTCTTTCCCCCGGATGATTGTGGCACGGCTGAAGCCGTGCCCTTCCGAAAGAAGAAACGAGCAACAGCAAGAACAAGCAAAAGGAACAGACAACTGCAACTGCAAGGACAAGCAAAAAGAGCAAGCAACAGCAACGACAGAAGCAGATTCCTCCGCTGCGCTGCGGAATGACAAGAAATTTAGTGATGGTATTGGCAACAAACAACGGCAACGGCAGAAGCAGATTCCGGCATTCGCCGGAATGACAAACAATTTGGAAGTTGCGGTGCCCTTCGACTTCGCTCAGGATTCGGAGTGACGAACAATCTAAAAGTGCGACGCGGCGAAGCTGGGAGTGCAGCGGCTAAGAGATGGCGCTGAGCTGGGTGGAGGGGACGGCAGGTGCGCGGAGGGTTTGGGCTACGTGCTTCAGCATCTCGGTGGGGTGGACGGGTTTGGAGAGGGTGGTGAAGTCGTGGCCCATGGTGCGGGCGGCGGCGAGGAGGTCGACGGTGGTGGCCTGGCCGGAGAAGAGGAGGATGCGGCAGCCGGGCAGGAGGGCTTCGAGGGTGATGGCCAGCTCGATGCCGTTCATCTTCGGCATCATGACGTCGGTGATGACGAGGTCGGGCGGGATGACTTTGGCGAGCTCGAGCGCGTCCGCACCGTTATAGGCGGTGAGGACGGTGTAGTGGTTCTGGCGGAAGATGGCGGTGAGGGTGTCGGCGATGATCTTTTCGTCGTCGACGATCATGACGACGTGAGTGCGGGGAGCGGCGTCGAGCTTCGCATTTTCGAGTGCTTCCTTCAGCGAGACGATTTCGGTGGGCGACATAGGATTTTCCCTCTAGAAACACCCTAGGCGCATCGTCTGGATACGGGTTAACTCTTTTAAATCTTTCACTTGCAGGTTAGAGCGATGTTTTGTCAGTTATGTTCGATTTCGGGCATAGATGGTGTTAGTTTAGTGTTACGTTAAGGTCTCGATTAGATTAGAATTTGTGTGTCGAGAAGCGAGGCGACTATGGATATGCCGGATATACCACGGTTTGAATCGGTGCTGCAGGCGGATGTGCCCAAGGGGCGCGAGGGCAAGCACAAGAGGATCATCACGGCGCTGCTTGAGGATATTCGCAAGCTGAAGGTGGGATCGGCGCTGAAGGTGCCGCTGGCGGAGCTGCCGGATTCGAAGGAGAATATCCGGTCGGCGCTGAGCCGTGCGGCGGCGCAGCAGGGGCTGAACATTGCTACGTCGAGCAATGAGGAGTTCCTCTATATATGGTGTGCCGAGTCCTAGCCGGGAGCGCTTCGCGCTGGAGCATGGGTTATGCGAGCGGCATGGGTAGAGAAGCGGATTCCTCCGCTACGCTGCGGAATGACAATAATTATTTGAGGAAGCGAATTAAATAAAAAAAGGCGGCAGAGATGTTCTCTGCCGCCTTTTTGTTGTGGGGTGGGTTATGGCATTACGCCGGGGTTGGTGGCGCCGGGCCACCAGGTGGGGGCGGCTGAACCGATCACCTGCACGATATTGGAGAAGCCGGTGTTGCTGCTTCCGCCGGTAGGAATCCAGAGGCTGCCTGTGCTGTCGACCATGACCTGACGGGCACCCTGCGCAGCGCTGTTGGCACCGCCGGAGGAACCGTTCGCAGCGCAGATCCCACCGACGACGAGGCAGGGCTGATATCCGCCAGACTCGGAGACGAAGGCCGCTTTCGACGTATTGAAAGAGATGACACCATGGTCGTTCTCGTCCGCTATCCAGATGGTGCCACCACCATCCACTTCGAGGAAGCGTGGAGAACTGAAGCCAGCGCCTGTGCTGTAAGAGGCAGAGTCGGTGAGGGCGGTGATGACACCGCTGCCGTTGAGCGTGGGCACGATCTTCTGCAATGAAAAGGGTGCGGTGTCGGGCACTGTCCATGCATTGCCGGCAGCGTCGATGGCAACACCGTATGGAACGGTTCCGGTGATGGTGACGGAGATATAGCTGGGATTTGTGGTGGCGTTGGTCGAACTATTGCCGCTGCTAATTAAGCCTGTATAGGAGCCGACATAGTTCGGAGATCCCACTGTCCCCTGGTTGGGCAGGACAACCAAAGAAGTACCGGTATTGTTATTTCCGGCATACCAGATGTTCTGCTGTGGATCGATGGCCATGCCGTAGGCTCCGCTTGTGCCGCCGAAGCCGTAGCCATTGCCCACGAAACTATCTCCCGACGTATAAGGCCCGTAAGGAATGCCGCAAGCGGTGGTGCAGCTGATGGTGACACCGGCGGTACTGCTGCTGCCGTTGCCCTCGCCGATCGCGCCTTCGCTGGAGCCGCCATAGACGAACTCCGTCAGCTGATTATTGGTAACCTGGCCGCGGCCCCACCAGATGTTGTTCGACCTGTCGACCGCAACACCTTTAGCGGATTGCTGCATGTTGTTATAGCTTGCGATGATGGCACCGGTGCTTGCGCTCAACTGGATGACGGGAGTGAGAGAGGCGCTCTGTGTGAACAATGGCATCCACAGGTTGCCAAGACCATCTGCAGCAATGGTGTAAAGATTGGCCGCCGGCTTACCGATGGCAGCTGTGGTGCTGTCGTTGATGGTGCAGGTGGAGCCGGGGCAAGTGCCCGATGATGCTCCGGTGGCATAGTTCAGCGTGCCATTGCTCGCGATGCTGTAGAGTGATGCCGTGGTGGCGGGTGTGTTCCCGTTGGCCACAATGGCATAGATAGTATCCGAGGCATCGATAGTGAGATACAGCGGATATGTCGAGAGCCCCGATGCCGCTCCGTTGGTGAAGAGGGGCTGGTAAACGACTGAAACAGTCCAATCCTTGGGTGCAGCGGTGAGCGAGGGGCCATAGCCCGGCTGCGCTGAGGCCAGGTTATAGATGGCGTAGACAGCGCCTGCGTTGATATAGGGATTTTTAGTGAGATTGAGGGCAGCCTGCAGGGTGTTGGCTGGGACCGTGCCGCCCGCCGGGGTTGTATTGGCGAAGAGGGCGCCACAGAGAGAGCCGTCGTCTGTGTCCTGGCTGAATACGGAGCCAGTGAAGGAGAGTGTCTTGGTGGAACCGACCGGGCCGGTTACCGTCAAAATGCCGCCGGCAACTGCCGCGCTGACGCCTTCAGTGGAGAGTGCGGAGGTATTGTTGATGGTGGATGCAAGGGTGGCGAGCGATGTGTGAAACGGCACACTGAATGTGGTGGCGGTTCCGCCAGCGAGACTCAGGCTGAAGAAGCCGCCCAAGGTGTCCGACCCAGTCAGGGGGCCGACGGTGGCCGTGGCACCTGCACTGGATGTAGGCGTGGTAGGCGTTGAGAAGCTGGCAGACGTGGCGCCGACGGTGGCGCTGCCGCCTGCGGAGTTGACACATGTTTCAAGCGCATTGGAGAGGGAGTTGATCTCAGCAGCCGGCACGACGGCAGGCATGCTGGAGGTCTGATTCGTACCCAATGCGGTGATGGTGGTATTGGCCTGGCCGGGTGATGTGCCCTGGGTGTTGACCGACAGATTGGCATTAGCCAGGTTCTGCGCGTTCAGGATGGCATGGCCGAGACCAGCGGCGCTGAAGGGCGAGACGGCAGAGACCGTCATATAGTTGGTGGCGGAGCTGACAACGCTGACCGTATTGCCGGCACTAATGCTGGTAAAGCCGGAGAGCGCATACGCGGCAGCAATGGTGGTGGCTTCATCCACGTCCGTCTGGTATGTGGTGGCTGAACCGGTGCAGGCGCCCACGAGGGCCATCAGAAGAATATTGCTGTTCGTTGCACCGCCGCCGGGGTTGCCGCCGCTGAGCGTGATGTACATATAGTCGGGTGCAGAACATGGGGTAGCTACCGTCAGGCTAAAACTGCCTGCGGGCAGAGTGTTGCCTGTACCGCCGCTACCATCGCTGGTGGTTCCGGAGGCAATCGGAACCAATGGTGTAGTGGGGATGTAAACGCCATTGACTGTCGAGTAGTTTCCACTGGTCAGACTCTTCGTGGCGTACAGGTTCACGGTTGCGCCGGAGATTGGCTCGGGACCGCCATGAGCATGGCCCGTGATGGTGACCGGCTGGTTCTGCGCCGGCAGCCCAGAACCATTGCCAGCGTCTGCAGCGGTGCCGAGGCCGCAGCCGGCGAGGAGTGTGGACGCAGCGAGCGAGACGAGAGCGATGAGGCGCGTGGGGGTGGTCATGGAGATCTCCGAAGCTAGGGGCCGCCTGAGAGTTGAGCCGATGTGGCTGGGGCCTCTTTAAATATTGATAAATTTTGGCGTGCGGTGTCCAGTGAATTTGAACGGGAGTGGTGATTTTAGGGCGGTATGCGGTTTGGGTGCGCGAATATCGGTCGGGATGCAGGTGATGCCAGTGGTAAAAGCAGGCACAGGTTTGAAAGCTTTTAGCTTTTGTGCAGCGGAAGCCTGATAAGGCATGGGTGGCACGTAGATAGTCGGGGTCCTTCGCGCAAAAAGCCGCGCTCAGGATGACACCTCAAAATAATTTACGAGGCGAGGCGGTTGCCGAGGTAGACGGAGGGGGTCATGAGGAGGATGCCGATGAAGACGAACCAGTGGTCGCGGCCGGGGGAGATGTAGAGGGACCAGCAGGCGCAGCCGAGGATGAAAAAGACGATGGCGTCGCCGGCGCCGTGCGGGGTTTGCGGGGCGATGCGGGCGGCGGCGTAGCCACCGATCAGCGAAAAGACCACGCCGAGGGCGGCGGCGATGGCAATATAGCTGGCGGGCGCGGGGGCGAGGGCGTTGTGATGGGTGTAGCGGATGAACTTCATCGCCGGAGCGAGAGCCAGGGTGGAGCCGGCAAGAAAGGCGAGGATGGCGCGGAGGGTCTTCATGAGGATGCAAGTTGGATTATAGCGAGTAGAGAGTACCCGGGGCTAAAGCCCCTTGAAAGTTCAGCTCATTCAGGGGCCTGAAGGCCCCTGCTCCCTCCGGTGCGATGGGCTGAAGCCCATCGCAGGGTGTTCGAGGAGCGTTTCTTCGTAGCTACGCTCGATGTTTCTTTGGGGCTGTGCCTCGATATTTCTTTCGAGTTTAGGCTTCGATCTTGTAGGTGAACTCTTCGATGACGGGATTGGAGAGGACTTCGCGGGCGATGCGCTCGACTTCGGAGCCGGCGGCGTCTGGAGTGAGGGTGTTATCGAGGGTGAGGAGGAAGTATTTGCCCTGGCGGACGGCGGCTACGCCCTTGTAGTGCATGCGGGCGAGGGCGTCGCGGACGGTCTGGCCCTGGGCGTCGAGGACGGTGGTCTTGAGCGTGACGTAGACATGTGCCTTCATTGTCCTAGATTATAGGTCCTGCGCGGACGGCGAAACGCTTCGCGTGTCGGTACAATTAATTCGGAACACTGGACAGGGGCAAGAAGGTACCTCAGGGGCTAAAGCCCCTTCTCACTTCGACATTTATGGCATGGCTAAAGCCATGCCCTTAACGAAGGATAAAAGCGGTTCGAGCTACGCTCGAATATCCCACTCATCGCAAAAGCGCGATGAATGGGGCACCCGCTTCGCGTGACTTTACGGAAAGCGGTTCAGCATGGCAGATAGCACAAACGAAGCATTGTTTCTTATTTCGGGGATTGAGTAGAAAGGCAATATGACGAATTATCTGGAACTGCCGGTGGGCGATAAGGCTCCTGAGGTGATCAACGCGGTCATCGAGATTCCGAACGAGGGCATTAATAAGTACGAGTACGACAAGAAGCTGCATGTCTTCCGGCTGGACCGGAACCTGTACTCGCCGGTGCATTATCCGGGCGACTATGGATTTATTCCGTCGACGCTTTCGGAGGATGGCGATCCGCTGGACGTGCTAGTGCTGGTGGATGCTGCGAGCTTTCCGGGATGTGTACAGGAGGTGCGGCCGATCGGCGTGCTGGACATGCTGGACCAGGGCGTGCCGGACGAGAAGATTCTGGCCGTGGGCAAGAACAATCCGCGGTATGCGGATGTGTGGAACTTCTCGGAGATCTATCCGCACATGCTGAAGGAGATCACGCACTTCTTTTCGATCTACAAGGATCTTGAGGGCAAGCGCGTGGAGATCAAGGGCTGGCGCGACGCTTCGTTTGCGCGCAAGGTCGTGATGGATTCTCTGAAGCGGTACGACGAGAATAAGGCGAAGACAGCGAAGAAATAAGCACCTGGGCGCATGCGCCGGCATTGGATCGATATACAGGGCTGTATGGGGACCTCTCTGTACAGCCCGTTTTATTGCGAGGTGAGCGATGAAGGTTCTTTTGTTTGGAGCTTCGGGGATGGTGGGACAGGGCGTACTGCGCGAATGTCTGTTGTCGCCGGATGTGGAGAGCGTGGTGTCGGTGGTGCGCCGGGCTACGGGCACCAGAGATGCGAAGCTGCACGAGGTGGTGTGCGCGGATCTGTTCGATCTCTCACCGATTGAAGCTGAATTGAAGGGGCTGGATGCGTGCTTTTACTGCGCGGGGGTCTCGTCCGCGGGGATGAAAGAGGCGGAGTACGTGCGGTTGACGTACACGATGACGATGCGCACGGCGGGAACGCTGCTGCGGCTGAATCCGGCGATGACGTTTGTGTATGTGTCGGGTGCGGGAACGGATTCGAGCGAGCAGGGACGTTCGATGTGGGCGCGGGTGAAGGGGCGAACGGAGAATGCGCTGCTGGGGCTGGGATTTCAGTCCGCCTACATGTTCCGGCCGGGGTTTATTGCGCCGGTGCATGGAGTGAAGTCGAAGACGGGTTGGTATAACGCTGTTTATGTCGTAATGCGGCCGCTTACTTCCCTGCTACTGCGGTTTCCGAAGATCGCGACGACGACGGAGCAGATGGGCAAGGCGATGCTGTCTGTGGCGAAGGTTGGGTATCCACAGAGGATTATGGAGTCGGCGGATATTAATGCGGCGGGATGAGCATTCTGCGAACCCACATCTCAAAAGCGAGATGTGGGGCACCCGATTCTTGGCGATACGCTAAGCATAGGTAAAAAAGTAAATTCCTTCGGCTTCGGTCATGACAAGTCATAACAAAAGGCTGCACGGATAAACCGCGCAGCCTTTTGTTATGCGCAGTGAAACTGCGTGACTGCGGAGTGTTCTAGTAGATGACCATGCCGCCACCATTGGTGATATCCGTCATGGTGATGACGCTGGGCGCTACATTGCCTGAAGCCGTGGAGCTGAAAACATCGACTACGGTGGCATTGGCCGTACCGAGATTACGAACATAGATATTGCCGAGGGAGTCCAGGCCGATACTCCCGCTATTGTCTGAGGACAGGGTCGTCAACGAACCGGTGATGATGCGCGTGGGTACGGCGTTCGCACCGGCGGTGCTGGAGAAGACAGCAATCTCGTCGACTGTTCCAGCGCCATTGAGATAGAGATTGCCACTCGTATCGACGGCGATGCCATATGCCCCGACGAAACTTGCCGGTGTAATGGTACGTGCGGGGGTGGAGGTCGTGAATCCAGCGTTGAAGACGGTGATGACGCCGCCGTTGGCAGCGACATAGAGATCGCCAGCGGCATCCGTCGTCATTGTATTTGTCACATCGGGCAGTGTAAGCGTTAGCGCCGGTGCGGCGGCGCCTGTTGCGGTAGAGGTGTACTTCATGAGCGTCGCGCCAAAGCAGACATACATGTTTCCGCTGGAATCAGCCGCGAAAGCGTTATCTCCCGACGAGGTGGTGATGGTCCCCGTGATGGTACGAGCCGGAGTTGCCGTGCCGGTGACTCCCTTGGGATAGGCGTTGAGGGTGTAGGCGTAGTTGCTCCTGCTGACGGTTTGGCTTGTCATTGTGTAGATCCTGCCCGCGCTATCGAACGTAAATCGATTGATGGGCGCAGATGGAGTCGTGAGCGTGGTGGTGGCTGTGACGGAGCCAGTAGCAGTGAGGGGGTAGCCAAGGATCTCTCCATTGCCGGAGACGGTGTTGCCGAGATAGATGGACGGAGTCGTGGAGCTGGAGGCGGAGGAGCCAGAGGTGCAACCGGTGAGTGAGAGGACCATTAAAGACAGAGAAAGGGCGGAGAGAGCGCGGAGTTTCAGTGAGGGCCTCTTGGGTTTGGAACGTTGAATTTTATTCTTGGGTAACGAGCAAGACTAACAGGTTCGCTATGTGCGGGGGGCGACATTATTGACACGGGCGACGAGCTTTGCGATGGCGTAGAGGATGGCTCCGCTGACAGCGACGATTCCGGCGAAGAGCAGAGCGGGCATGGCGCCGACTTTTTCATCGCGAGCGGCGACGATCGCGTAGAGGATTAAGGCGGTGGGGCCGAGGCCGACGGCGATTGCGCCGAGCATGCCTCCGGGGACGCGGAAGGGGCGATGCAGATCGGGCTCGCGCTTGCGGAGGACGATGAGGGCGACGAATTCAAGAATCAGCGAGAGGCCGTAGAGGACGAGGTCCATGGTGATGAGGCGCTCGAAGGTGAAGTTGAGTGCAAGGGCCCATGCGGATGCGCAGACGAGGATGCTGACCCAGGGCGCGCCATTGCGCAGGCGGCAGGTGAAGATTTTGGGGAGCAGACCGTCTTCGGCCATCGCGTAAGGCAGACGGGTGTAGGACATGGTGAGACTGGTAAAGGTGCCGAGGCCGTCGAGCGAGCCTGCGATGACGACGGCGAGTGCGAGTGCGGAGCCGCCGAAGATGGCGGCGGCATCGACCCAGGCTCCGGTGGAGAAGCGGTCGGGCGCGACGCCGGCGATCCAGATGGCCGCGAGCGGCAGGCAGTAGACGAGCATGACCATGAGGGCGGCGGTGAGCATGGCGCGCGGATAGTTGCGCTGCGGGTTTTCGACTTCGAGGGCGACGGTGCTGGCGTTGTCCCAGCCCATGTAGTTCCAGAGAGCGACGAGAAGAGCGCCGGAGAAGCTGTAACCGATAGGCCGGCCGGCGAAGGCGGCATGCGTGTGGGTGTGCACGGCACTATATATAGCTAACGCGATTAAGACGGCGAAGGGCGAGAGCGAGAGGAACATCATGAAGGCGCTTCCCTCTCCGACAGAGGCTGCGCCGCGGAGGTTCCAGAGGGCGGCAATGATGACGACGAGGAGAGCGAGGAGGAAGCTGCGGTGGCCGGCGGTCCAGTGGGGCGCGATGCGGGTGAGGTAGTCGACGAAGATGGTGGGGTAGATGGCCATGTCAAAGACGCTGGCGGCGAGAGAGAGCCAGGCCTCCTGAAATCCCCAGAAAGGGCCGAGGGCGCGGCGGACCCAGGCGTAGAAACCGCCTTCAAGGGGGATGCTGCTGGCGAGCTCGCCGATCATGAGGGCGGTGGGCAGGCTCCAGAGAAACGGGAGCAGGAGAAGCATGAGGAGCGCGATGCGGTAGCCGGCGAGACCGATGATGTCTTCCAGGCCGTAGGGTCCGCCGGCGACCATATAGTAGGTGGCGGCGACGAGCGGGAGAAGGCGGAGTTTCGTAAGAGTGGCCTGGGACATTCGAAATTGATGCTAAATGGTGACGGCGGCGCAGCGGAAAAGAGTTTGCAGGTATACTGGAGGCATCCGTGCAGGAGAGTTGGCCGAGTGGCTGAAGGCGGCGGTTTGCTAAACCGTTATAGGACCTTAAAGTTCTATCGGGGGTTCGAATCCCCCACTCTCCGCCAGACATATTCAGTAAGGACTGGTTCCCTGCTTCAAGCGCAGAAAGATGGCTGCGCTACTGGGGGTTGACGGCGATGCCGATCGGCGTGGAGATACCGCCGCCGGTGTAGTTGCCGATCGCCGCGCCTGTGCCGGTGAAGGCACTGACGCTGTTGCTGCCGTAGTTGACCATCCATATGTTGCCGATGGGGTCGAAGGAGATGCTCTTCGGCGTACTGAGGCCGTTGCCGGTGATCGGAGTCCCCGGAGTACCAGCACTGCTCAGCTTTGTCAGGGAGCCGTTTCCGAAGTTCGTGACCCAGGGATTGTTGCTCGAGTCGATGGCGATGGCCGAGGGCAGGTTGAACGCTCCGACAGCCGTGTAACCGTTCGTGCCGGATTGCGCGACACCGGTATTGCTCAGCTCGGTAACGCTGTTGTTGCCAGCGTTCGGCAGCCAGACGTTGCCGCTGGCATCGTTGGCGATGCCCTTCGGCGTGCTCAGACCGCCGCCGGTGTAGTTGATGGCGATGGTCCATGCCGCAGGCGATCCGACGGAGGTCGCGAACACAGCGCCAATGCTGGGGATCGTGCGCCAGAGCGCGTCTGCATTGAACGACGGGTTCTGTGCGATGTTCATTGCCGCGGTCACCGTATCAGTGGGTGCAGTGACGCCGGGTTTAACGAGAGAAAAGAGCTTGCCGCAGTTGGTGCTGGTGTCGGTAGCAACACCGCCGGTTGAGTTGATGCAGACCGAAAGAATGTCAGCCAGGCCATATATCTCGTCCGCAGGAAGAGTTGCGCCCGTTGGCAGAGCCGGACCGCCGATGGTGCCGGAGCCGAGGTTGTAGAGCTTGTTCACCGCCGCCATCGCGAGTGCCATGCCAGTCATGTTGCTGGAGCTTGTACCGATGTGCGTCATGTCTGTCATAAAGGATGAGAGCGCCCAGACGGAGGCGACCGTGCTGATCTCGCTGATGTTGACGAAGGGGATGTTGACGAGGTTGTTGCAGGGGCCGAGCGCGGCCATGAGCGCGAGGTTTGGATTCAAAATCCCGCCACCGTTGCCGGGATTGCCGCCGGTGATGGTGATATAGACGGGCGTGGTGGACGGCGTGGGGCAGGTGAAGTCGCCGGTGATAGCGAAGTTGCCGCCTGCGTCCGTCATCACGGGGTAGGATGCGTTATTCACCGCCGCAGAGGCCGAGGTGATGAGTGCAGTGGAGGCCGAACCATATCCGCTGGTACTCGTGGCCCAGAGTTGCACGGTGGCAAACGAGACGGGTTGCTGACCACCCATCACGCGGCCTTTGAGCGCGCTTCCCTGCAGCGGCGCGGTGGCGGCGATAGGCGATAGCGCGGAGCAGCCGGTAAGAGCGAGTGCTGCCACAAGCGACGAAGCGAGGACCAGTTTCTGCGCGAGAGAGTTTTTCACGGGCGTACTCCTAAGGTGTTGGTCCGCGTGCCAATGGCGAGTGGTGGAGATGGAGCGGCCCCGCCAAGTATCTCCGTAACGCTGCTGTTACCGCCGTTTGCGACCCACACGTTGCCGGCGACGTCGATGGAGATGCCCGTGGGCGCGCTCATGCTGCCGCCGGTGTAGCCCGTCACGGGCGTAACGGCTGCGCCGCTCTTGAACACCGAGACGGTGCCATTGCCGTTCGCGATCCACGCAGCGCCGTCACCGTCGATAGCGATGGCCCCGGGTGCATTGAGACCGCCGCCGGTAAGATCGGTGCCGCTGGACCCCGCTGCGTTCGAATACGTCACATGGTTCACCGCTGAGTTCACGGTCCAGCTATGGCCGCTGCTGTCAAAAGCGATGCCGCCGGCGGTAGCTATGGACCCGCTGATGCTGGCAACGTAGGTAATCTCATTGCCGCCTTCGTCCAGCCTTGTCAGCGAACCGTCCGCATTGACGACCCAGATGCCCGCAGACGATGCCGAAGTAGAGTACGTGAACTGATCGGCAGCGCTTGTAGTACTTGTGCCGCCGGTGGTTGTCACCGTGACATCCACAGTTCCGGCACTGGCTGCAGGCGCCGGCGCAGAGATCGACGTATCGCTGATTACAGTGAAGCTTGGCGCTGCGGCACTACCGAAGTGGACTGAGGTTGTTTGCGCGAGGCGCGTGCCGGTGATCGTCACGACCGTTCCGCCGAATGGAGAGCCGGTCGCAGGGGAGACGGCAGTCACTACCGGCGGCAATGGTATGGCGATTCCAGACAGATGGGCGGTGTGCGTAAAGCTCGCGGCGTTCAGGTTGTTATCGGTGAGGGTAAAGGTGTCGATCACTGCCCCGCCGGTTGCCAATGAAGGCGTAAACGCGATGCTCACGTTGCAGCTGGCGCCTGCGAGCAGAGAGAAGCTGCTGGTGCAGTCCATGGGCGTCCCGCTGCCGGCCACCTGCGCAAATTCACCCGTCGTCAATCCGCCGAGGCCCGGTGCAATGGCTGACAGCGTGGCGTTGCCGTTATTTGTAACTTGGAAGCTCTGCGGGCCGTCCGTCGCATCGGTTGTGCCGGTGAGCGTGGCTGTTGCGAATGGAACGGTGGGCGGAGCGCTATAGAACAGCTCCTGCACGGAGTTGGCCCCGGTGTTGGCGACGAAGACGTTTCCGGCTGCATCGACGGCGGCACCGCCGGGAGCGGAGAGCCCGCTGCGCAGCGTGACGGTCGTGGGAGTTGCAGGAATGGAACCATTCACCGCGAGAATCTTGTAGACAGCATTGGCCGCACCGGAGTCGGTGACATAGACGTTTCCGCTTCCATCAAGCGTTACATCCGAGGGATGATTCAAGCCGGTGCGCAGCGCGACGGGAGTGGTTCCATACATAACAACTCCATCCGTAGCCACCAGCTCGTACACGGTGTTCGCGGTGCCGGCGTCGGCAACATATACATTGCCGCTGCTGTCTACCGCAATGCCCTGGGGACTGCTGAAGCTGGTTGCAAGACCATTGAGAGTGTTATTCGGCGAGATGACGCCGCCCGTGGAAGTTATTTCGCCGATCAGACCAACACTGGCATAGGCCACATAGAGATCTTCCGCCTGGTCAATCGCCAAGCTGCTAGGAGCTATATTGATATTGCTTACCGTAACGATGACAGGATTGGCCGGCACAGTTCCGGCCACAGCGATCATCTCCTTAACTGCACCGCTGCCAAGGCTGCCACCATCCGCGACGAAGATGTTGCCGCTGCCGTCCACCGCAACGCTCTTCGGAGCGGTGAAACCGCTGCCCAGCGTCACGGTACAAGCGGCGCTGCTGCAGCCTGCGGGTATCTTCTTCACTGCGTTGTTGGCCGTGTCGGCGACATAGATATTGCCGGCTCCGTCCAATGCGACGCTGCTGGGAGATGCGAATCCACCGCCCAATGCGAGCTGGATCGTCTTATTGAAGACGGTCTGTGGGCCGGTGCCTGTGCCGGATAGAGTGCTATTGCCAAGAAGAACGCCGGTGGCGTCCGCAAGTGCGATGCCGCCGGAGCGCATCCACGGCCGCGCCGGTGTGAAGGTGTACTGCACGGTGCAGTTCTGCCCGGCGGTATATGCCGTGCCGGCTACGCACGCTCCGGAAGGGGCGACCGCTGGGGTGTAGGGCTTGAAGTCCAACCCTGTCGCGCCCTGCGTCAGCACGCTGATCGTTTGCAATGTGCCGGCGGTGGTGATGTTGACGGCGGCCGTGAAGACCTGGCTCTGCGTGCCGACCTGAACGCTTCCGGCACTATAAGCCGAGGCAACAACGTAGGCGTACTGGTCGCCGGGGGTGATGTCGCTGATGCCGAGAGGGCCGGTCACGCGAATGTCCACCGTACCCGTTCCCGGAGGGGCGATCGCAAGGATGACGCTGTCGTTGTACACCACGAAAGTGGTTGCCGGTACACCACCGAAGGTAACGGCGGTCGCGCCGGTGAAGAGATTTCCCACGATAACCACTTGTGTGCCGCCGGCCTGCAGGCCGCTTGTGGGCGAGATGAGTTGGATCGCCGGCCTATTTACAACCGCTGTTCCGCTCACTGTCCCTGTCTGCGATACATTGCTGCCGTTCAGGGTGTTGCTGGTCACGATGTAAGAGTCCGTGACAGCACCGCCGTCCGTTAAGGACGGTGCAAACGAGAGACTCACGTTGCAGCTGGCGCCGGCAGCGACGGAGAAGCTGGCTGCACAGTCCACAGGCGTTCCACTGCCCGCCACCTGCGCGAAGTCTCCGGTAGTCAGGCTGCCTGTAGCGGGCGCGACGCCGGTCAGCACCGCATTTCCGCTGTTCACGATCTGGAAGCTTTGTGGGCCGTCGGTGGTGTCGGTCAAACCGGCTCCGGTCGCCGTTGCGAAGTTCACGCCAGGCGCTGATCCATAGGCCAGCTCCACTACGGGAGCGGCGTAGCTCGTGGTGTAGACATTGCCGCTTGCGTCTACCGCTACAGTATAGGGACCTGATAGCCCAGCGGCCAGTTGCACTGTCGCAGGACTCGCCGGAAGCGAACCATTCACCGCGATGAGCTCCGATACACCGGGAGCATTGGAGTTGGTGACATAAACGTTTCCGGCGCCATCGATCGCGAGGCTCGTTACATTGGTAAACGTGTGCAACGGTACGGGCGTGCCGCCCCCGGGCGGAACTTTCGAGACCACACCATCGCCGTAGTTGCCGACGTAGATATTGCCGCTTTGGTCGACCGCAACGCCATAGGGCTGGGCGAAGCCGCCGGCCAGCACGGTGAAACTACCGCCTACCGGAAGCTCGTTCACCGTGGCATGACTCACATCGGTGAAGAAGACATCTCCAGCCCCATCCACGGCCATGCCGTACGCACCCACACTGGTCTTGAGGGTCAGTACGGTTGGATTGGCTGGAACCATACCGCCAACGGCTACCAGCTCCAACACGGCGACGCCGGTCGCACTGGGCGGAATCAACTTCAATCTCCTTCAGGGAATGGCCGTGGACGGAAGCGGCAATGTCTACGTTGCCGATCCCAATAATCGTGTGTTGAAGGAGAT
>Ga0207052_10220_pt1 | contig 17449 bp, 19 predicted proteins | sample Alteio_BWMinCont_62_FD_153294 | JGI IMG/M metagenome (GOLD analysis project Ga0207052, IMG submission 153294) | Enriched cells from forest soil in Barre Woods Harvard Forest LTER site, Petersham, Massachusetts, United States -... | ecosystem: Environmental > Terrestrial > Soil > Temperate forest >...
TGCTGATCGGTGCATATATTATTTATCCATGGTATCGCGCCGTGCCACCACCGGGAACGGTAAGTCTGCTGATGTACCCTCAACACCTTTTGATTGCAAGCCCTACCACATCCGGCTGGCATTCGATCGGGATGGAGTGGAAGGAGCATGTGGCCTGGTTCGCTCCTATTTCGATCACCATGGTTGCATTTGTTTTCATCCGGTATGGTCTTGATCTCAGAAATCATAAACAGCTTCGAACGGCGGTCCTCGTTTTCGCGATAGGTTCATTCGTCGCTGCGGGCATTGCGGGTTTCTTTGGTGCGATGCTCAATAAAGAGGCACCGGTTCAGGGAGGCAACACCATTCAATTGATGCATGGGGAGGGAAAATGAGTAAGCCCGACGTCGGCACGCGTGAAGCCCCCAGTAGAACAAATGGATCAGCCGCGGCCGCACTTGTTTCCGCTGGTATCAGCTGCTTCATTTTGGCAGTTCTTGCTATCCTCGGGGATAAATTATCGTTCTTAAAAGACCCTCTTACTTTCTACAAACCTACGGGTCCACTTTCAGGGGTCACCACCGTAGCCATTCTTCTTTGGCTTATTACTTGGGGAATATTGGAGTGGCGCTGGAGGAGCAAGACCGTTGATGCCGCACGAACGAGCGTGATCGCTCTCACACTCTTCGTTCTAGGCCTTATTCTCACATTTCCGCCGGTAGCTGATCTTTTTTGAAGTCTTGGGGCATCGCGCTCTGTGTTGCGCTCGGCCTCGTTGTTGGAACGTTTTGGCACGCGCACGTTGCCAACATATTCGGCGCCACAACGCTATACATTTTCCTGCCCTTGCTCATTTTTGAAGCTGCGTGGAACCTCGATCTGCGGGAAATGCGGGGCAGGTGGAAAGCGATTGCACTGCTTATTTTACCTGGAGTCATACTGAGTGCAGTACTCGTTACACTCCTAACGCACTTCGTCGCTGGATTGACGCTTCCGATCGCCCTACTGCTTGGGAGCATTCTCAGTGCAACCGATCCCGTCGCGGTCATCGCAGTCTTTCGACGTATTCGAATTCCACGAGCGCTTGCGACGATCATTGAAAGCGAGGCTCTTCTCAATGATGCGATTGCCGTTGTACTCTACCGTGCCGTACTCCTAAGCATGGCAGTAAGCGTTTCAACAACCGCAGTTGCCACTATCGCATGGCAGGCGTTGCTCGGATCTGTTTTCGCAATTAGTTTAGGAATCATCGGCGGTTTGCTTTTCGGGCAAGTTTTACGACTGCGGGGAAACATTATCGCGCAAACGATCGTCACGTTCGTCGCCGCTTATCTGGTTTATTTCATTGCTGACCGCCTCGGATGGTCCGGTATATTTTCTGTGATTGCCTGTGCGATAACAATGCGCGAATGCGATCGGCAATCGTCTGCGAGCAGCCTCGACGAAGAAGTCGAACGCATATGGAATTTTGCTGCGGTCCTTGCGAACATTGCACTGTTCTTCCTCATCGGCGCAACAGTCGAACCGCTTCACCTTCTCGGTGAATGGCGAATAATTCTTGCAACCCTCCTTGGTGTAGCAGTAGCACGCATCATCCTTGCCTATGGCCTATTGGCACTTGTGCCTCGCCTTGAGTGGTCGTGGAAAATCGTCATCCAATTTGCCGGCGTGCGCGGTGCCCTTGGATTGGCGCTTGCCCTCGCGCTACCGTCTTATATCATCGCTCGAAACACCGTCATAGATGCGACGTTCGCAGTGGTAATTATCACGATCATTACAAGCGCCCTGACAGCTGAGCATCGGATCGGCCGTCTCGAACTCGATTAGCGCATCGCAGCGGAACCGAGTGATCCCTTTCAAGCTAAAAACGATATGTGAAAGTTGCCCTCGTTACTTTACACGGTAGTGGTCCGTAGGCGGCGCGCCAAATCTTGAGCTTTACGCTTTACTATATCCCGAATCTCTCGAACTTTCTCGATAGATTGACCTTTAGGATCTGCCAGCCCCCAATCTTCATCGATACGCGGGACACCTGTAACGTCACACCCCATCGTAATAATTTCAGAGGCGCGTCCGGCCAATTGCGGAGTAATCAGCTTAGGGCGAGCACTCGATATATCAATCCCTTCTTCTGCCATGGCTTGAACCACAGTAGCGTCCGGCTCGTCGGCGGCGATCGTGCCAGCCGAGGCTACGTCAAACGCATCACCGGCGAATGCTCGAAAATACGCTTCAGCCATTTGACTTCGGCCAGTATTATGCCGGCATACGAACAGCACTAGTGGTTTCATATTCGCGTTGAGCTCCTATGAAGCATCGCTGTGAGAAATCACGACATTCTGAGCCGTGCTGCGGATCGGCGACAACCATGCGAAAAGTGCGGTAGCAAGAAATGCGCCTACCAATTGAGCAATAATGAACCCAGGTACGTCGACCGGAGCGATTCCTGCGAACGTGTCACTCATGGAGCGGGCGATTGTTACGGCAGGATTCGCAAATGACATAGACGCGGTAAACCAATAGGCTCCAACGATGTACGCAGCCACCGCAAACGATGTAATATTCGACCGATATCGCGAACAACCCCAGATAACTGCTATAAGGCCAAATGTTGCCACAAACTCGCTAAATAATAGCGGAAAACCATGCCGGGCATGGTGCGAGGCAAAGAACAGGGGTTTATTAAACATTATATTCGCGATACCAACGCCTGCAATAGCGCCCGCAACCTGTCCTATCACATATGCAGGCACATCTCTCCATTTTAAGCCTCCTTGCCAAGCATCGCATAATGACACCACTGGATTAAAATGCGCGCCTGAAATGGAACCAAAAGTTATAATAATGGCAATAAGCACGCCGCCGGTGGCAATGGCATTGGCGAGAAGCGCTACTGCGGTATTTCCCCCGGCAAGCCGTTGCGCCATAATCCCGGATCCGACAATCGCTGCAAGCAGTCCCGCCGTCCCCAGCATTTCGCTCATGACTCTTTGCGCTAATGAATGTTGAAATATAGCGGTAGGAGCTTTTCGCTCTTTGCCCTTACAGCAAGTCTCTTCACAGCAGGTTTTCATACAAGTTGAGGCTGCGGGAGAATAAGATCAAGCGCATCTTGTAACTGCTTACGCACGTTTTTTGCAAGAGCGTAATAAACCCAGGTTCCTCGCCGTTCCCACGTTACCAATTTGCTTTCCCGAAGAACTCTCAAATGATGCGAGACGGTCGATTGATCGAGATGGAGACCATCGGTGAAATCGCAGACACAAACCTCATGTTCGGCCCTTGCCAGGGTCGCCAATATCGAAAGCCTGTGCGGATCGGCAAGAGCTTTCAATACGAGAGCCGTCCCGGAAAAATCAGTTCTTACAATCCTGGTAGGCGGACAACAACGTTGTATTGACACACATCAATATTACCTGCTATATTGAAAACTGTCAATATAGGTCAGCGGGTTCCATTCTTAATCGTTGACTGCCATAAGCGAAAAAGCCAAGGGAACTCCAGAGGCGCTTTCCGGCAGAGCGTAGAGTCGGTTGCCCAAAGACTCCATGCTTTCAAAGCGTTGCCACCCTAACCGATCGTGCTCATGAAAAAACATGAGTCGTAGTCCAGCTTCAGCGACACCCGAGATTATTTCCGAAACGGAGTGAACCCATTGATGCGTCATGGCGTGCTCGATGGCATCACCGGTATAGCTATATGGCTCCTCCGAAATGAGTTCGATCGGCGAATCCTGCCATCCATTTCTCAGAATTATTCGAGTTGTGCCGTCTGGAAGACGCAGTTCCTGCGCATCCTCAACGAGCGGATGGCCATCCGCAAGATATAACCTTCCGCTCGGAGCGAGCATCGATGCGGCCACCCTCATCCAAGAACGGACATCCGGTATCCAACATAAAACGCCCCAGGTTGCGTACACCATGTCAAACTCGCCGGGAACCGCTTTTCGCACATCGTGAACATCAGTCTCGATAAAGCGAGCTGGTATCTTCATTTCGCGAGCTAAGTTCGTTGCAAAAGCAATGGCGTTGCTCGAAAAATCAACGCCCGTTACGTGCGCACCCCGTCTCGCCAGTGATAATGTGTCCAATCCAATATGGCATTGCAGATGCAAAATTCTAAGACCAGCGACATCTCCAATCTCCCCAGCCTCTATCGGAAAGAGCGTATCCCGACCAGCCTTGAAAGCGCTTATCCCGTAAAACCCGGTTCCATCCCGCCCGTGCGCAACTGCTTTATCTTCCCAATTCGCACGATTAACCGCGATGCCATTAGCTTGCTCTACCATACATTTAGCCTCACCAATGCAATTCTGCCCATTTGAACATACCCCTGTGGGGAAGCGGTTACGAGAGGTCAAAGGACGCCTCGGAATATCCCCGAAATCTCCGCACCGAAAGTGAGACGACGATGATCAAAGAAATAGCGTTCACCGCCTACCCCGCTGCCGACGTGTCCAAATTGCGGGATTTTTATCGCGATACGCTTGGTTTAGAATTTACGGGACCATACGAACAAGATGGTGTACTGAAATATGACGAAGCTTCGATTGGTAACGGATATTTCAGCATCATGACAACCGAATGGACGGAGACAGAACCCGGCACGGCCGCGAGTATCGTTTTCGAGGTAGACGATGTTACAAAAACCAAAAATGAACTAACGAGCAAAGGTATTGAAACCCAAGATATCTACGAAACGCCTGTTTGTAAACTTTTCTCATTCAAGGATCCTGAAGGCAACAAGGTCACCCTCCACCAAATTACCGTCCCGCATTAGGTCGTTCGTTCGTGCACCCCACGCCCCAAGTGCTCATGTTTGAGCAGATTTTGTGATGCGAATCATTCTATGGGATTTCGACGGAACTCTTGCAACGCGTGATGGTATGTGGGGCGGAGCGCTCAGAGATGCTTTACTCGCCTGCAACTCCGATCTAGAATGTGAACTCCAGGATGTGCGGCCTTTCATCATGCAAAGGTTTCCTTGGCATGACTGGCATTCACCGCACTACGACCTAGATTCGTCCGAGAAGTGGTGGAACCACGTCTTCCCTTTATTCAGAACCGCTGCCAAGGCGTTTGGCTTTGACGACGCTACTGCCGAGCACATTACGATAATCACCAAAGCCAACTTCCTTAACATAGAAGCATGGGAACTCGCACCTGGCGCGCAAGAAGTGCTCGAGACCCTAAAAACATCCGGTTGGCGGAACGTCATAACATCGAATCATGTGCCAGAACTTCCCGAAATAGTGGAGGGACTCGGCATCGCACCGTATATCGATGATATCTTCTGTTCGGCCCACCTCGGTGTTGAAAAACCGAACCCTGCGTTCTTCCAGCTTGTTCTCGATCGATTACCTCGTCCACACGATGCGTACGTAGTTGGTGACAACCTCAACGCAGACATAGGCGGCGCACGGGATGCCAATTTACCGTGTGTTCTGGTTGGACAGACACATCCGACCGCTGACGCCTCCGCGCTTACGTTACGCGAAGTTCCAGCATTACTAGAGTCCTTGGCGGAGAAGAGAACCAGCGAAAGGTCTTAGGCCCCTAGCATTGACTTGCTAGACAAGAATAACGTTTAATACTCGCATGCGGCTTTTCCATTTCAGCGAGGAGAGCGACATCGACGTTTTCGAGCCCCAACCGGTAAACATTCCGTCGACTCGAGCCCCAGGATCGGAATGGCTTAATGGCCCCCTTGTCTGGGCTATCGACGAATGGCACCAACCTATGTACCTTTTCCCTCGTGATTGTCCGCGTATTCTGATATGGCCCGTACCCTCGACGACACCAAATGATCTGCGTATATATTGGGGAGCGTCCTCCCACCGCATGATCGCATCTATTGAATGGAGCTGGCTTGAGAAGCTTTCCGGCGTTGTCCTCTACCGATATGAACTTCCCGTGAATTCCTTTGAGTCTCTCGATGACGCCGGCATGTGGGTTTCTCGCACATCAGTGAAACCAATCAACGTTGAGCAGATTAATGATATTCGAAGCGCACTACGTGCATGTGAAGTCGAATTGCGCATCATGCCATCTCTTAGTCCGCTAAAAGACCTTTGGACAACATCTATGCACGTTAGCGGAATTCGCCTCCGTAACACATCAGAATAAACGTGGTGATGATTAAAAATCTCCAATCAAGACGATCGTCTTCATATGCATCGTCACTTCTTCATTACGTTGATATTCGTCAAAGATGCGATCGATGGAAGCGTGCAATTCCCGAGCATTAGGTCCACTTTTAGGGAAATAGGAGGTACTATTAGCACGGGCATGAAGGCGATCGCGCCCTAATGTTTGAGCGTTCGGTAGATTAACTACGGTTATGGTTCGCCAGCCAGGGTACGCCTCAAAGACCCCGCGTCCATTATCACGTCGTTGCTCCGTTTGATCGGTCGCAAATTTCCGGGCTATCTTACTGTATTCGGCCGTAAAGAGGTCGGCATCGTCTCGCTCATTGTAGACGAGCGCCGCGCGTCCGCCTGGACGGACAATGCGCTTCATTTCTCGCAACGCGGCTTCGTGCTTAAACCAATGGAAAGCCTGAAACGCCACAACGAGGTCCGAGATTCCAGGTTCGAGCGTAGTAGCTTCAGCGGTTCCGGCGACCCATTCGACGTTCGCCACCTGCGCAGCGTGCTCACGCATCTCGGCGTTGGGTTCGATTGCAATAACTTTGGCACAGCTCGCGGCCAGGAAGCGCGAAGAGATCCCGGTGCCGGCCCCAAGATCGACGGCGATTAACGAACGCGGGTCGCGGAGTCCATTGAAAAGGGCATCTATTACACCGGGTGGATACGATGGTCGCCCTCCGACGTAATCGCTCGCTCGGCCTGTGAAACGCTCAGTTGCGTCCATTGCCCTCCTTTTGACTACACCTGTGCGAACGCCTAGAGGCGTAGAGTTAGCGCCACTTGCCGCAGGTTTAAGCGGAATCGGGACAATACATTCAAGCAGATATTATGCACGCAACGGAAATGGAAAGCCTAGAATGAACGTGGACATTTACGAAAAGCCCATGACGGCGCTCGTTGACCTTGCCACAATTCCAATTGCCTTCGAAGTCCATTATGTTTTTGATGTTACAATCCAAGGCGAGGCGCAGAACGAATTTATTCTTTCAAAACACGAATTAGAAGTCCCCTACGTAAAGGATTACGATACCTATAAGGGGGAGGGACCAACGAGATGGCGCTCGCACTTCGACCTATCAAACTGGGGATTTATCCTGGCATATAGTAACAATCAGCTGGTTGGCGGAGCAGCGATCGCTTTTGATTCCCCTGATATCACAATGCTGGAGGGACGAAAAGACCTAGCAATTCTTTGGGACATTCGAGTCCTACCCGAGAAGCGCGGCCATGGAGTGGGATCTGAACTTTTTCAAGCTGCTGAACGATGGGCCATTTCAAAAAATTGCCGAGAATTGAAAGTTGAAACTCAAAATGTTAACGTGGCCGCATGTCAGTTCTATAAGCGGCATGGTTGCGTTCTTAAAGCAGCCAACCCGTTCGCCTATCCCGACCTTCCGGAAGAAATCCAGCTGCTCTGGTACAAAAACCTATAGGTCGAACGTCGCTACTCCTTCCTGCAGTTCATTTACACGGGTTACCACTTCACCATCGGGCCGAACGATGCAGGTGCAGCCGTAGCTCATCTCGTTGGCATGATAACCTGTTATTTTACCAACGACATCTGCAGAGACCACCCAGCAACCTGTTTGCAACGCACGCGCTTTGAGACACTCGACGGTGCGTTCCCGGTTTGAGTCCGCATTTGGGGGACGTAACATATTGAAAAGTGGAAAACATAACAGGCGTGCACCTTGATCTGCAATGCGCTGCGACGCCTCCGGAAAGTTTGAATCCCAGCAAATGTTAATCCCGAACTTCCAACCTGACACCTCAAAAACCGGAAACTCTGTGCCCGCTTCAAAGCCTTGTTCGTTTGGATGGGTCTTTGAGTAAGCGCCGAGTATCCGGCCACTGGATATAACCATTGCACTGTTGTAGAATTTCTCAAGGCGCCGTTCGATGAAACCTAGGATGATCGTCGTACGTATCGTAGCAAATCGTTCTAGCATCTGTTTTACGATCGGATCATCGGTCGATAGCGCTCGCTGTGCAATTCTTGTCAGCTCGGTGGCATAACCTTGGAGATAGCATTCGGGGAAAATAGCAAGATCGACAGCTTGAGCATCGCACCATTCTAAATCTTCATGGGTCCGCTCAATGACTCCAGTGATATCATCATATTTGGGCACGCGCTGAAATGCAGCAACACGAAGAGTACCGTTAAGCATTCTTCAGCACGCTATACCGACTTGATCATTAGCAAACACGGGATACCAGGCCAGGTTCCCTCGATTTCCTCAATCGGCTCGAACCCAACCGACGTATAAAACTTCCGCGTCGCATCGTATGCTGCATTCGATCGACTGGGTCCCATCGTCTTGACCGTAAGGTAGCGACTGCCGTTATCCTTAGCCCACCGAGCGGCGACATCCACCAACTCCGAGCCAAGACCGCGGCGGTGGAGCGATGGTCGGACGGCCATCACATGTATTTCGGTTGTAACTTCCGAAGTTTTTCTGACCACCACAAAGCCACCAACGATCCCCCCGTTCACACAGCCAAACATGTCTGACTGCTCCGCGACAGAGACGTAGGCCTCGAGAGCTTCGGGGATGCCGAACCAGTCAGGCAGTTCACCGAGGATCTCGCGACACACCTGGGCTCGTGATTCGCGAATCGGAAGTACCGAAAATGCAGACATCATTGGTGGTTTCGACACATGCGCGCCGCAGTCTCCCCACTAGACAAATTTTGTCGGGTGTGGTATATCGGAATCTCGATCATGAGATAGCATTGTTCAGCATGAGCCCCGACACCGCTAAATGAGCGGCTGAATTACATTGCTATTATTGCTTCAAAGGATACAACCGTGATCGAACCAAAAAATCTTACCACGCACTATGCTGCCAAATCCTCCTATGGAGGACTCCTACTTGACGGCGTCACCGGTACTGGTAAATCAACGATTCTCGCAATACTATCGGAAATCTTGGGCGCCTCTCCGGGGTGGAGACGCACAGGTATTTTCCCTGAAGAACAAACGTATGGTGACTTTTGGGATGAACTCCAAGCTAATCCTGAAAGTCCGGATGAATATAAAACACGCTTGCTTGCAAAAGTGGTGACCGAGGTAGAGCAAGCCCGAGCGGTTGATAGTGACTATCACTTTATTTTAGAACGCGCTCAATATTCTCTATATGCTGCGTTACCGGACTGGCGACTATACGCGTCATTTGACGAACGCTTGTCGCGGTTCAATCCCATAGCGATACTCCTTGACATCAGCGACGAAGCATTGAAAGAACGGAGCGTCAATCGGAACGATCGTCCATGGGCTAGGGATCAATTGATACAACTCCACGGTAACGAGAGCAGCGCCATTAAATCGCTACGCGGCACGCAAGATCGCCGGAAAGAGGCGCTTGAATTCAGCAAAATTCCGTACCGCATTATAGATACCACTAGCGGCAAATGGGATGTCCATGCGGCTGAAATAAAAGCCATCCTAATGGGAACTTGATATGGCGTTGCTTCATCTTATCTGTGGTCTGCCTTGTTCCGGCAAATCGACCCTGGCGAAACGACTTGAGCAAGAGCTGCCTGCTCTAAGGCTAACACCTGACGAGTGGATGGCTCGACTTGTCGGCGAGGGCGGTGATGAGAAAAAGCGCGAGATTGTTGAAGCAATCCAATGGGAGATTGCACTACACGCTGTTAAGCTTGGTATCAACGTGATTCTAGAGAATGGCTTCTGGTCCCGTAGTGAACGCGAGGATCTCAGGGCAAGGGCAGCCGCGTTCGGCGTGAAGGTGAAGTTGCATTTTTTAAACGTGCCTCTAGAGGAATTGCATCGCCGCCTCGTTGCGCGTAATGCTTCTTTACCTCCAAATACCTTTCGCGTCACGGAGGAGGAACTGAACCTTTGGTGGACCTGGTTCGAGCCGCCGACATCGGAGGAACTGTGAGCAGCTTTATCTCGGGTCTTGATCTTAGCGAGGCATTCTTTGCAGAGGTTCTTCGTCCGCTTCTAGCGAGCGCATTTCCACAATTGGAATATAGCTGTGGACTGCTAGGCTCCGGCTCTGAAGTGCTTGGATTCGATGATGAAATGTCAACGGATCATCACTGGGGCCCTCGTGCAATGCTGTTTCTGCTTGATGCTGACTATGAATCGATGAGCCGTCGGATAACTACCGTCTTGTCTCAAAAGTTGCCTCACTCGTTTCGCGGTTATCCAACAAACTTTACGCCCCCAGACCTCAATGATAACGGCACACAGATGCTACAGCTGAAGGAATCTGGGCCGATAAATCATCGGGTTGAAATATTCACTATTCAAGGTTTCTTCAAGGATTATATCGGCTTTGACATCGCTAAAGATTTAACCCCATATGATTGGCTGGCGATCCCGCAGCAGAAGCTTCGGTCGGTAACTACTGGACGGATATTCCATGATGATCTTCGTCTCGCAGAGGCTCGTTCCAGATTTTCTTATTATCCGCGGAACGTATGGCTATACTTATTGGCAGCGGCTTGGAAACGAATTGAGGAAGCGGAACATTTGGTTGGCCGAAGTGGATATGTCGGCGACGAATTAGGCGCGACTATCATCGCAAGCTGCATTGTGCGCGACATCATGCGCGTCTGCTTCCTGATGGAGAAGCAGTATATTCCTTACCCAAAATGGTTTGGTACCGCTTTTAATGAATTAGAATCAGCAGCTGACCTCGCTCCACTCCTAGCCTTGACTCTTACGGCACACGACTGGAAAGATCGCCAAGGGTATCTATGTAGTTCGTATGAGGTTCTTGCAACGAAGTTCAATGAGCGTGGAATAGTAGATATGCTCCCCACAAAACCTGAGCAATTCTTCAATCGACCTTTCTTGGTGTTAAGCAAAGGCCGATTCTCTCAAGCCCTTATTAAGAAGATTGATGATCCCGCGGTTAAAAAACTGCTCGACAAGCCTCTCATCGGATCCATTGACATTTTTAGTGACAGTACTGATTTGCTCACCTACCCCACGCTTTTCTCTGCCTTGGTTCACCTTTATGAGTGAGGGTACGTGCGATTATCTTAACCAGTGGGCACGCGATTCTTTCACCGATAAAGTCGTCTTGATAACGGGGGCTAATAATCCGTATGGGATAGGTGCGGGAACGGCCCGTGCTTTCGCCGCCCTAGGCGCTAAAATTGCCATTTCTTACCTATCGCTCCCCCGTGAACACCCCTCCGATTTTCAGGACGAATCTGATACGATATTCGGAACTGCTTTCTATGGGCTACAACGCTCCAAGTCGGCTGACGAGGTGGTTAGTTCTGTACGGGGTTCCGGTGGAATTATCGCCGCGTTTGAATCGGACTTTAATGAGCCTGGATCATCTAAGAAATTGTTCGATTGGGCTGAAGAAACGTTCGGCCCGGTCGATATCCTTATCAATAGTGCGGCACATTGCGAGCCCTCGGGGGATACCATACTCTCCGTCACCACAGATATGATCGACCAAACTCTATGTGTTAACGTTCGAGCTATGGTGCTTCTTATACAAGAATTCGCAAGCCGCCATAAGCATCGTGCTGCGACCTTTGGGCGTATTGTTAACCTTAGCACCGACGCAGCCCAAGCCTTTGCGAGTCAAATCATCTACGGTGCGAGCAAAGCCGCGATTGAGGCATTGACGAGAAGTATCGCAATTGAACTTGGGCCCTTGGGGATAACGATAAATGCGATTGCGCCAGGACCAACGCAAACCGGTTACATTTCCCCTGAGGCTGAAGCGCGGTTACTCCCTGAAATTCCTGGCGGCCGACTAGGTACGCCAAATGACATAGCACATGCGATACTTTTTCTTAGCTCGAGGCAATCCGGTTGGATAACTGGCCAAATTGTTCGTGTTGCAGGTGGGCACGTGGTCTGACCAGAGTGGCGCTTTTATTTTTCTCTGTTGCTAACATCTTACCCGACGATTGACAAGGTTATCATTCGCTGATAACTTCTCTGGGTGCCTCTAGAAAGCTATACCCTGTAAGTATCAGGACGCAATCACGCTTTTAGAAGCTTTCTGGGCCGCAGTAGACGGTATTCTACGGTCGACACGTAGTTTTTCTAACTACACACGGATTGTCTAGGTCATTGTAGTCGATAAGGATTGAAGCCGCTTGTTGCGGCCGGTGGTTTCGCACGTAAATACGTTGTCCCTCAACATATCGCCGATTATAAATCGTGTCGGGATCGAGAGCAGCGGCGTCAAGGGGCCCAACGTTTGGCCCGTTGCGGCGCACACCGCGCTCCATGACAACGGGTAAATCTACATCGAGAAAGATCGAAAAGTCCCAATAAGCGATAAGTTCAGGGCGGTGCAAGAATATGCCGTCAAAAAGCAATATATCGTTATGGTTTGCACGGAGCGGGGGGCCATCCACAGGCTCATCTAATTCGTGATTAAAAGCTGCGATACGGTACATAAGCGAACCGCCCGGACTTAAGGGGTCGAGAAGCATCTTCTTCAATTTCACAAAATCATAGGAGTCGTAAAAAAATCCCTCGGGCGAATGCTTACCTTTGGCATACCGTATCGCTTTCGGATTGTGAAAATTATCTATCGTCGATCGAATTACGGTTCTCCCCAGACTTTCAAGTCGTTTTCGAAGGTCGTCGGCAAGGGTAGTTTTTCCAGCTCCAGCCTCACCGTCGATTCCCACGCGCACGATCGGACCCGCCTGTAGCTTATTAATGTGAATCGCTAAATCATTAACGAAATGATCGTGCAGAGTCAAAGCAGTGCCTCGTTCGATTGAGAAATAATGAATAGACTGGCGTTACGCCGGCCGCGTGACTTTCCTTGCATTACGGCACTTCGGCTTCCATTTCTTCGGGGTCTTCTTTAGGTTTGAAGAGTGCTTGCGCGACGAACGTTGGCACGATCGCAGTTAGAATAACGACCGTTACTAGCGTAGTGTACTGTGCCTGATTAATGTAATGATGCGTCAAGCCGTATAGGGCCGAAATCGTTCCGAACGTGAGGCCAGTTGCCATCATCAACGTGAGGTAGTTCGCGTCGCGAGCCTGAAACTTGAACAGCCTGGCTGTCGGTAAGACGCCTAATATTTTCGCACCCACCTTGACAGCAAAGAATGCTGCTATCAGTCCGATGCCATCCCACGCTTCACGAAGCGAAACGTACGTGCCAGCCTTGAGGAAATAAAATGGCGTGAGTAATGTCATGGTTATCGTTTGCAAGCGGCGCTTAACGTTGCTATGGGACATCATCATGCCGGCACAGGCTAAACCAAGAAAATATGCGGGGAGGACCCCTTCACTCTTGGCGTATGTCGCGACTGCGCTGAGTATAAAGATGACTGCGAATAGAACACGGAATCCAGGTTCACTGACGTACCGCTGAGTACGCTCGATCATACCAGGAAGCACTTTAGGAACGATTACCATAGCGGCAATAATTGCGGCAACGAGCAGCACGAGCCAGAGATTATAGTTTGCGAAAAGTAAGCCGAGCGCAACAACTGTTCCAAGATCGGTAAAGAAGCATGCCGCAAGCACAAGTTGCCCGAACTGTTTCCCGGCTAGACCGGATTCTACCATTACCGCATACACAACCGCGACTGACGTCGTTGACATCGCAACACCGGCAATCTTTGCACCTTCGAACGACCAGTGCGCGAAAAAGAACGCGTACAATCCAGCAGCTACGAAAGGAGCGCCAAACGACACAGCTCCAATCGTTGTCGCCGGAACGATCTGTGTTCGGAGGACAACGGGGTCAATCTCGGCTCCGGCTAAAAATGTGAGCAAAATGCTTCCAAAACCAGCTACAAAATCGATCCATGCATTGGTGTGCAGCCCGATGAGATTTCCGGCAAGCATGCCGATGATAATCTCCACGAGTGCGGCCGCCATCTTAAATCGAATCGCTAGGAAAGCGCTAATCGCCGCTAATGTCATCCAAACCGCGGCGACCGTCCACATGTTTCCGTTGTCAATTATGTGCATAAAAAACTCCCATCTAAGCGTAATGTAGATAGGAGCCATCAGCCGTATGCCGGCGGTTAAGGGCGGTGCTCCATCGCCTCTATTATTTTCATTCTTGCACGAGTCGGGGGCACAACCTTCTAGCTCTAGTGCTACGGGATGCGGATTTCCCACTGGTAGGGCCGAGCGTGTTGGCTAGGAAAAGCCGGGTTCTCTCCGGAAATCGGATCACAGTACCTTAGAATGGGCGCTGTGATCACTTTCCCGTGAAGCTCCCACGAAGGTTCACAGGGGATCTTGACATGGGTAGATCGACCGTTTTAATGGCCCGGAAACGCGAGCGCGCGCGTTTAGCGGGCCTGTGTATCACGTGCTGTAAATGTGTGCCACCTTCCGGACGTGTCACTTGTGGGAACTGCAAAATAGCGACATTAGAACGGAAACGACGCAAACGCGAGCGAGATCGCGCAACAGCGGAATTTCAACAAATCATCTTGGCCCACGAACGAGCTGGCGATAAGGCCCATGAACATCGTCTTTTTGACAACGCGGCACAACATTACCAAGAGGGGTTAAACGTTGGGGCAATCGCACCCGATGATGTTCAGCGCCTCGCGCAGAAGCTTCGCTCCGTATCGCTCTTGACGAGCGATCCTGCCGCGGTAAATATCTGGCTTGAACATGGGCTGGGTTCGTATCTCAGCGACGCCCAAAAAGCCGAGCAGGCCGTTGAAACGCTCGCACAGCGGTCGGTGCACATGTGGCTTGCTTCGAAGGGTCGAGAAGCACTAGCGCTCTGCGAAGAGGCCGTGCGTATAGCAGAGAGATACGGCACGAGCCGACTTAGTCAGCGCGCCAAGCTGCGTTTAACAAATCGCTTGGTTGTTCTGGGGCGCTTCGATACTGCGGCCCGGTATATAGATACCCTCGGAAGCATCGAACTCACCGAAGATCTTGCTCTCCGGATGCCTTATTATTGGCAAAAGGGCTTCATTGCTGCGATGCGAGGATCGCCCATGGAAGCCCATGCGTGTTTCGGAAAAGCTGTTCGATGCGCTAAAGATGGTCCTAGCCTCTACCAGATCGCAACGGTTTTATGGAATTATGCGATTGCAGCGATGGCGTTAGGCGATATCGAACGCGCAAGAGCACACTGCGAGGAAGCACTGTTGATCGTGCGCCGAAACCATGCGGGATGGCTCGTTCCGCAAATCTGCACAGTGTACGCGCAAATTCTTGCGCGGATGGGACGCTACACGAGTGCCCACGATTACCTGCTTGAAGCTCTCGCATCGGATGCACACGCTCCCATCCTGGAAGAACAGTTCGCCTCGGTCGGTATCCCGATTGCGTTGCAGCTCAAGGATGAGGCGACACTGCAAAAATGCAATCGTCCCGCTGCAATCGATTTGGCATTTCAATCGGGTGAGCCGGCCCGTGTCGGACCGGTAGCCGCAGCTTTTGCCCGACTTTATGCCAAGCAGAACCAAAAGCATAAAGCAAGCACGCTGCTCCTCCATCGCGCCTTGGAAATCGTTACCTACGTTGATGAAAGCATCGATCTGCCGTTGGCAGTCGCGCAGTACGGAGCACGTTCGGATATCCCGGCTGCACGTGCGCTGCTCGAGGCACGCATACGTCTCCCAACTGCCAATGTTGCGCAGGCGTGCCTGTTGCTTTTTGACGCGCTTGCCGCGCAACGCACGCAACAGGGAAACCAGCAGCAATGGGCGACGGAAGCTGCCGAGCAATTTGATCGGCTACAATGGTATGCCTATAGTGATCTTGCGCGCTCGCTCCTACCCTTTCCGCATCCAATTTCAGCTGCACGCACCGTGACTGTACATGAACAGGGGTTTTCAAGTGCGCTGCCCACGCTTACCGATCGTGAACGGCAGATCGTGGAACTCGTGCTCAAAGGGTTAACCAGCCGCGCCGTTGCGACCGAACTTGCAATAAGCCCTCGTACCGTCGATTCGCACATGAACACGATTATGAACCGACTCGGGATTCGTTCACGATATCAGCTTGCGGACGTTTTAGCCGAACCACCTATACCCGAAAGATAACATCTGTAATTTACGGATGTGGACTTTCCCTGCTCCGTGTTAGAGTTCAAAAGCGGGTCTTTATTGCTTTGGCTGTGCCACGGGGCGCGGGGATGGATTTTGTGTTGAAAGCGACCTATCTTGTTGTTTTTGTTTTCGTGCTTGCGTTTGTTGGTTTCCTCTTGCCGCACGCAGCCGACGCACAGGTTAGCCCGACGAGCGCCGCCTCAATCACTGGCAGCGTCAGCGATAGCGCGGGCAAACCGGTAGCCAACGCAACGGTTACATTAAGCGGCCCGAAGATTGCCTCAACGCGAACCGATGCGCAAGGTCTTTTCGTCTTCACCAATGTACCACTGGGGACGTACGCTATTTCCGCTGCAGCGGAGAGTTTCGGAACGGCGACCCGGAGCGTTTTCGTGCAAGGCGATACGAATGTGGCGATTCAATACGAACCCACGAGAGTAAACGGACTCAAAGTCATCGCGAGTGTATCGAGTATTGTCAATGCACAGTTTAATATAACGGCAGCATCGGTAACGCAAGTAAGCCCTCTGCAAAATGCGCTCGAAGGGCAAACCTCATGGCGCAAAATCCTCGACGAGATTCCCGGTCTCTCCGCAGATGGCGAACAGGCAGGGAGATTGCCATATGCTGCCATGCCTGACGATCCATTCAACCCGGTCCTGATTTCATTCGACGGTGCATTGCCCTACGAGACGGCGATTCTGTTGGATGATATGCCGCTCATCGGCGGTCAGGGGCTCCTCACCACTGATGTCCCCGGTGATTTGAGTTTTTATGGTTTGAATGCCTTCAGCGCAGCAGATGTCGTAAGAGGTCCGGGCGCCTCCTCGCCGAGCATCGTCGACTCGATTAGCGGCAGTTTCGTTTTGCATCCTGCCGGCGTGGTCGGGACAAATCAATATGGTCTTGCAGTGAGCACCGATCCGTATGGCGGTATAATTGCAAATGCCGTCGCCTCCGTTCGCTGGCATAAGCTCTCCGCAACCGTGACCTACGGAGTGAACGACAGCCCGGGCCCGTTGAATCAGGCGGTTTACTCCGCATTTACGACCCTGACTCCGAGCACGATAAACGGATCGGCTTTTACATGCACCGGTGCATGCCCGAAAGTACAACTAACCAACCCGAACTACTCGAGTACTTCGGGTTCGTATCCATTCTACGGTTACAGCAATGGATTCATCATGTGTTGCTGGCAGGCAAGCGACGCTTGGAGTGTCCATAGCGGCGCGATTTCATTGCATTATGCCGTCTCTCCATCGTTGAGCGCAGACGTTTTTTACTCTGGAGAACTGCGCAATGGAGGAGTACCATTTGCCC
>Ga0207052_10222_pt1 | contig 17043 bp, 13 predicted proteins | sample Alteio_BWMinCont_62_FD_153294 | JGI IMG/M metagenome (GOLD analysis project Ga0207052, IMG submission 153294) | Enriched cells from forest soil in Barre Woods Harvard Forest LTER site, Petersham, Massachusetts, United States -... | ecosystem: Environmental > Terrestrial > Soil > Temperate forest >...
CATCGAAGAGGTGATTCCCCACATTGGCTCGCTCCTGAATTCGAGCATGGAACAAGTGATCCAAAGATCCGAAGTCGTGGTGATTGCAGCTGCCGGACTGGACCGGGAGACGCTACGCCGAAGCCTGCGCCCGGATCAAGTCGTGATCGATCTCGTGAACCTTGAGAGATCACGTCGTCCCGACAATGTGGCTGGGTACGAAGGCATTTGTTGGTAGCCGCATAAAAAAAGCCGGGCCTTTGGCAGGCCCGGCTGTTGTTTCCACTTCATCAAGCTAGTGCTTGTTAACAACGTTCGCGGATAGCGGAACCTGTTGCGGGCTACCGGGAGCATTGTCGGCAATATTCAGAGTCGCCGTGCGCAGACCCAAATCATCAGCATAGAAGTAGACGGCAATCTGACAGCTCTTGCCGGCTCCGAGCGACTTGCCGCAGAAACTAAAGAAGGAGAAGTCGTCGTCGGTGGCGCTGATAGAGATCTTGCTGATCTGGAGCGTGGCGGTACCCACGTTCTTCAGCGTAAGGTTCTGCGAGGACCAGCTACCGTATCGCACGTTTCCGAAGTTGATGCTCGTGGGTGAGAGACTTACCTGCGGCCCTCCTGACACCGTCAAGGTGAAGTTCTGCCCGCTCGAGCCGGCAGTATTGGTAGCGGTGAAGCTGATATTGAACGTGCCACCGTTTGTCGGCGAACCACTGAGCGTGCCCGTGCCGTTGCCGTTGTCGTGGAAGCCAACATTGCCCGGCAGACCTCCCGACTCACTCAAACTGGGGGTCGGAAACCCTGTCGTCGTTACGGTAAACGAACCCTGCACGCCCACTTGAAACGTGGTGTTGTTGGGGCTCGTGATCGCCGGAGTCTGAAGCACCGTGAGCGTGAAGCCTTGCATCACGTTGCCGGCACTGTTGCTGGCCATCAATGTAATGTTGTATACCCCGCCGGTGTTAGGCCCAGGCGTGCCTCCAAGGGTCGCAGTTCCATCCCCGTGATTCACGAGGGTGACTCCGCTCGGTAACCCGCCACTCTCGGTGATCGATGCCGCTGGAAAACCAGTCGTCGTTACGGTAAATGAACCCATTGTTCCAACCTGGAACGTCGCGTTGTTCGCACTCGTAAAGACAGGCCCTTGGCCGACGGTGAAGTTCGAGGTTTGGGTGTTGGTGTCCAGCACGCTATCTGTCGCCGTCACCACCAGGCTTCCCGGCCCTAATTGGTTGAAGACTACTTGTGCACCGTTGTTAACCGGGCTGCCGTTAAGCAGTCCAGTGCAACTGGTGATGGTCACAAACGGGGCGTTGGGATCGGGAGCGCAAGTAAACCCAATGGTTACTGTCTGGCCTTCGATAACGGTCGATCCATTGGCGGGAAAAGTGATGGTTACCGAGGGCAGCGCGGTGCAATTTTGCGCGACGACAAAGTCAGAGAAGCCCTTGCTGCCTCCGTGTGTGCCAGGATCGTTGCGGGTCTGCGTGAAACTCTCAATGATATTTTGCCAGTTGTTAGTACCAATCGGAGCCTTTAGGACGCAAGCGCCGGTGATGGTCTGGGTGGTATTGAAGTTGTTGAAAAGATCATAATTGAGGTTCGTGCAATCGCTGCTGCCCGAACACTGCACCTCGAAGTAGGTGCAGAGCCCTCCGGTTCCTTCGTAGATCACGCACTGCGCGTTGGTGAAGGGAGTACCAGATAAGCGACTGCTATCGAAGGTAGTTTGATCGATTGGAATCGCCGTCACCGCGACGCTATCTCCACTGTTCGCGTTGGAGTACTGGAGTTTGTGGTTGTAACTGCCAAAAAGGTAATTGGTCTGGACTGTCTGGGGCGACGGGGTCAGCGTCTGGGTAATCGTGGTTTGCGCAGTTGCAGGAGTAAAGGTCCAACTCAGGATGTCGTTCTGTTCGTAAAATCCGCCCTCGGCCCCTGTGAAACCCACCCACGCGCTGCCGTTGTTCAAGGTTAGCAAAGTTGAAAGATCGACGCTGACCACGAGCAGAGGTGTTCCTAAGTTATCGACAAATATGCTCAAGGTACCGGGGTCGTACTGAAGTACTGCTGTGTGAACATTGCCATCGGCCAGAGTGATGCCACCAAGGTCAGCGACGATGCCCAAGTTCGCAGGGTTGCCATCGGGACAAATCGCCGTGTGATCTTGTGTATTCGCGTCTGGTCCGCAACTCTGCACAGCGATGTGATTGCCGTTCGGGTCCCACGCGGGATTCAAAAACGTGTCGAATTCAATCGCCAAACTGTTGGGGATAGCACTACCGAACTGGCCTGGCTCTGGATAACCATATCCGATCGCGCTCCCGGACGAGCCGGCGGCTGCTGTCCCTTGTCCACTACCGCTCGAATTCTGAATTACGAACGCGATACCGTCAGCTGGTCCATAGGGGTTCTGTTGGTTATGCGTGATCTGAAATTGAAAAACGGTTGTAAAGCCCGCAGAAACCGACTGCTGCTGAGTCTGGAACCACGCGGTTCCAGATACGGCAGACGTATTATCCGGCGTCAACTGCAATACGTATTGGCCGTTGGAGTTCAGGACCTGCTGTGTTGTGTTCCCGTTTGTCCCGTTCAGAGCTAAGCTGCTAACGTTGCTGAAATCGTTGAATGAGATCTGGGCGAACAAATGTGTCGTTCCCACTGCGACTACAACCAACAGAATTCGCAGCCATGCGTTCAGCCGCTGAGAATGGGCGATCATGGAACCTCCTGGATCTGTTTCTGTCGAATGCTGTGCTGGCTACTGGGATCGGCGCTACTGGCGCTCCCGGGGGACAGGAGTGAGAATGGTAATTCGCCCCAAGAGATTAGTCAATCGAAAGCGCGAGGAGAATCGACTCCCGGTAGAAAGTCCAGGGGAAGAGTTGGGCCAACTCACGGAATGGATCTGGAGTCCGCTGGCTCTTGACGAACTGAGCGTTCCAACGCTCCTGTCTCGTTGTTACTCGTGGAGACGGGCAAACGGACATTTCACTAAAAGCCAAGGCCCATATTGAAACGCAAGGACTTAGGGGGTTCGTTTTCGCAAACACCCGCTCCCCAGGAAGCTACTCTTTCCATCATGTTCCGCTCACGCTATAGGTTCACCACGAGAATGGGACACTCGCTTGTCCAACTCGGCGGCGTATCTATCCAGGTAGGGGCGGGACAGTACTGGCGAGTGGAACGAGAAATGCCGAAGGACTGGTTCAAGCAGGAAGCAGAGAAGGAGTTGACCGGGCGGAAAACGGAGCTGTGCGAGATCCTGCTATTTCCAATTTAGAGAGGCAAACCCCGGTCATCGAGCAGGGCTTGATTTGCTCTTTATGCCATCCCTGACAATCCGGGTTATTGGGTTAGTCCTGGTGTTGCATGGCCTCGCGAAATCCGCTGGGCGTGAGCGATTCCCTTTTCATCGATGGATGCGCGAATTTTAATCGGCCTCCCCGGAGTCAGCAGTGGCATGTGGTGGCGAGATGAGGCCGTGGTGATATCGACCGAAATACTCCGTTGCCCTGCTAAAGCGACTTGCAATTGATTCCCTGTCACCTTGCAGACCGTGCCGCGAAGCTGATGAACTCCGGATCCAGTACCCTCAACCGCAGCGAGCGGAGTTACCTCGGGTGGACACGTGACCACTGTGGGTGCAGAAGGTAACGCTGGCTTCCGTGCAGCCGCCCTCTGCGCTGCCGGTAGTGATGATAGTAGTCCGAAGATCTGTAGCTGCTCATTGCTGGCAACGTAGACCTTTCCGTTCGCTACGGTGGGGACAATGTTGGCATTACTGTTGACGGCGTGCGTCCAGGTTCCAGCCTGGGCAGAGAACAATCCTTGTGAAAGGTCGGAGCCCGCATAGGCATACAGAGTCACGGGCGTACCCGGGTCCTGATCTGAAGATGTGGCCGGCCGTTGCACGAACCACACGATAGCGGAGCCCGGAGTCGTCCCATTGGAAGAGACCACGGGAATGGTCCCGCCGTTGTCCGGTAGGCCATTCACAACGTTCGGGCCAGTTGTGCTATCAAACACCAGCTGCGTTGTGGGTGAAGTTTGAAGTTGATAGCTGATGACACCGGCGGCTCCACCGGTCAGAACGCGCGGTATGCCGTCGGATCCGACGAAATATGCAGGGCCGCACCAACATGAGCCGATCGTATTTAATTCCTGTACCACTCTGTCCGGCCCGCCCGCTGTATAGCCGCCGAGGCTGTCACGGTTGAGTAGAAACAGCGTTCCCCACTTAGCGCTGGCCACCGCAAGGTGCGGAATGTTGCCCAACTGATCGGGAAGCAGGAGCACACCGCCCGACGATACATCAAGGTCGTTCTGGTCCAGCGTGAAATAGAAGTAGGGAGTAAAACTGCTATGCAGGGTCTTCAAATCGCCAGACACGCGGAGAACGCTCTCCGGGTAGTTACCCGACTTGTTATAACTAGGCTTAGTAGGATCGCTGTTGCCAGTTGCGAAATAAACGTCGCCGCTTGCGTCGGTGGCCACGCCATAGCCTGACATCCAGATGGACGACATATAGAAGTTATCCGCACTATCATTAAGCCTGTTGGTGAGGCCACTATCCAGTTTCTTCAGTGTAGTGGCGTTATAGACTACGAGGGCACCGCGGGTAGTGGGATTGCCATCGCCGTTGCCACCAATGGCGACATAGATGTTGCCGTTGGCCTCGAGCAAGCCAGGACGCTGCAGGTTGTATTGGGAGCCAAATGTCCAAGTCGTACCATCCAGTAGTTTCGCTGAGAACTGAATGGTCACATGACCCAAGTCATTGCCACTGCTCAAGGAAAGGGCATGCAATTGAAAGGAGTCTACAGAGCCGTTGTAAATATCCGCGAGCACATACATCACCCCGCTCGTGCCCGCACTGCGATCAATCACGGGCGTGCTCAGGATGCCGACCATCGGATAAACATTGTCGTCGTTCTTGTACGAATCCGGGGCAGGAGTTCCCAAGTTTACCTGCCACAAGACCACACCGCTATCAGCGTCAATTGCATAAACGCTGTTATTTTCCGTAGCTACATACACCACGTTGTGAACTCCTTGGCCCTGGATCGTTTGTTGCAGTGCGACCAGGGGCTCGGCATCTACGCGCCCATCGAGCGGTACGGTCTGCAGCAAACCGAACGACTGCGCATTCACATTACTTGCAGTCAACAAGGTCTCGTTAGAAAACCACCCGGTGCGGAGGGCGTCGCCGTGATAGGTCAAGACGTCTTGCGGCGTGCCCGCTGGTGCCTTGGCTCCAACCTGGGAGAACGCGATCGGCCCCAACGAAAATAACGCGACGGCGAAGGTAGGTAGGGCGGAACGACGAAGAAACGAACGTTGCAACAGCATGGAAGTAGACCTCGAAAGGAGTAATTAGTACCAGGTGGGGATCCCGGCGGACTACAGGACCCTTGGTAGTTTACACTGAAACGCGTTTCGGAAAGCAGCAAAATCAGGAGTACTCTTGTCTCGCATGCCTTCATGCCGCCACGGGATACTTTCGTAAGTTGATGTCGTTCAGCAACATAGGGGGGCTATGATCGCCCAGCAGAGTGGGTCGCAACGGCCTCTCCCTCTAATGTCAGAATGAGCCGGCCTTCCTTCTCGCTCGCATACGCGACGCGCGCCCGTTCCTTGCCGGAGCCTTCAATGCGCCAACCATCACCCTCTTTTACCAACCTCATTTCCGCCCGCTGACGCCACCAACGATTCACCTCGCCAGGAGTAGTTGTCCAAACACCCTCGTTGTCGCGTAATTGAACGAGTCGGCGTAGCAGTTTCTCGTAAACATGGCGTTCCCTGGAGGTTGCGATGTAATCGGGGTGCGCAATGAAGCTCATCAGCCCGTGCCTTCGCGCGATGAGCTGAATTTGCTGTTGCCACAGGCAGGAAGAGTAATCATTGAGAATATTGAAGAGCGTGTAGTCCTGAGTTGTGGTCACTGGTAATTCCAGGATGCCGCCCAAGAAATAAGGCATGACTGTGCAGCAGCCACCGTGTTGCGGGTCGAGGTGAGCTACGTTGGGGACGGACATATCGTAGGAGAACTCGAGAGCGTCATACCAGAGCTGCTTGCGATAGAGACTGCCTGCCCGAAACCCCTCTGCGCCATAGGCCTGGCCATAGGCGTTGATTTCGGAGGCACGTTTGTGAAACTGTTCCTGATCCCGATACAGATGGCCGTCGTGGTTCAAATCGTGGACGACCACCTCGAATCCTCGACGGCGGATGGAGTCTAGGAACTCTGGGCTTACGACGTAGCGCTGCTCCGGGATGACCTGAAAAGACGCCTTGATGCCGAAGGAGTCGTCAAGGTCCATCAGCTCTCCGCAAAAATCACGACCCAGTTCAGTTTCCACGTCATGAGTCACAATGGCGCAACTAGAGGCGCCTTCCGGCCAAAACCAAATTATCGGTAGACGCTCGACTCGGCCAGCCTTCAAGACCAGCAACAACAAGCGTTCGAACATCTGATCCACCGAGCAGTCTACCGGCCAATGCGGAAATGGCATCTTGTCCCAGCCGCGCAAATGAAATTTCTGCAAATGCCTGCGCATTGCGACCGGAAGAGCGGGCCGCACAAAGTAGTACATTTTGGCAAGCGTCGACATGGGTTTGGTATGTCGCCAATCGTCCACGTATAGCTCGCGACGGAGGCTGGTAGCAACTTGCGATGGGTCGAACGGCAGATAAATCGTGCCGTCCTGGATCACTATGTCGGTGATCGCATCGTGTAACGTCCCGGTGGAGAGTTGAGATGGAGGCCACCCGCAATAACCTCCGAAGCAGGTTACGTCGCCAAGACGAAAATAGCCGCTCACCGACGACAGCGGCCCCTTCGGGGCAAACCGCATGTATCGTTCCGGGCAGCGGTAATACTGGGTTATACCTTCGATCATGGCTTTGTGGTCGGCGCTCCCTCTGTGCCTCCAGTTCTCGTGCATTTTGTGCTACCAACGCCTGTTTCACAATGAACTTTCGTCACCGAGTGTACGAGTGCCGAACTTCGCGGCCTGTGGCAGATATAATGCCAACTCGTATTTCACAAGCACAAGATTGGCCGGCGGTCTGGTCAAGTCGAACAGGTATTCACAGTACTACACGACGTCCCACTCTTTTCGCGGTTTCCTTTGGTACGAGCGACTGGCGGTAGGCTTCGAAAGCCCCCCCGAGATTCCTCCAGACATTGAGTTTGCAGTCGAATCGCCGTGACGGTTTGACGGCAAGCAGCCATCGCACTGTCCATACGCAAATCCTGCGAAGCGTATACAACGGCACTCCACGAACCTTCCACCTGGTAGCTGGATAGACCCCGTTTACACGGATGTCGGCCCGCGACTTATCAAACCACCACTTCAAAAAATACTCTTTCCGAACCCTCTCTTCGGTGATGGAATGATACACAACTGCCGAAGGCTGGTAATACAGCCTTTCTCCGGCATTCAGCAACCGAAGACTAAATTCGGTGTCCTCGCTGCGAATTTCGCTGCCAGGTTGCGGACCCAGATCGGTGCGGAAATTACCGTGCGTCTCGAAGGCCTGCCGGCGGAAGGCCATGTTGGTTCCGAATGGAGGCTCGTTGAGAGGTCCAGCTCTGAGACCCCGCTCCCAAAGCGCCAAAGGCGCCCCGTCGTAAAGTCCACTGAGCGACAGCCAGCGCGGAGGAGTGAAGTCACGCTCAGGGAGAATCCGCCCGGCTGATCCGAGCCACTCACCGCTGCCCAAAGGTGCCGTCAAATCTTGCAGCCAGGTTGGCCCCACGGTCACATCGTCGTCAAGGAAAGCCAGGATGTCGCCGCGAGCCTCGCGAATCCCAGCATTAAGAGCGTGCGACTTCCCCTGCTTCGGTTCAAAACAATAACGAAAGTGACCCGGGTGACTACGCGAGAATTCCTCCGCCACTTCACGGGTTTGGTCGGTCGAATTGTTGTCTACGACCAGCACCTCCCATTTGACCGAATCAGAAACGGTAGAGGAGGCTACGCTATCAAGAGCTCTTGCCAACCTCTGGCAGCGATTGTAAGTACACAGGATTATGGTGACTGTCATCGGTTATACCAGATCACACGAGTCCAAGCCTACGTAACAGGGGTCTTAAAGGACGCCCTACTATAAGGGGTCGAGTCATGACTGCGCGGCTCGCTGCAAGCCCCCCCCGCCAGAATTCGCTTTCTCTCCAGTGTATTCGAGCGACTGTGAGGTAAAGATCCGAGATCTGCCGCCTTTCAGCAAACCTCAAGTCAGAATGCAAAAACTCGATCGCTGCATTGAGAGCAGCCGAGTTTTCCTGTGCCTTTGACATGTTGAGGATCCAGTCGTGGCAGTCCGCAACCATAGCGCTTTGCAACACACCCTCGGTAATACCCAGTCCCGCCAGCAATGCTGGAGTGATCTCTTGCCATGCATCCAGAGGATCAGGCTTGCGGTCTTGCCTAGAAAATGCAGACGCCCGGGCTGCGACCTTGCACAAGGTCTGTTCTCTTTGCTTACGCAACGTTAGCTGAAAGGGATGAATTCTGTACTTAAGCACAACGTCCTTGAGATTGGCACACTGGTAGTGCTCTGAAATTCGCAGCCACAAGTCGTAGTCCTCGGCTTGAGGAAATATTGCACGATATCCACCAACGAGAACGAAAGCCTCTTTCCTGATGAGAACCGACGATTGCCAGAAAGGACAGCGAGTAGCAAGTGCCAGCTTGATTTCGCGATCTTCGGTCGGAGGATGGTCGATATACAACAAGCTGCCAGCCGCATCGATCCATTCCGTCGCGCCTCCCAGTACGCCAACTCTCGGATGCGTCTCCATAAATGCGACCTCCTGCATAAGACGGTCAGTAGTCGACACGTCATCAGCGTCCATAATCGCGATATGGCGCCCCTTCGCGAGAGAGCAGCCCGCATTGCGCGCCTCGGCCAAGCCACAATTCGGTATTTCATGGAGTCCGACTCTGCTGTCCCTGGCAGCATAAGTTGAGGCAATGGCCTTAGACCCGTCGGTCGAGCCGAAGTCGACAATTATGAACTCAAAGTCGCCAAAGGTCTGTCCGAGGATGCTCTCGATTGACTGGGAGAGAAAGCGTTCGACATTACAAACCACAAGAACGACAGAGACGGTGGGTTTATTCATCGATTCGTAAACTAATCCATCGATTGTACGTTTAGAGGTTGCCGGCCATTATCACTCACTAAATGAACCAGGTATCACTGACACAGGCTTCGCTATCCAACAAGGAAATGTATTCTGCCACAACCTGCTTCGTGACATCACTGGAGTTGCTGCCGATCATGAGCACCTCAGCTCCGTCGGCCAAGCCGAGCTCTTTGTTTTTTGTGGTGTCGAGTAGCAAGAGACACTTATGGCGACGATTGTAAGTCGACGCCACACTACTCACTCTTACTCTCGGGTTACTCCGTGAATTTAGAGTGACTCCACCGACTTCTAATTATCCATATCCAACGCGAATCGAGCTTCCTCTGTGAGAAACTCGCCTTCCACTGGACGAACCGTGAATCTGCGCTGGTATCGGGAGGCAGGTGTCACAAAGGTCCATGTAGCAACGACGCGCGGCCTCGACCGCGAAATTCCACCGCGATGAAGGCCTGTTGTATCACAAAACAACAGCGTGCCAACCGGTCCTGTGCAGCAGAAGTGCCGGTCAGCGGAGAAACTCTGCTCGACCAGTTCTGCAGAAGGATACAGATTCGCTCCTGCCGCCTTCCACTCACCGATCTTCATGCCGTGACCGCCGAGCGCGTTGCTGGTGCCAACGATATATTCCATGGGCCCTGCGCCCTCATCAATTTCGGAAAAATACAAATAGACCTTAACCATTTGCCTATCTTCCGGATCGCGGTGCCACTGTTGCGACCCAATTCGTTTACCGGGGTCCATGGGAATGGAATACCAAGCGTCGGCATAAATTAGCTTGGGCCAAAGATTCATATAACTGCTCACTACGTGTAGAACCGGCGTGCTCAACCCGATGGTAAGCAACGGATGGCTTGACGAATGAACGGAATTCTCCGGGTTCATTTTGAGGATATAGTCATCCAGTTTGGCTTCGCCCTTGTCTCGAAAAAAGCGCTTGAAACGCTCGCGGTTGTGCTCCAGCGAACCCAAGTCCAAATTATCCGAGTAGGAAGCCGTGGCCGCAGTGATACGATCAGCTGACAGACGAGCAAACTCGCCGATCTCTTCCCCAAGCGCGCTCCAGTCTCCAAACTCAATGCCAGCTCGGCCAAAACTTGCGGTGGCGACCCCTTTCTTGGTCAAAGATTCAACGAGTTCCCGTTGCCCGACGGTCAGTGTCGGACAATGTTTAACGAACCGTTTCTGACTTTGCGGGTTTCGGGAAATCGACCACGAAACTCTGTGCTTCATTCGCAACAAGGCGTCCTTTCGCATGTCGGGATGCCGCATCTTCAACAGGCTTATGCGGAACCTGTTGGCCAGTTTGGCCGCCGGACCTATCAAGGGAATCGCCTTGATGTGAGCACGAAAACGTTTTTTCTGCTTCATAGTGACCTTCCCCATTGGACTCTAGCACCACTTGACTGCAAGGTTTTTTCCCCTGCATCAAGTAATTGTTTCATTCCAAATCCGAACCAAACGAGATAAGGTACGACTTAAAGTCGGCAAAATACTGAACAGGTTTTGCGGAAAGAATAGACTCCGTGTCGCTGGCCTTAACCAACTTTTCCTTTTGGAGTAATCGTTGGCTATGAGGAATGCGGGTAACCAATTGGCACAACCCATGGCAGCCAAGCTTCAATTGCTAATTATGGTAGTATGCATCGGCGCACACTCCTGTAGCGGCGGGTGCGATTTCTGGAAACGCCCATGTCGGCGCAGTCGCGTCGGTCGTATCCAACCGCAACATATCCGAAGCAAAATACCCCAAGTAGTCGGTGGCGATGGTACCGTTGTATAGAGTTGGAGAACCTCCGTTCGTCGTCCATGGATAAGACGTAATCCCGGAGACACCACCGCTATTTACAATAGTCTGGAAGATAACGTGGGGGTGCAAGGTATCGTTGAGTGTAAGAGCTTCGCCCGGCGGAAGATTGTTGCCAGACGGGTTGGTTGTGCAGCCAGAAGTGTCATAAGACCATGATCCGCTTGTCTGGTGAATCTCCCAGTAGTCTAGTGCAATATTAACGCCGCTTCCGGACATTGTGACTGTGATGGGTCCGGTGCAACTCGAAGTCGCTGCGAGGTTATAGGCGCAGCTTTGATAGAGACTGGGGCCTGCTACGGCGTTCTGACAGCTTGCCGGAACCACCCATTTTCCACAACCAGACACGCTTGAAATATGAGGGGCACTGCTATCCGCGTTGTCCGCTGCGTAAATTCTCAGCAAGTCACCCGAAGTCGTCGATGGGACTGTGATATTTGGGCAACTCGGAGAGCAGGAAATCCCGGATCCGGAGCCAGGCAGCGAGTGTGCCGGAATGCTCATCGTGCTCGGGGTCGAGTATCTTCCAGCGGTCGTTTTGAGGGCGATCCATGAAACTACGGTACCACCCGCACCTCCCTGCGTCATCGTCGGAGCCTTAGAGGTTCTGCAATCAAAACATAGGCCATTCGCGAACCCATCCGTGATGTACGGACTCGAAAAGAAAGGGCCCGTGCTTGCTGTGCCGTTAAAGTTATTGAACTGAAAAACCAGGTCGGTGGCTGTCAGCGTCGGCGCTCCCATTGTGCAGCTTGTGCACGTGCTGTTGGAAGTCGTTCCCGCTGAATCCACCGCAGAAAAAGAATACCCAGACGGAGGCTCTACTTCGATTACGTTAAACACCCAGCCCGAAGTCTGTGTCGCACTCACATTCACCGTTACAAAAGAGTTTCCCGCTGCCCCGCTAAGAAGATAGGCAAGATCATTCCCATAGCCAAGAGTTGGGTTGTAGATCGCACACGCGCTGCCGCCAAAGGTACCGACATCAGTACGAGGACAGAGAGAAAAGGTCGCGGCTGCGTTGCTTGAGTTACAGCCTGAAGATGAATTGCAGAGGTAGGCCGACGTGATCTGTGCGCGCGTCGGCACATATGCAGCAACGATAAGGGCCGATCCTGTAACGGTTGGAAACATGCAATTATCGCTAGTCGGGCATACACTAAAGGTACAACTTGAAGTGCCCGGCAGACAGGCCGTTGTTACGTCCTGATGCAGAATCATACCGCGATTTAGAACTAGAGCGCCGTTTGAAATATTAGGCTCAACCGGACGATCGCGAGCTGGCATCCCCTGGGCGAAAGCCGAACCTACCAGAACAAACAGACTGACGCAAAGCTTTAGCAACCGACACATAGCAATTCTCCGTCATGGTAATTCGTCAGTACATCTCTCACATTGGCCGCAATAGACAGCACAATGGGACTGCCTCCGCCCCAGCCTGCTATCAGGCGGTACAACCGGCACCTCCGCGTAAGACTCCCTTTGCTGGTCGACTCCTGAGTCGATAACAACCTGTAAATCGCGCCGGCGCCAAATTGGACAATATTGATCGTTCCACATTCACCGTGAGTCAAAACGCCAGAAATGCGGTGGCGTCAAAAGTGCTCGACACCGACTAGGTAAACCTCGAAGCATCGGTCAGCGAGGTCGGTGTCATCCTGGACAGCAAGAAGTATATATCAGTTGTTCCGACTAATAAGGCTTATTTAGCGCAACTTCCATATCTCCGCCATATTGCCCGCCATGCAATATACAAGGCATTGGCGCCGAAACCGTTCGTGGGGATCACGAGCAAGCAGCGCCGGCACAACCTGGGGAAGAATGCATCGCAAGGCAATGTTCGGAAGACTGAAGTAGAATCGCGGGATTCCCCACACTCTTGTCCGTGGCCCCTTCTCGCGGATCTGCGCTCGCCCGAAGGCGAACCACCAGGCTCGAAAGTACCGCTTATGAACTCGTTCTGACGGAACAGAATGGTAAACGATGGCAAACGGCTCGTAGCGCAATCGTTCCCCGCCCGCCATTAATCGCCTGCCAAATTCAGTGTCGTCATTACCGATAAGGCCGTCACCGCAGTGTCCCAAGTCCGTTCGAAAGACACCGTACTTTTCGAACATCTCCTTACGGAATGCCATATTTGCCCCGTAAGGCGGCTCCTTTTTAAGTTCTCCCGCAGTATCCCCCATATCAAACATCGCACATAGCGCGCCACCCTGACCCCAAGGACCTTGGAGCGCGAGCCAAGGAGGAGGCGAAAATCCTTGTGGTGGGAGAATTCGTCCTCCAGCACCAGCCCATTGGCCGTCGCGTAAACCCGCAGTGAGGTTGTCTAGCCACGTCGGTTCCACTGTGACGTCGTCGTCGACAAAGGCCACAATCTCGCCGCGCGCCTCGCGAATCCCAGCATTCCGCGCACGCGTATGCCCCTGTTGCGCTTCAAAAATATACCGTACCCGCCCCGGGTGGCGCAGGCAAAACTCGTTTATCACTTCGGGCGTACGATCTCGCGAGTTGTTGTCAACAGCAAGAAGTTCCCAGTCAATGTGGGAATGAAGGGCCGAGGCGAGTACACTTTCCAATGCCGCAGGCAAACTGCTGGCCCGATTGTATGTACACAGAATTATCGTAACCATCATAGGTAAGAGTCGATAGGCAAGCTGGAAATGAGCAGCCCGTTTTCAACCGACAGTAGCTGGGGTATCTCGATTCGAGTTTCGTAAGCGGGTAGATCGCACCATTCTCCTAGCCGGAGCAGCTGAGATATAGCACTCTTTAATCGTTAACTTTTTCTTTGCACAAGGTACACAATGACTTACTTTGCGAGGGACCGGTAAAGACGTTTCCCGGCTCGAAGGAAATCAGTACCTGCGCCGAAGGGCATCTTGCGGATCGCGTTTTTGCTGCGTTGGGCCAATCGTCTCAAGCCATTGATCGCTGGCAGCCGGCGCTCATAAGCTTTATCGCGCAAACAGTTTGGGGTTCGTTCCACCCATTCAAAGAACGCGTCTTCCTCGGACTGAGAGCGAGATCGCTCGGCGTCAGTGGGGGCATCAAAAAGGGACCCGTTTTCAAGGAGGTAATTACAAATGTGGTCGAGCGTCTTGTCCCGCCCTCGACTCAAAGCTTCCGTTCCTCGGTAATTCAGTTCCACATCCATGACTCCGAAAACGGAAACCAATGGAAAGGGAAGTTCGAATTCAAAGACGTAATAGTAAGCTAGACGGTAGGCTTCACGGCGCAGTTCTCTCGGCGAAAAAGTTCCCAAACTTCTTTCCAAATCATCTCGGAACGATTCCCGGGTGCGTACGTTTATGGTTTGAGATCCCACCTCGTAAAAAGTTCTCGCAGCCAGAACAACCGGTTTACCCAACATCGCCATCTCGATCCCGGTTGAAGATCCAAAGGTTAAACCGACGTCAGCTTCATCCATCAACGCGTAACTGTTCAAAGGTTCATCGGGCATGACTACACGCGTATTGCGAGGAGCAGTGGCTTTCATCGCCTCATAAAACTGGAACTCATCATTTGCGCGGGTCAAGCCTGATTTTCCAGCCAAATGCGGGTGCACGCGAATCACGAGTTCAGCGTCATTCCGATCTTTCACCCAGTCGACTACATCTTGGACCCACGTTGACTGCAATTCATAGGCGCTCTCTAATTCCCGATCCCCGGCAGTCTCCTCGGTGGAAGAGGTGAATAAAGCGAGCAACTTTTTGCCCCGTGTAAGATTCAGCCCCTGTTTGAGCGTTCCATCGAATGTAACGGAAGGATTATAGGCATACCAAGTCAGGCCCTTGCCATATCGGCGAGCAATAAGCCAGTTCATCGTTCGTTCCAAAGCCGGACGAGTCAAAGGAATATTTCCCCAAAGACGCCAAAAATCAGCGAACGGTTGAGGACTCCAACACCTAGCATCCGGCTTTACCATAATGTGCCCAGCTTGGAAAAACGGTGTTTCATGGGTCAATACTCTGATGCCATGCAGCTGTAGCAACTCGAAAGCGACCCGGGTGATCGATTGTCGACCGTTATACAGGAGGGCGCAATCAACGGAGTGCGTAGCGAGATAGCGGCGCAGTCCAACCGCCACGAGCGCACCGCTCAATAGAAATCCTCGGTAGGCATTCACCACCCGCCAATTGTTCAAGTCCGCCGGATATTGACGAAAATAGGAATATACGGAGGACTGAACCCACTCGCCGATCGGATACTCAAGGTAAGTTGCTTTGCATATTTCGGATGGCGACAAGCTTTGCGCCCACGCAAAAGCATTCTCTCTTTCTGGCTTCGTTACAAACTCCCCCAGCCAGCGGTGAGGCAGGCCCATTTCAGCAATCCGTGCCCTGCTTCCAGCCTGGCACCATTCGCAAAGATCCAACGGCCGAGGACGGTTGGTGGGCATGGAATCCCAATGCATGTCGCATTCGGGCAAAAGACCGTCGCACAGGACGTATTCGACGGTAGCTCCACGCACCTGACAAGCCTTTGCAATAGTTCCTTCATAGAACGTGAGATGAGGGCGCATTGCGTAGGGAGAGAAGATTAAAAGGCGGCTCATGATGATATGCCTGTCAATTGACCACGTTGCGTGGCTTGAGTTCTCCTAGCCTGTTCGCGTCCATTGAATCTTATGTTGTCTCTGACCCGTTCGTAAGCCCCCTGAGACAGGGCAATCTGGCGCCGAGCCGCCTCTTGCAACGGCAGCCGCACCTTCTCCGCCGATTGCCATGCCCTCTCGGCCGCCGCCGCGAGCCTTTCCGATGCATCCGGTGCACCCAAAAACACGGTTTCGCAACCCAGGCCGAACTGCTCCTCCAGTCCAACAAACTTGGCGGTATAATCATCTGACGCGCTGAGACTAACAACGGGGATGCCTTGCGACAGGGCAAAGACGGCGGCGTGATACGCCCCGGTTACCACTATCCGGCAACGCGCAACCTGTCGGATCACCTTCAATGGTGTGTCCAGTGTGATCCCGCCATCTGAATGGTCATCGAATCCCTGCAATAGCCGTCGGATCGTCAAATGGTCGTTTGCCCAGGCGTGAAAAGCAATCGGAACCGGGATCAGTGGCACATTATGCCGTCGCGCAAACTCATGCAGGACCGGCCTCAGCCCGTCTATCATTTCTTCTTTGACATTCGAATAGGACGCCACGCGAAGGTTAATCCCGACTGCCTGGCCCGGCTCTCTTTCTCTGGCCTCATACGCGATCTCAACGGCTTCATCGCCCGTGGTCTGAATCTGAGACGAGTTCACGCCTAACGATTGCGCCAGGGCCGAACCGCCTCGACCACCCCGCAAAGTGATCAAACTTACTTTCGGCAGAATCTTGCGCGCCCGCCCCAAAATGTGGGGATCACCGAGGGGCCCCAAACCCTGCCCAAACATGACCACCGGAATATTCCGTTGAATTGCCTCTTCTATAGTATCTAGAATCGAAATATTCCACTCACGAGTGTCATCCGTGAATCCCCCGGCTCCGCACACGACGAACAGGTCTGCATGTTCCATGGCGTCTACGAAAGCATTGACTTCGGGCCTTACGTTCCTTCGATCTCGAATCCTCAGTCTCAAGTCAGCCACTAACCGAAAAGTGGCTGGATATCGGAGCCGACAGGCTCTGCCCAATGCACTCAGACCAACCGATGCGGCCTGGGGCAAGAGCCGGTCGAAACCTCCAATGATGGCGTGATCTCCGATCCACAAACCCCTTCCGGCTCGCGGTATGGACTCTGCCCCAGGACAAAACAGGGCTAAATTGGTTGGAGATTCTGTAAGGACTTCAATTCGCCCAGATGGCCACAGACGCTGGAGTCGCCTGAATCCCACTTGGAGCATGGCAACATCACCCATGTTCGAGTACTCAGCGGAGCCGGTGTTCAACGCAGTGTCAACGACAATACGCATTTGTCCTCGCGCACCGTCTGAAGCTACAGCAACCGAAACATGGGGCTTCATACCGACAAAGAGTAAGTACTGAATTCGAAGGTGTGGCAGCGGTGCTACCTCTCTGCCAATGAGAAATTATCACGCCCCCACCTGGTTGACCTTGAAGAGGAACGCGTCATAAGCATGCATTTCTTCCTCCCATTCATTTTCC
>Ga0207052_10167_pt2 | contig 16567 bp, 13 predicted proteins | sample Alteio_BWMinCont_62_FD_153294 | JGI IMG/M metagenome (GOLD analysis project Ga0207052, IMG submission 153294) | Enriched cells from forest soil in Barre Woods Harvard Forest LTER site, Petersham, Massachusetts, United States -... | ecosystem: Environmental > Terrestrial > Soil > Temperate forest >...
TGCTTGTTACCCTATGCCCGGATAGTTGGCATCATTTGGCTGGCGAGGACCGCCGTCAAGGTCGAGCGCAGCGAGTTCATCTTGAACCTTGACGGCGGCCGCAGCCAGCCTTATCGATTCTGTCCGGGCAAAGGGTAGCAAGGATTACGCTTTGGTCGCGATCTGTATCCGGTCTCCCATGGCGGTCTCCAGCAAATCGATCATGCGATAGATAGAACTTCTGCCAAACGGTTCATCTGTAAGTAGCGCTTCGTGCCCCACTTGGTTGCAGCCACATGCCGCAATCGCGCTGCGACCAGCATCAATGCACTCTTCCCATCCGGAAAAGCGCCCACCACTCGCGTTCGTCGCCGGATCTCCCGCATCAACCTCTCCAACGGGTTATTGGTTCGCAAGCTACGCCAGTGTTCCGACGGCATCGAGTAGTAACTCAACGTCTCATCGATCCCCGCTTCCACGATCTCCGCGGCTCTTGCCAGACGCATCTCACGCAACTTGATTGCAACCTGGCGGGCCTTCTCCTTAGCCGACTGGGCATCTTCCTGTGCGTGGATGGCCTTCAGCATCGCCGCCACTCCCTTTACCTTGCCCGTCGGCACTGCCGTCCACACGTTGCGGTAGAAATGGACGATACACCGCTGCCACCTGGCTTCGGGATAGAACTCGGCAAGGTTGTCAACCAGTCCCAGACACTTATCAGAGACAAACAACTCGACGCCCTTCAGACCGCGATCCTTCAGCTCGCGCAGAAACTGAGTCCAACTGGCCTTGTCTTCCTTGGCCCCTTCACTCACAGCCAGGATCTCCCGGTAGCCGCTCTGCGCAACTCCGATCGCCACCAGAACAGAGACGTTCTTGACCTCGCCGCCCCAGCTCCGCTTCAACCACAGTCCATCGAGGAAAACATAGGGAAAGTCGCCCACCAGGGGCCGTTCGCGCCACTCGTCAATCTTGCCGTAGATCTTCTGGTTCAGATCGCTGACCGTGCTCGCCGATACCCGCGTACCCCATAGCGCCTGCGTGATGTCTTCAACTCGCCGAACGCTCACTCCCGCCAGGTACATCTCGATCAGAGCTTCCTCGACCGAGGACTCCCGCCGCTTGTAGCGCTCAATGATGGCTGTCTCGAACGGAAGCGTGCGCAGTTTAGGCACGGTCAAAGTCACTTCGCCGGCCTTCGTATGCAACTGCCGGTCATAGCTGCCTGCCCGAGTGTCCTTGCGGTCCTCCGTGCGCTCGTACTTCCTGGCACCGCACAGCTCGTCCGCTTCCGCATCAAGAAGCGCGTTCAACGTCTCCTCAACCGTTGCCCGCACTACTTCATCCAAATGCGCCTGAATCCGCCCCTGATCGGCGACAATTAGAACTCCCGAGCGCATTGACTCGCCATTTTTGTTACCGAGCAATGGGTCGTTGCCTCATTGAAAATGCTACCCAAGGTGATGGCACCTCGGAGGGCGACAATGAGGAGACAGATCAAGCTGACTACGCGCCGAGATCTGACGGCCGCGATCAGCCAGCGCTATCAAGCGGCGGATCGAAACGGGAAGAAGCTGATCCTGGATGAGTTCGTTAAGTTGACAAGTTATCACCGCAAGCACGCAATCCGCCTGCTGACCACAGAGGGGCGCACCCATCAAGGGCGACAGGTTGGGCACCGCACCTACCTGGAAGCGGTGAAGGAAGCACTGATTGTGTTGTGGGAGGCATCGGACCGGATTTGCGGTAAACGGTTGAAGTCTCTGTTGCCATCGTTAATCGATGCCATGGAGCGCCATGGGCATTTGCATTTGCAGGATGGGGTGAAGAAGCAACTGCTGGCCATAAGTGCAGCTACCATCGATCGCCTGCTTCATTCTGTCAGGGAAAAAGCATCAGGAGGGCGTAAGAAAAACTCCTCTCGACTAAACCGCGTGAGGAAGTTGGTTCCTGTTCGTACCTTTGCAGATTGGGAAGGTGTTGGCCCTGGCTTCATGGAAATGGATATGGTAGTCCATTGCGGAACAAATACGGTGGGTACCTTTGTACATTCGTTGGTGTTGACAGACGTGGCCTCCGGCTGGACTGAGTGCGTCGCCATGCCTGTTCGGGAACAGGCCCTGATCGTAGAGGCCATTACCTGCCTGCGGCCCAGGCTTCCTTTTCCACTGGTGGGGCTTGATACAGATAACGACAGCGCATTTATGAACGACACGCTGTGGGAGTATTGCCAGAAGTATGGCATCGTCTTCACCCGCAGCCGTGCGTATCGAAAGAACGACCAGGCATGGGTCGAACAGAAGAACGGGGCGATTGTTCGCAAGCTGATTGGTTACGGCCGGCTGGAAGGCCTCAGTGAAACCGCGGCATTGCGTCGACTCTATGAAACCTCCCGCCTCTACATCAACTTCTTCCAGCCGTCCTTTAAGTTGAAGTCGAAGACGCGGGAAGGCGCGCGGGTCCACAAGAAGTATGAACTCCCGGAAACACCTTGCGGTAGACTGCTTCTGCGAGAGGATGTTTCCTCTGAAATCAAAGAATCGCTGAAACGGCAGATGGAACCGCTTGATCCAGTGTTGCTGTTGAAAAGCATTCGCGAGGCGCAGGATATGCTGATGGCGTTGAGCAAGGACAGAACGCCGGAAACGTCGGCGCCGGATGCTTCTACCTTTGTGAAAAGCTTAGCAACAGCATGGCGCACCGGCGAAGTAAGGCCGACGCATCGCCAGGAAGCAAAACCGGGACGACATTGGAGGACGCGGCCCGATCCCTTTGCCGCAGTCTGGCCGGTGTTGCTGGGCTGGCTGGAAGAAAGACCTGATATGGAAGCCAAAGCAATGTTGACGCGATTGCAAGCCAGCGGCTTCGGCGAATTCCCCGACGGGCAGTTGCGTACTTTGCAGCGCCGAGTACGGGTCTGGCGAAAGCAAATTGTGCAGCAGTTGGTTTATGGAGCTGAGCGGCAATCCAGACAGAGACCGATCGATGAGTTACATCTGATACCGACAGAGCAGACCATCGAGGATGCCGCTTCGCGGCGGCTTGAACTATGAGTTTTTTAAGGCATCGGGAAATCTTTCCATCCGATGGGGCGCCGACCTTGGAGTCAAACGCCCCCGCTCATCGTCTGGATGAGTCTCCAGTTGGCTATTCCTTGACGGGTTGGTCTCCACCAGTGCCCGGCTTCGCTTCACCAACCAGGACAAGTATCCTGCAGAAAGGTACTGGCCGTCGAAAGAATTTCACCGCGATCGACGTCAGATTTTAGGGCAGAAACGAGCGAAATTCTTCGGTAACATTTCCTGTTGAGGCAACACGAAGGGAAATAGTAGTTGACGCCGGACACGCCCCTCATCAATCTGCACTACTGGCCCTAGCCCCGGCGCCTTCCCGCTAACTGCTTCAGATCCTGCTTCTTTACTTGGCTCCATCGCACACGCCTCTGAGGTCTCACTCCTCATGCTTGTACCAGCCGACCTGCCCACAGCTCAAATCGAATGTGCGAAAGAAATCCTACGTGGTAGTGTCTACACTTTTTCGCACTTTTCGATTTTTCGTGGAACTCAGGAAGGTTGTTGGGTTGAGGTTGAATTTCCGCAGCCCCGATTTAGAGGCCGCAATGTGGTCGGGGGCAAATTCGTTTTGCTTGTTACCCTATGCCCGGATAGTTGGCATCATTTGGCTGGCGAGGACCGCCGTCAAGGTCGAGCGCAGCGAGTTCATCTTGAACCTTGACGGCGGCCGCAGCCAGCCTTATCGATTCTGTCCGGGCAAAGGGTAGCAAGGATTACGCTTTGGTCGCGATCTGTATCCGGTCTCCCATGGCGGTCTCCAGCAAATCGATCATGCGATAGATAGAACTTCTGCCAAACGGTTCATCTGTAAGTAGCGCTTCGTGCCCCACTTGGTTGCAGCCACATGCCGCAATCGCGCTGCGACCAGCATCAATGCACTCTTCCCATCCGGAAAAGCGCCCACCACTCGCGTTCGTCGCCGGATCTCCCGCATCAACCTCTCCAACGGGTTATTGGTTCGCAAGCTACGCCAGTGTTCCGACGGCATCGAGTAGTAACTCAACGTCTCATCGATCCCCGCTTCCACGATCTCCGCGGCTCTTGCCAGACGCATCTCACGCAACTTGATTGCAACCTGGCGGGCCTTCTCCTTAGCCGACTGGGCATCTTCCTGTGCGTGGATGGCCTTCAGCATCGCCGCCACTCCCTTTACCTTGCCCGTCGGCACTGCCGTCCACACGTTGCGGTAGAAATGGACGATACACCGCTGCCACCTGGCTTCGGGATAGAACTCGGCAAGGTTGTCAACCAGTCCCAGACACTTATCAGAGACAAACAACTCGACGCCCTTCAGACCGCGATCCTTCAGCTCGCGCAGAAACTGAGTCCAACTGGCCTTGTCTTCCTTGGCCCCTTCACTCACAGCCAGGATCTCCCGGTAGCCGCTCTGCGCAACTCCGATCGCCACCAGAACAGAGACGTTCTTGACCTCGCCGCCCCAGCTCCGCTTCAACCACAGTCCATCGAGGAAAACATAGGGAAAGTCGCCCACCAGGGGCCGTTCGCGCCACTCGTCAATCTTGCCGTAGATCTTCTGGTTCAGATCGCTGACCGTGCTCGCCGATACCCGCGTACCCCATAGCGCCTGCGTGATGTCTTCAACTCGCCGAACGCTCACTCCCGCCAGGTACATCTCGATCAGAGCTTCCTCGACCGAGGACTCCCGCCGCTTGTAGCGCTCAATGATGGCTGTCTCGAACGGAAGCGTGCGCAGTTTAGGCACGGTCAAAGTCACTTCGCCGGCCTTCGTATGCAACTGCCGGTCATAGCTGCCTGCCCGAGTGTCCTTGCGGTCCTCCGTGCGCTCGTACTTCCTGGCGCCGCACAGCTCGTCCGCTTCCGCATCAAGAAGCGCGTTCAACGTCTCCTCAACCGTTGCCCGCACTACTTCATCCAAATGCGCCTGTATCCGGCCTTCATCAATCTGCACCACTGGCCCTAGCCCCGGCGCCTTCCCGCTAACTGCTTCGGATCCTGCTTCTTTGCTTGGCTCCATCGCACACGCCTCTGAGGTCTCACTCCTCATGCTTGTACCAGCCGACCTGCCCAAAGCTCAAATCGAATGTGCGAAAGAAATCCTACGTTATCCCTACGTTATCCCTACGTTATCGCGAGGTTAAGAACGTCTCGGTTCTGGTGGCGATCTGGCGATCGGCGTTGCGCAGAGCGGCTACCGGGAGATCCGGGCTGTGAGTGAAGGGGCCAAGGAAGACAAGGCCAGTTGGACTCAGTTTCTGCGCGAGCTGAAAGATCGCGGCTTCCTTCGGCCACCGGTGACCTCAGGTTCACCCTGTCTGGTACCCGATTGAAACTACGAGATGTTTTGAGGTCACGGGAGTCAGTAAAGTCCCCATCTGGCGTCAATTGCCAGACGAAGAAGTACCACGCCCACTCTTGCTTGCCACCACAAGATTTGTGTGGTTCGAGATAGTGAACCCCAGAAACACCAGCCTTTGAATAAGGGCACTTAGATCGTAAAGCGATCGCTCAGGCTCGAACACGATGCAGGAGATTCGATTTGCCATCTCCACGGTCAAATTCGACAACAGCGGATATTCGCATCCTTCGCAATCAATTTTGAGGAGTATGGCGCCGGCGCCCGCTGGAATCATCGCCATGGCATTATCCAACGTGCAGGTAGGAATTGAGATAGACACGGCTTGGTCTGTTTTCTTATACATACTATGACCAGCGATATTGCGGCCAGAGATATATAGATCGAACTGACCGCATTTTTCCGATATCCCGACCTGCAATGGCCATATATCTCTCAGTCCATTGATCTCAACATGCTCCTGCAATTTACTAAAGTTATCGGGATGCGGTTCGATGGAGACAATCTGAGCATTTGGCCACAACTGTTTGCTTCGCAATGTGAATAGGCCGATGTTTGCGCCCACATCGATGACAGTCCCGAAGGGCGCACAATTCAGTACTTCAGGCGATTCATAGCAGTTCTGCACGAAGATCTCGTCAAAGAGAAACAGAGCCCAAAACTCGCGCACACGGAGGGTCTTTCCATCTTTGAATCGGAGATCAAAAGGCCCTTTCGACAAGCCCGGCAAAAGCTTGAGAGCCATAACTAAATAGAACTTGAGCGGACTGGCTATGATTTGGCTAAGCCGTCGATGATAGGATGCGTTGAAGATTCTTCGCGCAGCAAATCGTGCTCGGAAAGGCAACATGGCAGAGACCTCCTTTATTCAGGTCCAATACCTCCAATTCTAGCTAAGGATGGGAGGCCCCACGGCTCTGCCGGGGTGGCAGTAGAAGTTGAAATTTGGGGGAGTCCACTCAAGAGACTCCAGATCGTGAGCGGCAAAGCGCGACGAGGCGATCTCGGATGGCCGAATACGAAAGTTTAAGCCACAGCAAATGGGAGCACGATAACAGCCTCAAATGGCCTTCGGTCTGTCCCATCGCTGAGGCACTCTCCGCTGCATTTTCATCGAACAAAGAACCGCTGATTCTGCTCCGGCCCCGCATTGAATTATTTGTGATAGCTCGTGCAGTTGAATGACTGCATTATCGTCAAAGCGCTTCACCGGCAAGTTGCCGAGATTTTAGGTGGGGATTGGTCTCGAAATCAGCGCCTCGGCAAGGTAGCTGATTGTCTTGAGGATCACGATCATCAGGAACAACATTACCATAAACCAGTACACCAGGTTAAACATCGATGCGGGTGAAGCGGCGCCAGCTATCAAAGCTTCGGTTCCGACGGGCACCAACCCCCAGATGCTTCTCTCCGACGTGCCTACAATGCGAATGACCGCGAAAAAGAACACCGTAAAGCAAATCAGCGTGTAGACAATCAGTGCGAGCCATCCACCCACGTCGAAGAACATCCCAGGGCCACCGATCGATATGCCGGTCGCGGTATCTGAGTCGGCCATCGTGAAGCCCGCCTTGTGCCCCAATTCATTGGAAAGTATAGGAGTTGGCCGATCGGGCCAAAGCGCGTGAGGCACGACTGAGAGGAGTACAGGTGCATACCGGTCGATGGATGTAAACCCCGACCTTAGATCGGCATCGATCAACATATCGTTGGATTGGAGAAGCGAATAACGCGCGATGATATTGACCTTCGAGGAGGCGGTGCCAAACTCACTGGATTCCGCAAAGTTCGAGATGGAATCGGGAAACGCAGAAGGATCCCGGATGAACTGGATGATTAGGCTTGCTCTATCGGAGATTGACTCTGACTCCCGAACCAAGCCCCGGGCGTTCTGGGAAAATGGATAGACAAAGACCCAGGCGCCGAATACAACTGCCACCAGACACAAGGTTCCGAACCACGTAAAGCGGTGCCGGGAAGATGCCACCACCACAAACCAGCACAACAGAGGGGTGAGCATCCCCTCTTTGGAAGCGCTCAACAATCCGGGTACGATGGAAAGGATAAGAAGAAACGCAACATACCAGTTCACCGCGGATCTTCCGTTTGTCGTGACGATCCGCACGTAAGTTGCCAGCATGACAGAGACGGCGAGCAGTATGGGTTGAAAATGGCTCACAGCCGCAAGCGATGATCCATCCTGCACTTGCTCGGTCAGGGTGAGAAACTTGATAGCGATCGAAACGGCGAATATGCAGGAGAGGGTACTGATGATTCGCAATTCGACGATCGAAAAATGAATGTGATCGAGAAGAGCGACGGGATGGCTGATGGACGAAACGAGCAGGGCCGCAGTCATGACACAGACAAAAAAAACAGCGCAGACGCCGGCCGTCACAAGGGGATGTTGCAGGTTGTAGTCCCCGGATTGCCCCAGGAGGATGTGGGTGATTTCAGGAACCGTCACATTGGGCAGGACAGCGAAAAGGCAGAAAGCCCCCGCCATATGCGTCATTCCACCCATGCGGTTGAAAGCCACCGCTGCCGCAAGCTGAGCCACCAACATCAGAAGGGCGAAGGCGGGATCCGTACCCTGGATAATCTGAACGAGAAGCACCGCGGTGAGGGTGATCAGCAGCGGGACCAGCGGAATGGCTTTGGGAAAGGGTATTCGCATACTTCGTGTTCTGAGCTCCGTCCGGGCAGCTAGGCTGACCATCCGTGTACTTGAAATGCCTGAACGGAACGACCGCTAACCTTATAATACGCGGAGCTTCCGCGCCTTTCCATCTCCGAATTGTAATCCCAAGACGCTCAAGGCCGATTCGCTGGTAGACTTGAATCATTGAATTCGCTCAATCTCCCCGCCCTTGCCCAGAGGAGTTCATTGCCGCACATGTCTGAATCGAACCTCTCGCGGTTGACAACGGGGAACCCAAAGGTAAGTTCGAAAATGACTTATCCCGCTTTGGACGGGTTGCGGGCGTTAGCGGTTACGCTTGTCTTTATCGAGCACTTCGGCGGCGGCTCCCACGGAGGGCGATTCCTGGAGTGGTTCAACAGGGTGCGGGTCTTCGGCTCAGCTGGGGTGAGCCTGTTCTTCGTACTCTCGGGCTTTCTGATCACGGGAATCCTTTACGACACAAGGCTTGGCCAACACTATTTTAAAAATTTCTACATTCGGCGCAGCCTGCGGATCTTTCCGATCTTCTACCTGGTGGTGGCAATCTGCGTAGTCTTGACTCCGATTCTCCATCTTCAGCTGCAGTGGGGGCATATTTCTTTTCTCTTTTACCTGGGCAATGTATTTGCAAACTGGAATTGGAGTCTGTACAACCTGACATCCCCGACCCATCCGGCCCTGTCAATCAACCTGGCGCATTTCTGGTCTCTCTTCGTAGAAGAGCAGTTCTACCTGATATGGCCGGTGGTGATTTTCCTGGTGCGAGACCGAGTTAAATTGATAAGGCTTTCGGTTGCGGTCATCCTGCTGGTGCTCCTGCTGCGAATTGGCATGGTGTTGTTTCTTCCGTTTGGGACCGCGGAGCAACTTGGACTCCGCATGCTGCCCACGCGAGCCGACGACCTGCTGGTGGGAGGCGCGATGGCGCTGCTTCTGCGCGGGCCAGCGGCAGAGAAATGGCTGCAGAAATCGTGGGTCTTCTTTCTCTCAGGATCAGCCGCCTTCTTCCTGCTGGCTCTGTGGCGAGGGTATTTCGGATTCAGCGATCCCTACAATATGACGATCGGCCTGACCTTTATCAGCCTGGCGTCGGCGGGACTGATTGCCATGGCCATCCAGGAAGGCTCCACGGTTTTCCGTTTATTATCGTTTCGTCCCCTTCGGATCATCGGTAAATATAGTTACGGCTTCTACGTCTACCACATTCTCTTTGCCGGTGCGCACATCGCTTATCTGGTGTGGTGTATGGCGATCTTTCATTCCATGGTAATCGGTGGCCTGGTGTATTCGACCAGCTGGTATCTGATGACGCTGGTTGTGGCTGGGCTGAGTTACGAGCTATACGAGAAGCGATTCCTTGCCATGAAATCGCGCTTCCAATATGAGCCCCAGGAGGCCCGTTTCGAGGAGTCGGCGTCGATGGTACCAGATCAACAGGGCGCACCATTTAGTTAAAATAGCTGACCTCGTGTGGCCACGTCCAGCCAGCGACGCTTACATTCATGGGACTCTTTCTCTCAGCTGTTTTGGCCGTGCCGAAGACTGCTGTGTGCGGCCTACAGACATCATTTCACCTGGGCGGCGTAAGCTGGTGTCACCTGAGCGGAGGATAGAGCTCTGCGGAGACGCAACTCGAGCGCCGAGTCAGGTGCCGAAGTGGCTAGGGGCGGCGAAAGCCGCCCCTGAAATGTCAGCCATTTTGGCAACAAGGCGATAAATCTCGGGGGTTTGGGGGCAGCGCCCTGGGCAGCGCCCCCAATCAGAGAGTACTTGTCGCTTTGCTCTGTGCTGCCAGAAGTAGGTCAGTCTGGTAGTGCGGATGGCGAATTCTTTCCGCAGCGATGCTGTATGACGCCTCTACCTCATCGCCGAAGGGCTCATCCAGATCGGTTCGTTGTGAACGCTCGACTTTACCGTTCAAATGCGGTGAGGCCGGCTTGACTGGGCGGAATTTGATCGCATACTCCATCAGCTTTTCCTGGAACAAATAGGCGAAGAATTCCCGGCCACGATCTGTCTGAATCGCCTGAATTGGAAAGGGGAATTCTTCGATTGCCCGCTCAAGGAATAACAAGGAGTTTGCAGCCGATCTGCGCGAGTAAATGGCCAAGACGCGGATCCGTGTGCAGTCATCAATCGCCGTGTACTGGTATATTCCAGGCGCGATTTTGCAGGTATCCATCTGCACCCGTTCACCCGGAATGAGCCTGGCGTACCTGGTGCTGTGCTTGCGGCTTCTGGACCTGCGAAGTAAAGGTTTCGCCTCTATTGCTCGAAGTGCTTTGTCGATTGTGGTTCGGGAGAGTTCAAAGTTGTGGACGCGGTTCAGTTCGTTTTGAATTCGACGGGAACCCAGGCCACGAGTGCGCAATTCCCGGATCCATTCACGGTGCTTATCCGAAAGCTTGGCAGCCGGCGAGTTCTTCGGTCTCTTGCTTTCGGCTCTCAGGCCATCAAGGCCGTTCTCCTGAAACCGACGCACCCACTTGCGCAGCGTCGGTCGTGAAATGCCGCACCGCAAGCAAACGACACTGCAGTTCTTGACCTTCAGGAACAGCTCCACCCAGCGCAGTCGCCTTTGTATTTCTGTATCCATGGGCCACAGATTAGCTGGAAATGATGTCTATAGGCCACACAACTGCTGCGAACCTGCTACAAACCAACTCCTGGCCCACGAAAGAACCTGACTTCCGTGTGCGCACCGGTTCTTTGGGAACTGCTCTCGGTCAGTTCCGTGAATCCCAGTCTCGCAAATCGCCTGGTCACCGCAAGGGTCTTCGAATCGTCATGAAACTCAATCAGCAGGTACCTGATCTCGCGCAGTAGATCATCGTTGCTGGAATCAAGTAGATCGTATTCAGCGCCTTCAACGTCAATCTTACAGACATCGATGCGACGGCCCGCGAAGTATTGCTTGTAGAGCGACTCAAAGGTTGTCGTCTTCACGGTAATATGCGGTGCGGTGCCGGCGGCCGTGTTCTCGTTCATGCTGTACCCAGTGCCCCCCCGGCTCGCCGCGAGCAGAATCTCCGGCCCCGTACTCGTCCCACATACAGCGGCATTGATCGCGACTGCGAATGGCCCGATGTTACTCTCCAGATTCACCAACAGCCGCGAATAGGTAGCGGGATTCATCTCCACACTGACAACGGACGCCAACTTGACTCCCTCCAGTATCAGCATCAATGGAAATCCCCCTCCATTGGCGCCGATGTCTAAAACGTGCGCAGGCTCCTCGAGCTTGAATTGCGGGACGTATTTGCGATACATGTCGCCCACAATGCATTCCCGTGTTCCGGCCTCATCGCCGCCGTGATGGTCCACCAGGATTTCGAGATGGTTCTTGCAATACACGACCAATCCCGTTTTCCGGTAAAACAACCGCCCGAGAAGAAGCGCCGGCCAATTGTCGAAGGCCATAACGGCTCGCGCGCCAGCGATCTTTGTCTTAATGGACATGTTTGACCTTGTTCTTCCTGCGATTAGCCATAGTTTGGCCCGAGAACTAGAGTGCTTTCGGAACTCAACTTGACTGGCATGAGCGATTCGATGTTCCGCCAAATCTATCGATTTGACCATTTGCCTTTCTTACCCGAAGGTGGCTTCCAGAACCTTCTCTGCCACTTTCTCATTCGTCCAGCCGTTCTTCAGATACCGCTGGCGTCCGTTCTCTGCCACCGAGTGCCGCCAGGCGTCGTCGGATAGCAGCGCATGGCACTTGGCTGCGCACTCCTCAGCACTGTTCCAGAATACCGCTTCTCTATTTTCCTCATAGAGTGCCAGATGTTCATCGGTTCGTTCCGAGCAGAACACTCCACCAAGCGAAGGAATCTCCAGCGAACGAGTGGTATGCAGGTCCCGATTTCCCTTCGACACCAAGCCAAGACTCACTTTGGCGGACTGGATCGCCGCCGCATAACTGTAGTTATCGTCCAGGCCCGGTCCCTTCCAGTAGGGACGAATTGTTTTCCATTCATTTAGCTTCTCCCAACCATTGCCGTAGATCGAGAGAGGGATGCCGTACTTCACCAACTCCGCAAAAAATGGACCTCGTTCAGCAAACGCTGTCCCTACGAACAGCACTTCCGTGGCCCATCTCGCTCGGTCTTCTTGACTCAATTGAATGGGCGCATGCGCCACTTCATCCGCCGAGCGGTAGACCAGGAGGACCTTGCGCGCCCCCAAAGAGCGCGCTTCCTCCACGTTTTCCTTGCGCACGACCACCACCAGGTCATAGGCGCGCACTGCGCGGCGATACTGCACCCAATAATTCACATCCCGGTTTCCATAGGGATCCTCCGCGTTATAGTTCAACACCCGCTTCGCAAACTGCTTCAGTTTCTGTACCAGTTCACGTGACACTAACCCACCCGCGTCGACCCACACAAGATCAAAAGCACTGCGACCTGCAAGCTGATCGAGCACCCGTGTCCGAATCAAAGAGGCCAGGCCGACCGAACCAAGATACCGTTGCCACACTCCCATCAGGGGAAGTGTTGGGACGCACTCAAAAATGTCGAGAATCTCTACTTCATGTCCGAGCCGCCGTAATGCATTCGCGCGATGCGCTGATGTGCCTGATTTGCGTCCCAGGAAAAGGACTTTCATCGTGGACTTGGCTCCGTTGCTCCCGTGAGGCAAGCGCGGCTGCCGACTTCAAGTCCTCGCCGCCCTTCCATCTCGTATGCCATCTCGAGGTTACATTCGGTTGTGGGTCAAGAATGGTTGGAGAGAGATCCAATTTCCATTGCAATGTCCAGCCGCAACTTCAGCTGCGTCCGGCGCGCCACAAAGAATTTCATACCAACCATGACACGCACCTGTCCCAGGGAGATTGTCCCTGGTCTGTGACGTGTCGAGATCTGCGTACTTAGCTCCGTCGAAAAGAGTGGTTGTCGGCAATGCGGAGAGCGCTACTTAAGAAGTCTAAGTAGCGATCTCTCGTTCACTGCCGGGACCGCGCAATTTCATGGTGTTCAAGATGCATTCTGCGATGAACCATGGGCAGCACGAATGCCTAGAACATCAATCAGCGACATATTGCCAATGCGGTGACTGCCTGACCGCAATGAATGCAGGTACAACAGCTTCCAGCGCGCTTCGTAGTCCAGATACATTCTGCTCGAAGCTGAATTCTTGAATTTTCTCCAGACTCTTTAAGCCCATCTCCCTGGATCTCTGTGGGTCGGCCAGAATTCGCTTGAGGCTGTTCGCGAGTCCATCGACATCCCGAGCCCTGACCACGCAACCATTCACACCATCTTCCACCAGGTTCTTCTGGCAACCAACCTCGTTGCTGACGATAACCGCCTTTCCGGCGTTCATAACTTCGTTGACCACCAAGCCCCACGGCTCGTCGACTGATGCCAGCACAAAGACGTCACTGAGGTCAAAGAACCGTGGCAACGCCGTCTGGTTTTGAAACCCCAAGAAGCGCACATCGCCCGGACGCGCCGACTTGGCCCGTTCCTGCAATGCGGCACGTTCTTCACCATCTCCAACAATCAGCAGATAGGGCAGCGGCTCAATAGTCTGCTCCGTGGATAACCTCAGAAAAGCCGCCAGCAGGTCCCCGCAGCGCTTGCGAGTTTGCAATTTTGAAGCGTATAGAATTACGCTACGCCCAGGCTCGAGTCCCAATTCGCGACGGAAATCTTCGCGCGTGACCGAAGCCTCCCGGCATCGTTGCTGGAAGAAGTCATTATCCACCGAATAATAGAAGGGAAAGATCGGCACTTCTTCGCCAAGATAATGCCGCCAATAAGCGGAATTGGCGTCGCCAATCGACAGCACCGCGCTGATACAAGTTCTCAGAACCCGGAAGAAGAGCGCCTTGGTTATCGTCTTCGGTCTCGACCGGGAGCGATCAAACAGTGTAGATTCGGCGCGTACCAGCACTGGAATTCCTAGCCATCGAGCCGCCAATATTGCCTGCAGCGCGGTGGCCGTCGCGTAGCCGTGGACCCAAACGGCGTCATACTGGCCATCGCGCAATCGCTTGTAGATTCCCCAGTTCAGAGGGCGGAAGAAACTAAGCCGGTCCGAATCCCGCAGTCGGGGCAGAAACTCAAACTGATACCCAGCCAGCAGTGGTACGTCCCATTTCAACGCCACCCCGAAGCCGGGGTCCACATGTCCTCGTACCGTAAGGTCCGAGCTGAAATATACCTTCAGATCGATATCTGATTCTTGCGCAACTCGTCTCAGCAGGGGCGCCTGATACTGAATCGGGTGGGTGACGAAATACGCCAGTCGTAACTTGCGACCCGGTCTGCCTGAACCGGGCCTCCAAGGAGACTCGTTAGTCATGATCACCTTATCGGAAGGCAAACCTTCTAAATCCTTCATTCCTCAACCAAAATGCTTCCCGTAAAGCCGGACAAACAGAATGACAAACTGCTCCCAGCTTGCCTGAGGTTCCCACCGCCAGTCAAGTCAGCGAGACCGAGTCACGAGTCTCCGCAGCCATGTCAGCAGTTCGGGACATCATGCGTCGCGCGCCCGGAAAAACCCGGCCACATGTATAATTACAGACGGGGCTATCATCCTGACGTCTATGACATTTCCGTACAGTTTTCAGCTTGCGGTGGCCGCGACGGTCTCTCTCAGCGCGTTGAATGTACACCCGCAATCTACCCATGCTACGGAGATGGACACCGGTACCACCATCACGAGCCTCACGAGCCTGCACAGCCCTCATCACGCTTCGCCACCTTTCGGCGCGATCGATGCCACCGCCAACGACGGTGTGATGCTGAATGTATCGGTGGCGCCCGATTTAACGAGCGCCGAAACCGGAAGTCAGCTCCAGGCAGGAAGAGCATCGGGACACTCGAGGTTAAGTGGCTCAATCCCTTCTCAGCCAGTCCCCCCTAGCTCGTTGCCGGGCAAAAACCCGGACGGCGCGACCGGGTCCCTCGCAGTTACCAAGACCTTTTCGGTTTCAACGGCGTCTTCTTCACAGCCTCTGAAGGGTGGTTCTCTTCACTCTCTGCAGGGTGCTTCTCTCGACTCTCTCCAAAGCGCTTCTTCCCGGTCTCTGCATGCTCCCGTAGTGGGCGATATTCCTCAGAATGGCTCCAACCCGAATGCTCCGCCCGCGTCGAACGCCAGCGGACTCCAGCCTTACGGCGATCCTCGCCGTGACTTTTCGGGATCTCATCGGCTCACATCGGACCTGTACTCATCGCGTTCTTATCGGTCCATCTCGGGCGGTGCTTCCGCTCCCTCCTCTCGTTCTGATCAGTCTGATTCGGATTCTAATCAGGTCGGTTCTCAGTCCGCTTCAGATGTCTCGCCAGAGGATGCCGACACATTGAATGTCGATGCATCTGCAAGCGAATCCAGTACGACGGCTGCGGATCGACAAGAGGCGGGAGGCGTATTCGAGGTCATTGACGATCCTTTCGGCAATCTGTTCCAAGGCGGATTCGCTGGGAGAGGGAAGGGTCTTGAAGTGGCGCAAGCTTGCGGAGAGGCGTGCCCCTTCAAGAAGTCGCCACGTAAATCGGTTGGTTTTACCTCGGACACGTCTGAATCTGGGAGTTCGATTCAGCCGTCCCAACGTGGCGCTCTCGAGCTATATGGCAAAGAGCCAAACTCCCGGCTCCAACATGCACTTGGCAGGCTTTCCGACGACGCGCCTGGATCGGGATCTCAAGCGCAAAGGCGCCTGAATGACTCAAACAAGGTTGAGCCCGGATCGTCTGACACGGTGGTTCTAAGGAAGTCTCAGAACTAATTGCGTAGTTCCAGGCCATCCCTATTTTTTGGGAACCAAACAGTTTCAGCAGGAAGGGTTGTCCGCTTAGTGTCATCGGATTTTTGTGGCTAAATTGTAGGAAGTAACACTGCCGCCCCGCGGAAGATTTTGCCTAAGGGCTTCAAAACTGTCCAATATGCCAAAGACTATCGAAGCACCTTCGAGCCCTCTCGGCTCTCCCACTCCGCCTTCACCGGAAACCCGACCCGTTCCGGCGCCAGCGGTCCAATCGCTGATGGATGTGCGGCGGGTCCTCTTCGCACATAAATACCTGATTATTGCGATTGTCGCGGTGGCAGTGATCGTGTCATTCATTTACGCGAAAACTCGTGTCCCGGTCTTCGAAGCGACAGCAACAGCTGAGATCGAGACCTCTCGTAATCAGAGCATGGGCCTGTCCGATCTCGTCGGGTCTTCGCCTGAGAGTGGCACAACGCAGGTTCAAACGGAGGCTTTTCGGCTCGCTGGCAGTTCACTCATATTCCGTGCCGTGGCCGAGCTTGGCGTTGAAGGTCGTGGGCCTTTTCCGAATGCATTCAAAAGAGTTTCCTCACCCATCACTGAAGATTCTCTTCCTGCAGCCGCGCGAGCCTCAATCGTCGGTGCGGTGGCGGGTTCTCTCAAGGTGGGCATCGTTCCTCGGACCAACGCCGTCAGGGTGACCTACAGGCATCCAAGCCCGGTCGTTGCGCGTGACCTGGTCAACAGGCTGCTGGACGTTTTTATGGAGCGTA
>Ga0207052_10227_pt1 | contig 16525 bp, 12 predicted proteins | sample Alteio_BWMinCont_62_FD_153294 | JGI IMG/M metagenome (GOLD analysis project Ga0207052, IMG submission 153294) | Enriched cells from forest soil in Barre Woods Harvard Forest LTER site, Petersham, Massachusetts, United States -... | ecosystem: Environmental > Terrestrial > Soil > Temperate forest >...
TTTACCTACGCCACCTTTTTGGTTCACAATAGCAACGATTCTACTCATAAAATTCCGCCGTCTGGCTTGACGCGTTTGCTATAGTATAACGACTCATGAAATTTCTGCATAAACGCTGCTATTTGTCTGATATGCTACTAGGATGCTGTGACAGACCGTGATTCATTGTGAAATTCATTAATGTCTACATTCTACTCAATTCTGTGCTTATTGGTTGGAATTTTTCTGTATCAGTCTAGTTGGTCTGCACCTATTCAAATTGTGGCAGCTGAAAATTTTTACGGCTCTGTTGCAGAAGAAATAGGTGGTTCCTATGTCGAAGTACAGAGTATAATGAATCAGCCTGATCAAGACCCGCACTTGTTTAACATTGGCCCCAGTACTACCAAACGTATAGGGAAGGCGGATCTCATCGTCTTTAATGGTTTAGGGTATGATCCTTGGATGCAGAACCTATTAAGCGCAAATACGGTCCCTACGCGCACAGTCATTTGTGTTGGCCAATTGTTGAACAAAAAAGAAGGGGCCAATCCGCATGTGTGGTACGATCCTGCGACGATGCCCGTGTATGCGAAGGCGCTGTTGGATTATCTTAGTCAGCAGGATCCCGATCATCAGATGGACTATCGTCGTAACTATCAGGAATTTCTTGAAAAATACAAGCGATTAATTCACTTAATTTATCGCTTGAAGCCGCGTACAGAACATCTCAAAGTCATTGCCACAGAGCCTGTATTTTCTTATATGGCACAAGCCTTAGGTTTTGACATGCAGGGAATTAATTTTCAAATTAGCATGATGAATGGCATTGATCCCAGTCCACGGCAAATTTTAGCGTTTCAGAACCAGTTACAAACCAATCACGTCAGGATTGTTTTCTATAACAAACAGATAGATAGTCCACTTGTGCAACGGTTATTGATGATTGCAAAAACCCATGCTATTCCGGTCGTCGGTGTAACAGAAATGCAACCTGCCGGCAAAACCTTCGAGGTGTGGATGATGGAGCCGTTGAAAAAAGTGGAAAAGATTTTGCAATGAACAGCGCTATTACATTCAAGAAACTGAGCCTTGCTTATGGAAAACGCTCTATTTTCTGCGATTTCACCGCGGAGATTGCCAGTGGTGAATTCATTGCTGTGCTAGGTGTGAATGGCGCTGGTAAAAGTACTCTGCTGCGTTCAATACTAGGATTAGTACCCGTCAAGCGAGGCCAAATTTCTGTACTAACCAGGCCAATTCGCAAGGGTTCTGCACAAATTGGTTACATGCCTCAAACGCGACAACATATTGTTAATAGCTCGTTAAGCGCATTTGCATGGTTGGCGGCAAACGTCGATGGATTTAGATGGGGATTACCGTTTTTGACGAAGTCACAAAAGCAGGAGTTAGCGCGAGTTGTACAACTGGTTAAGGCAAAAAACATCATAGATAGGCCTTATGTTCTGCTTTCGGGAGGAGAACGGCAACGATTATTGCTAGCACAGGCCTTGCTGAATAAGCCAAAACTTTTGCTTTTAGATGAACCATTAATGAACCTGGATCCCTATTATCAGGAAAATTTAGTTACATTGATTAATGCCATTCGTTTACAGTTTGGTACCACCGTGCTGTTTACCTCCCATGATATTAACCCTTTGCTACGTATAGTCGATAGAGTACTCTATTTAGCAAAGGGTAAAGCTGCTCTTGGTTCGGTCAATGAAATTATTACCAGTGAAAAATTGAGCGAACTTTACGATAGAGAAATCCAGGTTATACACTACAAAAATCAACTGTTTGTAATAAAAAAAGATACAGGATTTCATCAACATATCAGCCATTGTCAGCCAAATTATGATCCTTTTTCTGTTTGAAGATGATTTTTTACGCAACGCGCTAGAGGCGGGCACGATCGCAGCGATTCTTGCTGGCATCGTCGGTTATTTTATGGTAATCCGACGGCTGGCGTTTGCTGGGCATGCCTTAGGACACATCGGTTTTGCTGGTGCCACAGGTGGGGGATTAATTGGTCTCAGTCCTCTGACAGGGCAATTACTTTTAACAGTTGTAGCGGCAATGGGGATGGGCGCATTAGCTCATCGCATGAATAAAAGCGATATTGTCATCGGCATCATTTTAGCGTTTTCATTAGGATTAGGCGTTTTATTTTTGCATCTTTACATGCACTATGCTGCACAAGCGATGAGCATCTTATTTGGGAACCTGTTGGGCGTTTCAAGCCATTTAATAAAACTCATGTTATTTTGTTGTATTGCGAGCTTGCTAGCCATCGGCATTATGGCTAGACCATTACTGTTTTCAAGTTTAGAGCCCGAATTAGCAGAAGCAAAAGGCGTATCCTTGCCATTTATTTCCACAGTATTCATGATAATTGCAGCCATAGCTGTCACCATCACTAGCCAAATCGTTGGTGTGCTACTGGTTTTTACACTGCTGATTGGTCCTGCGGCAGCTGCTTTAAATTGGACAAAAAGCCCAATGACGGGGCTGTTATTAACAGTTATTTTAGGAATTTTCATTGTATGGACAGGCATCATTCTGTCCTTTGTAACAGATTGGCCTATCCCTTTTTGGATCAGCACGCTAACAGCCTGTATCTATCTTTTAAGCATGACGGAAAAATAGATGACAGTAGCACTGTGGATCCACTATGCAGTACTGAATTTTTTGAATTTATGCTTAGCTACAATGTAGAAAAATCATTCCTTACTAGGGCGTGCGTAAGGTCAGATAGATACCGCCAAGCAAATTTTTTGTTAAAAGCTGAAGAAAACTCACTCCGCCTCTTGGATATTTTCCTTACTTTTTGGCATATACAGATCTGTAATAGAGCCTTCAAATATTTCACTGGCCAACATCACAGTTTCTGAAAAAGTGGGATGAGGATGGATTGTCAGCGCAATATCTTCTGCTTCACAACCCATTTCAATTGCTAAAGCTACCTCACTAATGAGTTCACCCGCATTAGGTCCAACTATACCAGCACCTAACACAATGTGTGTTTTAGGATCAAATAATAATTTTGTTAATCCTTCGTCACGACCTTGTCCTAGAGAACGCCCATTAGCCTTCCAGGGAAAGACTGCTTTTTCAACAGGTAGATTTTGTTCTCTTGCCTCTCTTTCGCTGATACCTACCCAGGCGATTTCAGGATCAGTATAAGCTACGGAAGCGATACAGCGTGGTTCAAAAAAGTGTTTTTTGCCAGCAATAACTTCCGCTGCAACTCGCGCTTCAGCAACCGCTTTATGTGCCAACATAGGATTACCAACCGTATCGCCAATTGCAAAGATATGTGCCACCTTGGTCCTCAGTTGTTTATCAACTGAAATAAAGCCTTTTGCGTCTACTTCAATGCCTAATGCTTCAGCACCAATGAGCTTTCCATTGGGTTTTCTACCTACGGCTGACAAAATATAATCAAATCGTCGTGGTTTACTTTCTTTAGACTCTCCCTCAAACTTGACCCATAATCCGTCTGGCTTAGCTTCAACTTGGGTTACCTTAGTCTTTAGTAAAAATTCATAATGCTGACTCAAGCGCTTAAAGAGTGGTTGCACTATGTCTTCGTCCGCACCTGCGATGATTCGACCTCCATCCTCAACCACGGTAATGGAAGCACCTAAGGCATGATAGACGGTAGCCATTTCCATACCGATGATGCCGCCACCTATAACGAGTAGCAATTTTCCTTGCATTTCTTTTAGTTCCAGAGCAGCAGTTGAATCCATAATGCGGGGATCATCCGGCAAAAAAGGCAAACGAACCGGCTGTGATCCAACAGCAATAACCGCCTGCTCAAATCGTATAGTCTGACAGCCTGTTTCTGTTTGTATCGTTAATTCATTTTTATTAATAAACTGACCTGCACCCCGTATTACTTCAACTCCACGTTGTTTTGCTAACTGTGATAAGCCACTGTGTAGCTTTTTGACGACACTCGCTTTCCAAGCACGCAGTTTATTAATATCGACTTTTGGTTTGGGAAACTCCACACCAAACGCTGACATAGCTGCTGCCTCTTCTATGACTTTGGCTGCATGTAATAATGCCTTAGAGGGAATACAACCAACATTCAAACATACCCCCCCCAAGACGGCATATCTTTCCACCATGATAACTTTCTTCCCTAGGTCCGATGCACGAAAAGCAGCCGTATAACCGCCAGGTCCGCTACCCAACACCAGCACTTCAGTTTGTTTGGTTTCTACAGTCATATGATCCCCTTCATTTATTTATGTTCACAGTAACCAACGACGAATATCGGATAAGCAATTTGCTAAATGTACGATAAAGCGCGCGCCCTCGGCACCATCAATGACACGATGATCATAAGACAGAGACAACGGTAACATTAAACGAGGAATAAACTCTCCTGCTTCATACTGTGGCTTATATTTAGCTTTTGATACGCCCAAAATAGCAACATCTGGAACATTGAGAATGGGTGTAAAGGCAGAACCACCAATACCTCCTAAACTGGAAATGGTAAATGAACTGCCCTGCATGTCAGCACTGCTCAGCTGCTTTGTCCTTGCTTTTTGGCTTACTTCACCCAATTCCTTGGCTAACTCTAAGAGGCTTTTTTTATCTGTATCCCTTATAACAGGGACTACTAAACCCTCTGGGGTATCTACGGCAATACCAACATGAAAATATTTTTTCAGGATAAGCTGTTCACCATCCGCAGATAAAGAAGCATTAAAAGTGGGAAATGCTTTGAGGGTTGTTACCACCGCTTTCATGATGAATGCCAACAGTGTTAATTTAGCCGCTTGTTTTGTAGCAAAGGCTGTCTGTGCTTTACGAAACACCTCAAGCTCAGTGATATCCGCTTCATTAAACTGAGTGACATGCGGTACTAACAGCCAATTGCGGTGTAAGTTTTGTGCGGTTAATCGCTTGATTCGGGATAAAGGTGTTGCCTGGATTTCACCAAATTGAGAAAAATCTATAGATGGAACAGCCGGCAAACCCACTGCGACGCCGGTTTCAGTTGATTTTAAGTGAGTTTTTACGAATTTCTGTAGATCTTCCTTTGTAATACGGCCCTTTTGGCCAGTTCCTATCATCTGAGTCAGATCAAGTCCAAATTCACGTGCCAAACGCCGAACACTAGGTCCAGCATGGATATCATCTCCCTGGTCTTCCTCCTCCTCCTGCGCTACATCGCTTGGCACAGCGTCGACTTTAATAGCAACATCGTCTATCTGCGCAGTTATTTGTGATGCGTCAGATAGCGCTTTTTTTTCAATTTTTGTCGCTTCGTGATCGGCAGAGTGTCCTGCTTCTACAAGGTTTCCAACAGCACCTGCTTCAACTTCTAATAGGACAATCAAATCACCCTGAGAGATTTTATCGCCTACTTTTACCGTGATTTTCTGTACCTTTCCTGCAAATGGTGCTGGTATGTCCATTGATGCTTTATCGCTTTCTAGCGTAAGCAAAGCATCCTCGGCTTGAACACTGTCACCCACCTTAATAGGTATTTCGATAATAGCTGCTGCAGAAACATTACCCAAATCCGGTACGCGAACTTCTTTTAAGTTAGACAAATAGTTTCTCCTCTACACAGTGAAAGGATTTGGTTTTTCCCGATCAATGGCGTAGCTTGCAAAAGCTCGCTCCACTTCTTCGGTTTCCACCATACCCTCTGCTTGCAAGGCATACAAACTGGCAATAACAATATAAAAACGGTTTACTTCAAAGAATCGACGCAGTTGCTCCCGCGTATCACTACGACCAAAACCGTCAGTTCCTAAAACTATATAACGTTGTTTAAAAAAACCTCGAATTTGATCTGCATTTAAACGGATGTAATCTGAGACGGCGACCACGGGCCCGGAGCGATCTGACAAACAGCGTGCAACATAACTCTGTTTGGCTCGTTTAGTAGGATGCAACAAATTATCACGTTCAATTGCCAATGCTTCCTTACGCAATTCCGAAAAACTCGTGACGCTCCAGATATCTGCCGTTACTGCATAATCCTTCTCGAGCATCTCCGCTGCTGCAATGACCTCATTCAAAATGGTACCAGATCCCAGTAATTGCACATGTCGTCGATTCAGCGCGCTACTCTTTTTTAACAAATACATACCCTTGACAATACCCAGCTCACTTCCCTGTGGCATGGGCGGATGCTTGTAATTTTCGTTCATCAATGTTAGGTAATAAAACACATTTTCTTGATTTTGTATCATGCGAAACAAACCATTTTGAATAATGACGGCAAGCTCGTAGGAAAAGCAAGGATCATACGCTACACAATTTGGAACGACTGAAAAAAATAGAAGATTATGACCATCTTGATGTTGTAAACCTTCACCTGCCAGTGTGGTCCTACCGGCTGTCGCACCTAAGATAAATCCTCGTGCTTGCATATCACCGGCGGCCCAAATAAAATCTCCTATTCGTTGATAGCCAAACATTGCGTAATAAATATAAAAAGGGACCGTACTGAAATTATTGGTACTATACGATGTTGCCGCTGCCATCCAAGAACAAAATGCGCCACCTTCATTAATTCCTTCTTCCAACAGCTGACCTTTCGAGTCTTCACGATAGTACATTAATTGATCAGCATCTACTGGTTTATAACGCTGGCCTACCGGTGAATAAATTCCAATCTGACGAAACAGACCTTCCATTCCAAAGGTACGTGACTCATCGGGAACAATGGGTACAATACGATATCCTAGGATTTTATCTTTTAAAAGTTGCCGTAAAATTTCTACAAAGACCATTGTGGTAGAGATTTCACGCGCACCGGAATCCTGTAATAACTTGGTAAATGCCTCAAGCGCGGGTATCGTTACTGTTTGTTCACAACGAATACGCCGTGCAGGTAAATAGCCGCCTAAGTTTCTACGTTTTTCTTGTAAATAAGCTATTTCAGGACTTTCTTTTCCGGGATGATGAAAACTTAAATTTTCAATCTCTTCGTCACTGATCGCCAGTTTGAATCGATCGCGAAATAACAGCAGTTGTTCATGTGTCATCTTTTTTTGCTGGTGTGTAATATTTTGTCCTTCGCCGGCTGAGCCCATACCATAACCTTTGATGGTTTTAGCCAAAATAACCGTCGGCTGCCCAATATGTTCAACCGCTAATTTATAAGCAGCGTAAACTTTTTTAGCATCATGGCCTCCTCGTTCCAAGCGCCATATATCTTCATCACTCAAGTCTGCTACCATTGCTCTCAATTCAGGAAATTTTCCAAAAAAATGTTCCCTAACATAGGCACCATCTCTTGCTCTACAATTTTGATATTCGCCATCAACGGTTTCCATCATCACACGTTGCAACAAGCCCAACTGATCTTTTGCTAAAAGCGCATCCCACGTACGCCCCCAGATCACTTTGATGACGTTCCAGCCAAAGCCACGAAAAATACCTTCTAATTCCTGTATAATTTTTCCATTTCCACGAACTGGGCCATCCAGTCTTTGCAAATTACAATTGATGACAAAAATAAGATTATCCAATTTTTCACGTGCCGCAATTGAGAGTGCACCCAGTGATTCGGGTTCATCCATTTCGCCATCACCGCAAAACACCCATACTTTTCTATTTTGCGTATGTAATAAGTTACGGTTCTGTAGGTATTTTAAAAAGCGTGCTTGATAAATCGCCTGCATGGGCCCTAACCCCATAGAAACGGTGGGAAACTGCCAAAAATTTGGCATTAGCCAAGGATGTGGATAGGAACTAATGCCTTGGCCGCCAATTTCTTGACGAAAATGTGCAAGCTGAGTATGACTTAATCGTCCTTCTAAAAAGGCCCTTGCATAGATGCCTGGGGAAGAATGGCCCTGTATGTAAAGCAAATCACCGCCATGCGCATCCGAGGCAGCACGGAAAAAATGATTAAAACCAACTTCGTATAAAGTAGCAGCGGAGGCATAGGTAGCAATATGACCACCCAATTCTGGAGAAATTTTTCCTGCTCGCAATACCATCATAACGGCATTCCAGCGAATGATAGCCGCAATGCGTGCTTCTAATGCTTCATTACCTGGGAAAGCGGGTTCAGCATTGACTGAGATACTATTAATATAAGGAGTAACTAAAGCGTCTGCTAAAGCTAAACCCTTTTGTCGCGCCATATTAATGAGTTGCTGCATCAAGAATTCAGCTCGAGCACCGCCTTCGACTCTTAAAACAGACGACAACGCTTTTAACCATTCTTTTGTTTCAATGGGGTCGCAGTCCAGATTTGGTGTTCGCTCCATCATAAAATTAATGGCAGTCTCCGTCCCTAGAGAATATTTCTAAAACTACATAACATTTCACGTTTTTAATAATACTCCCAACGCAACGGCAAATGTAATGAACAAAAAAAGAATAAAAGCACGCTCAATTAATCCTAAGGATTGGTGATAATTCTCCGCTGTTAATTCAGCCGTCTCTCCTAACCCCAAAGCAACACGGCCGCTTTTGTCTAAGAGCTCGCAATTAAACGATGCATCTCTCAACAAGTACTTCAAACACACTGGACTTGTGCAAACAAAATTACCACCGAGGGCATAAAGGATGGATAATAGACGAACGGGCAAATAATCAAGAATTGCCAGCACTTTGCTCGCTGCTTCACTAAATGTCAGCTCATTAGCATGGATATGCACAGAACGTTCTACCAAGCGGTAAATGAGCGCTGCAACTGGACCTAATACAGCAAACCAAAACACAACTGCAAACAGGGTTTCATTCGCTTGCCAAAATATCGATTGATCCACCTTCTTTGTTTCATAAATATCCACAGGTCCTAAACAATAAAATAGAACAAATGCACCGACAAAAAAAGCAAGTAAGCCATGCACAAACAGTGAGCTTAAGGCATAGATAACTGCCACTACTATCACAGAAGGCAATACGACAAGCACTAAAAAAACATAATGCGACTGAGCCCAGGCTTGATCCCGCATCAAGTGATGTATTTTGTCAACATACTGCTCGAACCAATTAAAGCGACCAAGCCAATTACCTTTATGCAAAAATCGTTCCAAGCCTAAACACAATAGAAGTGTGATAAACGTCATAAGATCCCCTAGCCACTACTAAATGTAAAATCAAGTTCCGGACAACACCAATACACCTGCTAGTCTACCCGCATCTTCTCATTCAATGCCAATGGTGTAGGATAACGCAAAACTACCCAGTAGGACGAACCAACAAACGTCAAAATAGTAACGGCTTGAATCAGGTAATTCGCTTTTCCACCGATTAAAGCAGGTGAGGTTTCCGCTGCCAGGTACGCAATCAATAAGGAAAATTCACTCGCTTGCCCCAAACGCACACCCACTTCCCGCGCAATATTCTTTTTCTCGCCCGACCAACGCAGTAAAACTTGAAATAGCCAAGGTTTAATTAATAACACCAAGCTAGCTAAAAAAAGCGCAGGTATGATGACTACCGGCAAATAATGCAGATCAAAACTTGCGCCGATAGCAAAGAAAAACATGATTAAACAAAAATCGCGTAACGGTTTCAGATTATCGGCAATGAAAACTGCGATAGGTCCCTCTGCAATCGAAACACCTGCCAAAAAAGCACCTATTTCCGCTGAAAGACCTAAAGCACGCGACAGCTCAGCTAAGCCCAGACACCAACCCAACGCAGCCAAAAACAAATATTCTTTGACTCGATCAAAACGCGCAAACAATTTACTAATAAAATAATGCTGAATAAGGAAGGCAAACCCCAGAAACAGGGGAAATGTAATCACAGTCAATCCCAAATCTGCCAACTTTGATCCCGTCATCTGTGCACCGTGCACAAACAATAACATGCCAATAGCCAACAAATCTTGTAGTAGTAAGACACTAATCATCCTTTCGCCGATCGGCTTATGATGCAAAGCCAAGGTGGGTAATAGTTTTAACCCAATGATCGTGCTCGAAAAAATTAGACTTACACCTATCAAGAGACTTTCTAATAAAGTAAAGCTAAACAGATAACCTACAGCGAAACCGATCATGGTAAAGAGGGCGCTAAATACTAATGTCACTAAAGCAGTCTTTCGCAAGCTACTAAAAAATTCCCGCGGAGTAAGATCAAGTCCTACCAAAAATAAAAGAAATATAATCCCTACATCACCAATGCCACGCGCTACATTGATGTTTGGCACCAACTTCCAGCCACTTGGCCCCATCAGCACACCCAATACCATATAGGCCACTAACAACGATTGTCGCGTGTAAAGCGCAACTGTTGCTAAAATAGCTGCTCCTGTAAAGATAACAAAGGTAGAAAAAACAAAGCTATGATCCATCCATCATTCCTCCAAGCACAGCAACGAAGCATTGCCTCCCGCTGCCGCGGTATTGACGGATAGTGTCCGCTCTACGCACAAACGAGGTAAGTAGTACGGCCCCCCCGCCTTCGGACCCGTTCCAGATAAACCTTCGCCACCAAAAGGCTGTACGCCAACAACAGCACCTATCATTGTCCGATTAACATATTGATTACCCGCATGCACCTGACGAATAATCGTATTGATAGTACTCTGGATTCGGCTCTGTATACCTAAAGTTAAACCGTAACCCGTATGATTGATAGAGGCGATAACTTCTTCACGTTTCTCAGTTGCGTAGCGAATGACGTGCAAAATAGGGCCAAATACCTCCTGTTCTAAACATTCCAAATTATTTAATTCAAACAAAGCGGGTCCAAAAAAATTGGTTCTATCAATGTCGTCCGGCAGGTTAACTTGATAGAGCAGTTTAGCCTCTCGTTGTAAGCGATTAAAATGTTCTTCCAGATTTTTTTTTGCAGCGCTATCAATCACAGGACCTATATCGCTAACAAGTTGTGCTGGATCACCTAGCTGTAATTCTGCCATTGCACCGCAAAGCATTTCGATCAGCTTATCAGCCATTTCATTCTGCACAAACAGCACACGCAAAGCAGAGCAGCGCTGTCCAGCACTTCCAAAAGCAGAATTTAAGACATCGACTACAACTTGTTCCAACAAAGCAGAGGAATCTACAATCATAGCATTTTGACCACCCGTTTCCGCGATGAAAGGAGTAATGGCTCCACCACGATTTGCTAAACCCTGATTAATCGCCTGAGCTGTTTCTGTGGAACCGGTAAATACAATGCCCTTGATCCGTTGGTCGAGCGTCAATTTTGGGCCTACCACAGCGCCACTTGCTGGTATTAAATGTAATGCTTGGCCTGGAATTCCTGCTTCATGCAGTAATTGAACTGCCGCTGCCGCTATCAACGGTGTTTGACCAGCAGGCTTTGCTAACACAGTATTACCAACCACCAATGCAGCGGTGACTTGCCCAATAAAAATTGCCAATGGAAAATTCCACGGACTGATGCAAGCAATGACACCTCTACCTCGAAAACTGAGAGTATTTTCCTCACCTGTAGGGCCTTCCAATTGTCGAGGCGTGAGATCGAGACACGCTTGCATGGCATAATAGCGGCAAAAATCAATTGCTTCCCGTACCTCTGCCAACGCATCTGGCAAGGTCTTACCACCTTCACGTACTGCCAAATCCATGAATATGGCTAATCGCTCTTCAAATAGATCAGCAGCGCGATTCAAGCAAGCAGCTCGAGTCTCTAGCGCTGTGTTAACCCAGGTAGAAAAATATTGGTGCGCACTCGCAAGCGCTGTTTCAACTTGTTCTGTACTGGCAAGAGCCACCTCTCCTATTATTACCTGAGTTTTCGCAGGATTAACCAGCGACCGTTTTTTTTCACCTGATTCTAACTTTCCATTAATAATGGGACCCGCTGATAAGTAGCCATGTCTAGAAGCTTTTTCCATTTGTTCAAACAACATGGAGCACGTTTCGGTATTTGCAAAATCAATACCTATAGAATTTTTTCGTCCCATTCCATAAATGTCGGCAGGCAAAGGAATTTTAGGATGAGAAATTACATGTAGTTGTTGTAATTTATCTATTGGATCGATCAAGAGTTCCTCGATCGGCACCGCCGGATCTACAATACGATTCACGAAGGACGTGTTAGCGCCATTTTCCAACAAGCGTCTAATAAGATAGGCCAGCAAATCTGCATGCCCACCTACCGGCGCGTAAACGCGACAGGGAATGTCAAGTTGATCTCGTCCAACAATATTTTCATAAAGGGTATAACCCATGCCGTGCAAACATTGAAATTCAAAATCCCGATTTTCTCCCGCCAATTGCAGAATAGTCGCTAAAGTATAAGCGTTATGTGTGGCAAATTGTGGATAAATTTCTTTTTTGTGCGCAAATAATTTTTTTGCACAGACGACAAAACAAATATCAGTGGACACTTTGCGCGTAAACACCGGATAACCTTTTACGCCTTTGACTTGCGCATTTTTAATCTCTGTATCCCAGTAAGCGCCCTTAATCAATCGTACCATCCAGCGCTTGCCTTGTTTTTGACTAAGCTGGACCAACCAGTCAATCACGAACGGTGCACGTTTCTGATAGGATTGCACAGCTAAGCCAAATCCCTCCCAATTTGCTAATTCTGGGTCGCAAAATACGGCTTCAATGATATCCAAAGAAATATCTAAGCGATCAGCTTCCTCTGCATCAACGGTTAAACTGATGTTATTTTTCTTAGCCTGTAGAGCTAAAGATTTAAGCTGACGCACCAAAAACGGAACTACCGTATCTTGTTTTGCCAATTCATAACGAGGATGTAAAGCTGATAATTTGATAGAAATACCCGGTGCATCCCGCAATGATTTTTCTGGTAACACGTTACCAATAGCACTGATAGCTGACTGATAAGCGAGAAAATAACGCTCTGCATCCTTTGCAGTACGTGCCGCTTCTCCCAACATATCATAGGAGAAACGATAGCCCTGCGTTTCATATTTCCTGGCACGTGTCAGCGCTTCTGCGATGGTTTGACCCATAACAAATTGGCGACCCAGCAACTGCATGGCCTGTTTAACAGAGGCACGAATCACTGGTGCATTACTACGTCCGATGAATCGACGCAATGCAACGCCTAATCCACCTTGTTCATCCGATTTAAGTAATTTCCCCGTCAGCAGCAATCCCCAGGTACTGGCATTAACAAAAAAAGATGAACTTTGTCCTAGATGCGATGCCCAGTCTGCGTGACTGATCTTATCTTCTAGCAGAGCATCAATAGTCGCACTATCAGGAATGCGTAATAGTGCCTCTGCCAAGCACATTAACGCAATACCCTCCTGGCTGGACAAGCTATATTCATGTAGAAAAGCATCCAGTCCACCTTTCGATAGACGTTTTTTGCGAATTTGCTGCACTAAGTTACGTGCAACTTCGGCAATGTTCGAGATAACATCATCCGAAAGCGCAGCTGCTGCGGCCAATTGTTTAACTGCATTACTCTCATCGGCACAATAAGCCCGCGCAATGGCTGTGCGTAAAGGCTCACTGTTCCGTGAAATTGGGGAGTACGACATTCAAACCTCTCAAAAGCTTACAAAAATTGCTATGTTAGTGTTGTATTGATCGAATTGCATCCGAGCTTTGGCTAAATGTTAATCGTACATCAATTCGTCCAACGGGGTTTTGGCGACGGAACCACCACCTAGGATTAATTCACATAGGACATCCGTAATACATAAGTAACGCAGAACGTTAGGCGTTACTCCGTCGAAAGTTACCTTGACCCCCAACAAAGATTGCTCTACTTCACCAAACGTAACACCGATGCCATATCCCAAACACAGTAAGCAAAGCTGGTCGGCTCTACGCGCAATAGCGGGCAGCAATCCTACTTCAGAAAATACCTCTTCATAAGTAATAATTTTATCTTTGAGGGTAAAAGTTACTTTCAAAGCCTTTGCAATTGCACACAAAGCTTTCTTTAATTCCATCGTGTCCTACTCTTTCCACCAAGGAATTGCTATTTTGCGTGGTCCTGCTAAAACCGTGCGTAACCAGCGCAAAAAAACTGTCACCGAAAAGCCATATCGTTCCAACAGGGCAAAAAACGCCATTGCCAGCAATGCTAAAATAAAGCTCCACACGCGTATGTGAAGCAAAAACAACAGCAAAGGGAAGGCTGCGCGTGCATCTATTAAAAAAAACCGAGGCGTACGAGCTGAATCACGCCAATGCGCTTCTGTCGGTACTTGAGCCATTTATTACAGCCCTCATTGCCAAAATTTTAGCCACATCACATACGGCAAGGATGATACAACATGTCATATAGAATTTAAAGTTAGTGTATTGGCTGCCTAATTTTCAGTGCACGAAAAGGAAAGGAAAAAGATACATGTAACGAAGATAACTGAAAATAACGAAGATGAAGATAAGGAAATGCAGTATTCTGGAATGGGTCTGATACATACACTTGACTCAATTGAAGCGACCCGCTTTAATACGCAGCTCCTTATCGATTTTTTATCCTTACGCTTTTGGATGCAGATCTCAAGGCCGAATAGCTCAGTCGGTAGAGCAGAAGACTGAAAATCTTTGTGTCGGTGGTTCGATTCCGCCTTCGGCCACCAATTTATTTAATCAAACACAGATTCTTGGACGATAAGGGGCTAATTCAATTATTTGTCCAGCTACTATGGAAAATAACGATGCGTTCTACTGCCCGTTTAGCTACTGAACTTCGACCTGTTTGTATCACGCGTCATTACACTCGGTATGCAGAGGGTTCTGTCTTGATAGAATTTGGCAATACTAAGGTGATATGCAATGCCAGTGTTATGACAGGGGTTCCGAAATTTTTAAAAAATTCAGGTCAAGGATGGATTACCGCTGAGTATGGCATGCTGCCTCGCTCGACGCATTCACGTATGGATAGAGAGGCAGGGCGCGGTAAGCAATCAGGACGTACCTTGGAAATTCAACGTCTTATTGGCAGAGCATTGCGAAGTAGCGTGGATCTAAGACAGTTGGGCGAGAATACGATCCAAGTGGATTGTGATGTGATTCAGGCAGATGGCGGCACGCGTACGGCAGCAATTACCGGTGCGTGTGTAGCCGTGGTTGATGCGTTAGCAAAAATGAAAAAAAAAGGCGAGATTCAGCAAAACCCTCTGTGTTTTCTTGTAGCAGCGGTTTCCACGGGTATTTACCAGGGCGAGCTTATTTTAGATTTGGATTACGTAGAGGATTCTAAGGCTGATACCGATATGAATGTGGTGATGACGGAAAAAGGAGATTTTATTGAATTTCAAGCTACAGCAGAGCGAAGGGCTTTTTCAAAAAGGGAGTTTGATCAATTGTTGCATTTGTCAGAATTAGGAATCAATCAGCTATTTAAAAAACAGCGGGAAAGTTTGGCTCTCACGGGGTAGTGCGAAAAAAAAACGGCGAATCGCAATGAATTGAGTAAATTGGAGAATGAGTTGTTAAAGCGTGACATTTCCACTACAAACTTGCTAATCGCCACCGCAGGTAGCATGATCGGTTCAGCTTGGTTATTTACTCCTTACATTGGTGCACAGATAGCGGGGCCTAATGCCTTAATCAGCTGGATTATTGCGGCGATTTTTATGCTATTCATCGCTTTGCCACTCTGTGAGCTAGGGGCAATGCTACCGCTATCAGGTGGAATGTCTAACTATCCGACCATAACACACGGTAAGGAAGTGGGGTTTTTATTTTCCTGGGTAGCGTGGTTGTCCTATGTCGTGATGACACCGATTGAAATTCAAGCCATATTGCAATATGGGAGCCATTTTTTTCCTTGGTTACTCGTTAAAGAAGCGACTTATTTCAAACTTTCGCACCTTGGCTATGTCGCTGCTGTGGTAATCATGTTTGGAGTAGTTTTATTTAATACGTATGGTATAAAATTTCTTGCGGAATGCAGTAAATATGCAAGCTTGGTAAAGTTTGTTTTACCGTCCGTTGCAATTGTATCGTTAATGCACACGGCTCCCTCGGTTGAAAATATCCACTTTCACTTAAGTACCAGTGAAAATTGGATGCAAGTGTTTTCTGCTTTATCAGCGGGTGGAATTGCCTTTGCATTCACCGGTTTTCAGAATGGACTGATCTTGGCTGGGGAAGTTAAGAATCCACAAAAAAATCTTCCTATCGCGATGTTAGGGGCAGTGTTAATTGGATTTATTCTGTATTTTATGTTGCAACTTAGTTTTTTAGTGGCCGTGCCGAAAATCTACCTAGAGCATGGTTGGCAGCAACTCACTTTCCCAGGGGATAGTGGACCCTTAGTCGGTTTAGCATTAGTGTTAGGGCTCGGCGTCATTGCCATTGTACTGTTGTTTGACGCTGTTTTTTCACCTTTTGGGACTACGCTTGTCTATACAGCCGCCACTTCGCGTATTTTATACGGTATGGCACTGAATAATTATTTACCGCCATTTTTTTTAAAATTAAATCGGCATAAAATTCCTTATGTTACACTTTATACTAACTTTTTGGTAGGCACACTCTCATTCTTGCCTTTTCCTGGTTGGCAAAAAATGGTGGCATTCTTGGCTTCTGCTAGCATTTTGTCTTACGGTATAGGACCCATTTGTCTATTAGCATTACGCAGACTGCGTTTTGAACGGTTTCGCCCGTTTAGGCTGGTAGGAAGC
>Ga0207052_10228_pt1 | contig 16477 bp, 8 predicted proteins | sample Alteio_BWMinCont_62_FD_153294 | JGI IMG/M metagenome (GOLD analysis project Ga0207052, IMG submission 153294) | Enriched cells from forest soil in Barre Woods Harvard Forest LTER site, Petersham, Massachusetts, United States -... | ecosystem: Environmental > Terrestrial > Soil > Temperate forest >...
GAGCTTACACCACGAATAAAAAAGTCGGATGCATCCTTACCAGGCTGGCCTGAGGTTTGCTGCGAAAAGAAACCGGGCAACTTGCCTGTTAGCGCGTTTTGAACGTTCGCTGTAGGGACGGTACGGATATCCGCGGCGGAAATCGAGCTGACGGCGCCTGTATTCGTTATACGCTTGGTTTGACCATAGCCAACCACGATAACTTCGTTCAAGTCCTGGCTGTTTGATTTTAACGTGATATCGATATTATCAGTTTTGTCGGCAACATTCACCTCTTGCCTTGAATAGCCAACAAATTGTACCACGATGATATTTGAAGTACCTTTTAAGGTTAACGTAAACCGGCCTTTGATATTTGTAGTGACCCCGTTACCAACAACATCCTTTTCCCTAACAGACGCTCCCGGCAAAACCCCTCCGTCATCTCTAACTACCCCCGAAATAACTCTATTTTGAGCATACAATAATGCCGGGAGCGTGCTGAAGATGACAAGAAAGAAAAGTATTAATTTTCTCATAACTGCTTTTTTAATAGTTAAATGACTAAGATTTATTACCAACCCGGATTTTGTTTCAGATTCTGGTCTTTTAAAATTTCGTCGTATGGAATTGGGTGAAAATATTGTTTGGTTGTAAATACGGTGTTTAAAACGTTAGCTGGATTAAAAGTCAGCGTCGAACCGGTTTGAACAATAGATACACCCGTCCGTGGCTGACTCATAACTGTTTGCGCCAGTTTCCACCTTTTTATGTCAAAATACCGGTGCTCTTCAAAGGCGAATTCAATGCGCCATTCATTTTGTATAAATGCGCGCATCTGGGCCGTATTCATATTTTGGGGTACGCCGTAAGTATTCGACGGTCCGGGGTCTATAGTGGCCCTTGCCCGTAAGGCATAAAGCTGTGTATAACAATCGGACGGAGGCGATCCGGCAGCCTCGTTTTCAGCCTCCGCGAGTGTCAATAGTACTTCAGCATACCTGAATACTACCCAATCTGACGAATGGCTGCTGTAGGTCGGTGTATTTTCAAAAATGCCCATAAATTTGCGCATGTAGTAACCGGTAAGTGTTTGCTGAGTGTTTATATCGGGTTTACTTTGGCCTCCTTCAAAGGTTTGCAGTGAGGTGTTTAGCCATGGGTGCCCGTTATAAAGTATGGTTGCTGCTAACCGTGGATCTCGCTTTGGCGTTGAGTTTATTGCATACGGATCCGCTGAATTATAACCGGAGGTAGGATCAGTAATAGCCAGCCCGTTTTGCATTGGGAACGAATTGATCAACTCTTGTGTAGGGCTTGTATTCCCAACCGCCGATGCGGCCTGAAAGCCAACAGGGCCATTGTTTGTTTCGATACTAATGCTATTGCCGCCTGGCCTTATCATTATCCTTTCCGGATTATTCTGCGTTAAAAAAATATCAGTAAAGCTTTGATCTAACTGGTAACCGCCAAGATTCACCACATCCCTGGCTGCGTTTGCTGCAAGTGTCCAGCGGTTAACGTCATAGTTGGGATAACCTGTTAGCGGATTGGCCCCATCAATATTGCCGCCATTAAATAATGGGCTTGCAGCGTATAACAAAACACGGGCTTTTAATGCCAGGGCAGCGCCTTTGGTTGCTCTGTAATTGTCATTGGGATTTGCCAGCGGAGTAGTTATCAGGCTATCTTTTACGGCATCCAATTCATTTACAATGTATGTTATACAATCTGAAAAGCTATTGCGTGGCAGCGTTATCACATCATTGATATTATAAACCGTATTTCCCAGAAGTGGCACGCCTCCATAACGTTTTACCAATTCAAAATAAAAATATGCCCGTAAAAAACGCGCTTCACTTTGCCATACCCACCTCGTGCCTACGCCATTTGGCAACGCGCCCTTAACAGGTACAACACCAATATTGTCGATAAACTCGTTTGCCGTCCGTATACCTGCCCAAAACGAATTTGGTGTCCCGTTGGGGTTGGTACCTTCCCATATGTTTTCCCCCGAAGGAAACGTAAATGATGTTACAGCATTTGTCGACATTTGAGTAACCTGGGCCGTACTGGTTTGGGAAGATACTGCATCGTCAGAGGCCGCGTCGAGATAGTCACCACCCACACGGTTATGCCCATTGGGCACAATTGCATATACACCCAAAAGGTACGACTGTGCAGTTGCCCCGGCTGAATCGCGCGGATCAAACACATAGTTAATGGTTATTTTATCAACAGGAAACTGTTCATACTTTTTACATCCATACACAACACACAATAATATTATTGCCGGCAGTATCTTATTTATATGGTTTTTCATTTACTCGTATATTTATAATTACTACTTATAGTTTAACCGAAACACCTGCATTAACCACCCTTTGCACAGGATAAGCCCCCATTGTCGTTTCCTCGGGATCAATTCCTTTAAAGCCTGCCAGCGTAGCCAGGTTTTCGCCATTTACAAACACTCTTAACCCGGCAACTTTCAGTCTTTGTGTTACGCTATAGGGGAAGGTGTACCCTAACTCGGCATTTTTTATGCGTACATAATCGCCCGATTTTACATAAAAGGATGAAAGCAGGCCGTTGTTAACATAGCCCGAAACTGCCAGTCGTGGCAAAGTTGCAGTGCCGGCGGTTTCTGGCGTCCACCTACCGGTAGCACTGACATATGCCTGCTGGTTTATGGTTGAGTAATCCAACCCAAGCTGGTTGACAATATCATTATTGCCTGTATAAATCTGGCGATTTGTGACGCCCTGGATAATTACTGTAAGGCTAACGCCCTTATAGCTAACCCCGGGAGTAAGGCCATAAAAAATAAGCGGTTTTGTTCCGCCAATAGGCGACTCATCGAACTGGTTAATTACACCGTCGCCGTTCAGGTCTTTATATTTAATATCTCCCGCCTGGGGTGTATATCCGGCAATGTGCGGGCTTGTAGCAGCGTCCTGCGCGTTTTGGTACAGGCCTTCTGCTGTATATCCGTAAATAACACCGCTAACCGGGGTGCCGGTTAAGCGGGTCCAGGGATAAGGGGAATTTAATTCATCCTCATAGAGTATTTTGGATGCCTGGAGATTGATATTGCCGGTAACAAAATAATTAAAGTTACCTGTATGATCCCGGTAGGTGAGGCTCAGTTCCCCGCCCTGGTATAGGTTTATGCCAATGTTCTCCAGCGGGTATGGCGTACCTAATAAAGACACTGTGCTTCCCCGGTAACCAAGCACATTAAAATATCTGTCATGATAATAGTCTGCTGTGATATCTAACTTGTCCTTAAACAAAGAGATGTCAGTGCCGAAATCTATTTTGTCAGCGCTTTCCCAGGTGATATACGGGTTTGCCAGTGGATTGTCAAACCAGTAATAATTTGTTGTATACCCGGTTCCTACCTGGTACTGGTAGCCAGGGGTATTGGAATTATAGGTTTGTTTGTAAGCATAATATAATGAAGCCTGCTGGTCTATATTACCATTGCCTGTCCTGGCATAGGTGCCCCGCCATTTCCACGAATCGATCCAGCTAAAATTATTTTTGATAAAGCTTTCCTTAGCCATTTGCCACCCAAGGCCAACAGCGTAAAAAGTGCCAAACTGATGGCCCGGCGGATAACGGTTATCACCACTGCGGTTCACCGCCGCTTCTGCAAAATATTTACCGTCATAGTTGTAATTTCCTTTTAAGGCAATATCCGTAACAGTTTCAGGCAGGTCGTAGTTAGTAACCAACGACTTGCTGTCATATAATGCGATACCGTTTACCTGGCTTTTCCCAAATTGCCTGTCGTAATTCAAAGCTGCCTGGCCAAACGACTGGCGCGAAGTGTACACTGTATTGAAAACATTACTTTGTGCCACAATTTGGCCATATTGTGAATAAGTGCTGTCCTTATTTAAAATAAAAGAAGGGTTTTGCAAACTGCGGTTTAGCGCGGTAATTGATTGGTAGCTTAAATTGCCTTTAAGTTTAGCAGTTAATCCTTTTAATACGCCGTTTAAATTATAATTAAGGTCGAGGTTTGCAAGGATATCATCAGTAAGGTTTTGTATGTAACCAGAATATTCGGTTTGTGATAATAAGTTATTGCTGTATGGCCCGGCATTGCCGCCAATAATAGACCCGCCGAACGACCCATCAGGGTTACGCACCGGGTACGCATTATTTGGCGTACTGAACAATGAGTTTAATACACTGGTGTAACCGCCGCCGTTGTTTCCGCCTGGCTCGGTGGTTGTTTGTACCCGGCCAAATAATTGCAGATCCACGTTTAAATTCTTATTTACCTGTACACCAACATCTGAGTTGATAATATATCTGCTTAAATCATTATTTGTATTGTAAGGTACTTCGCTTGCGGTGTTAAATATGCCGGACTGGTCAAAATAGCCCAACGAGATTGAATACCTGGCAACGTTCGTTCCTCCGTTCACATTCAATTTATACTGGGTCATTGGGGCATAATCGCTTAGGATCGTTTTAAACCAGTTTACGTCAGGGTGCCCAATCGGATCGGTGTGGTTCCGATAGGCATTAAAGTCAGCTGCTGAATATTCCGGCAGCTTTCCGTCACTGGTCAACGTTTCGTTGATCAGGTAAGCATATTGATAAGCCGGTAGTGGCGTTGGCAGGCTTAATGATTGTTGTAAACCTGTTTCAGCCGTAAATGTGATCCGCGGCTTGCCGGGCTGTCCGCGTTTGGTGGTAACCAATATTACGGGCCTTGAACTATTAATACCCAGTAAAATGGTCGACAAACCATCCTTTAATACTGAAATAGACTCAATTGATTCGGGATCAATCGACGATATCTCACGCTGAACCCCGTCGATAATAGTGATGGGTGTTTGCCCTCTTACGCTTACCGCAATTTCTGAGTTATCAGAGCTCGTATTATTGTTCGAGCCGGTATTTACCAGGTTTTGCCCTATAATGGAGGGTGAAGAGATTGCAGCCGTATGAAACGAGGTAAACCCGCTTACTTGCTGCGTATATACACCTGCTAATTGACCTGGAAAAGCGTAAACATAAAGTGACGCCGGTGTGCTTGTTAACTGATTGGTATATACGGTAGAAATGGATCCCAACTCACTTTCCTTTTTCTCTGTCCCATATAAAACATCAATAGTTTGTGGATTTACCAGGTAGCTGTCATCAAGTTTAACAGTTAGCTTGCTGTTATCTTTAATGGTAACTTCCCGAACTAAGTGACTGGGATACCCAAACACAAGGATAGCGCCAGGGGCGGCGTCAATTTCAAACCGACCGTTAGCGTCAGAAGCAACAAAATCGGATTTGCCTTTGATGTGTATCTTAGCTCCCTTTAAAGGCTGGCTATATTCATCCAATACAATGCCACTGGCCCAGCCAGGATGAACAGGCGCTTTAACTGTGGTATCCTGCTGTGCAACGGCGAAACTTGTATTGATCACCAGTAGCATCAGTATAATGATTCCTGTTAAGTATTTCTGTGAGTAGCAATTAAGCATAGAATCAGATTTAAATTGTTAATTTTTTGAACATAATATTGGCCGTCATACCTTGCTTTTTTTTGTACAAAGGCTGTTGTAATTATTGTAATAATCTGTTAAATAGATTATTACATTTATATTAATGTGTTTTTATGTACACTTAAATTTATAGGTGAACGGTGAACTTGAGTTCCCGTACCCCACCTGCTTCGCCCCGGTTATGTCGGTAATAAAATAAGTCATACTTACTACTGTCTGTCCGGCAACTGCCCCAAAAAGCTTCCGCGGCCAAAAAGTAAGCTGGTATATTCCGCTGGTCGAAGTAGTTTGTGTGAGCATAGTATTTGCGGACTGACCGCAAACAGTTACTGTTGTACCGTCACTCATGGTAGCTGTTGCACATAAATAAACTGCGGGAGCGCCTGCTAATGCTGTTTTGGTAACATTGTTGTTGTAGGTAAGGGTAACAATATCATTGTCTAATGATTTTGGCGGATCGATTGTAGTTAACTGCGGATTACAAAAGTCAACCAGGTCGCCGGTGCCGCCGGTGAGTGTAAAGCAAGTAGTGTTAATAAATTCGTTATAATATTCGGTAGTAGGACTCGAATCTCCGTCGTTGCCATCGGAAGTAAAACCATTTTGGTCGTTTGCAACAAAATAGGCAAGTTTAACCTCTGTTGGATTGCCATCAGCGCCGATATTATTGAAGGTGATATTTACAGTGCCTGATATCTTATCGCCGTTAGCATAAGTAATGGGGACATCGCTTTCATAGGCGGTCCATTGAACGTCGTTAATCAAATTTCCGGCGTTGCCGAACGTATTCTTCATGTACAAAGGCCAGTTTACGCCGTTGCTATTGGGAGCAATGGTAGTTGAGGGGATCAGTACCATATTGCCATTACCCTTAGTGCTGGTGTAAGTAATTTTGGCGTTCTGCGCTGTATTCCATCCTGTAGGCGTCAAAAAGCCAAATACAAAGTGCGCTGTGCCACCGCTGTTGCACGAATTATTAACGTGCACCGTTATATTCACGGTTGACCCTACCACCGCAGTTGCTGGCTGATCAACGCCGGTGATAATGGTGTAACAGCAACTAAGTACTATACACAATACGATCAGTGTGCAAAGCCTCCATAAATTTTTTCCTTTAATATGTAAACGTACTTTCATATAGATTGCGTTTTTAATCTGGATCAGTTACTTTTTGAAAATGTGAAAACGTAAGTATTTTGTGCACACCCCGGGCTAAATGTCAATATGATCTGTCGCGACCCATTATTTATAGGGTAATTGAAAGCTGTGGCAACAGGTTGCCCGCCGGTGGCAGTAAACGTCAATTTAAACGGATATTGAGGATCGTCCAAAGAGAACTTACCATCCGCCGAAACTAAAAATGGCACCGGATTGATCAAATTATAACTCCCGGTTGCCGCATCGAACTTAATGCTGAACTGCGAAAAATCATAGATAGGTATCAGGTTAGTACCGTTGCGCGTTGCCTGTATTACTTTCCAGGTGCCTGTCAGGTCCTTTGCCGACTCGGCAACAGGGGCTACTTTTTCTATCTTACACGATGTAAAGAGAAAGGCCATCGCTGCAATAAATAAATAAGCCTGCTTTTTGAATATAAAATGGTTATTCATACTTAGTTCCTGGTTAAATTTTTTTTTTTTAATAGCCTGGGTTTTGAATTAATGTTGCAGATTTACCTGTTTCGCTTATAGGAAATGGCCACAAATACATCGCCGGCCTGAAATTATGCTTGGTAACATTAAATTCGTTATAAGCTACAGCGCTGCCATTGTCGTCCACCTCCATACCCAGTGCCTGGATATTTTCGGTTTGAGGTGCAATTTTCCACCGCCGTACATCAAAAAAACGATGTCCTTCAAATGCGAGCTCAATCCTCCGCTCATTCTGAATATAGGTGCGCATGTCTGCCTGGCTCAATCCCGAAGGTAATTGATAGGGATTTAGTCCAGCCCGCTGCCTTACAGCCTGGATGGCGTTGTACACATTGCTTGTAGGGCCTTCGTATTCGTTGGCAGCTTCGGCATAATCGAGCAATATTTCTGCATAACGGATCAAAGGCATACAGCGATTTGAGGGGAATGCGAAACTGGCTGCTATAGCTGAGGGATCAAGCATCTTATTGCAATAATAACCGGTAACTGTTCCCTGGTGAACTGCATCGGGATTCTGATTGTTATTATTACCGAGGTAAATATTTACAGGGGCCTGTCCATTGATCATGCCATTACCTGTTCTTACATTTAGCAGGGTTTGATCATGTATAATGCTATAATTTAAGCGCGGGTCGCGGTTATTGTAGGGGTTAGTTGGGTCATATCCTGAAGTGGGATCACTGATAAGTTTACCATTGCTCATTGGAAATGCATCCACTATTCCCTGGTACGGAAATGCGCCGTTCGCGCCACTTCTTGAAGGCGGTAAGAACAGGTTTTCAAGGTCATTATTTGACGGCCTCATCAATTGAAATATGTATTCGGTGTTTACGCGCTGCGGAAACAATCCCTGGAAGCCATAGCCGGGCGTAGTTGTTTGATAAGTATTTACTGTGTTCAAAGTATATGCGCCCGACGCAATTACTGCCTGGGCTGCATTTTCCGCAAGCTGCCAGCGCGAGGGGTCAGCCGTTGGATATCCAACCAGCGATGGGTCAACGGCGCCGCTTGAACTACTACCGGCATCGCCGGGCAAAGTTGTACCGTTGAACAACGGGCTTGCGGCATAGAGCAAAACACGGGCCTTTAAAGCCATACATGCACCGCCAGAAGCGCGCCCCCAGTTAATGCCGCTCTGGGTAAGCGGAAGCACAGTTGCTGCAGCATCGCATTCAGAAGTTATATAAGTAACACAGGCTGCATAGGTGCTGCGTTTTACACTAATAGGTGTGGCATAAGTATATAAACTATCGCCAACAAGGGGTACGCCGCCGTAATGTTCAAGTAAAATAAAATAATACCAGGCCCGCAAGAACCGGGCTTCGGCCACAAGTTGATTCTTATTTGACGCCAGCATTTTGGTTAGATGTATGTTGGCCAGCAACTGATTTACCGCCCTTATCTGCGTATAACATGTATTATATGGATCATTGCTTACCGTTCCGGCGTTAATGGTACCAGTTGCAAATCCGGAGGCGTCTGTGGCATAAGTGTGAGATGGTTCTGATTCATCGCTGGCAGCATCTAATCCGCCGCAAACAGTAAGATTAGCCTGAAATCGCGTTGGGCTGGTACTAAAACCTACGCTTGCGTAAATATTGGCGAGGAAACCTTCGGTTCTTGAACTGTCAGCAAATACAGTTGCCTGGGTAAGATTGGTGGTGCTCGTTTCTGCAAGAAAACTTCCGCTTTTTTTGCACGATTGTACAAATAAAACAAAGCCAAAAGAGGCAAAAAGAACAAAAAACTGAAAGTAAATTTTCTTCATATCAGCGTGTTTATAAATACTTAATTATCTCCTGTCGTGCTTGCTAAAATGAATAGAAAATCGTTTTAGCAAAACTTCAAAAAAAACACAAAATTCAATCTGAACTAAAATTTGCGGTTACTATATAATTGGTTCTGTTTTTAGAATATGAAATTCCGAATGCTAATTTACACCATAAAAACGATTTAGCAAATTTTTTTTAAAATATTTTTTTATAGCATAAATTTTACAAATGACATATATTTAGTGCTGGACATCGTTGATGATAAAAAGTCAACCACAAAATTTAAGCAAGTCATTCTAAGAAATATTTGGCTGTCCTTCATTTACGTGGTTATTTTTCGTTATTGAAAAAACGGCTAAAAAAAAGCACCTGGTAGTTAATGGAATTACCCCAGTAATCCCAACTGTGCGATCCCGGCCTTACTGTAAAATCATGCGGGATATTTCTTTCGAGCAGCTTTTCGTGCAAAGCTTTATTAGCCGCAAATAAAAAATCGGATGAGCCACAGTCAAATATGATGGCCAGTGAATTGGGTTTCAACAAATAGACCATATTGATGACGCTATTTTGCTCCCACCGCTGCGGAAAATCGCTATACTTACCCAAAACCTGCTCTATGCCAAAACTGTCCGGGAACGGCCTCAGATCCACCCCCCCGCTCATACTGCCGGCGGCCCCATAAAGGTCCAAATACTTAAAGGCCAGGTAAAACGCCCCGTGCCCCCCCATGCTTAAACCGGTGATGGCCCGGCCTGTGCGGTTAGTAATTGTTGAGTAATGACTATCAATATAACTAATCAATTCTTTTGAAACATAGGTCTCATATTGCGATCCCTTATTTACCGGGCTGTCAAAATACCAGCTGGCAAAAGCGCCGTCAGGGCAAACAATGACAATATTATACACGTCCGACAGCTTTTTAATCGAAGGTACCTTTAATATCCAATCAGAATAATTGCCGCTAAACCCATGTAACAGGTATAAAACCGGGAATTTTTTTGCCGCCGAATAATCATCCGGCCGTATAACAACAGCCTTAATGTCTTTGTTCATCGCCGCGCTGTGCGTAAGTACAGTATCCACCTTAGCGGCATGCACTTTTGAAAACGCAGCCGCCAACAAAATCAGCGACAGTGTAAGAAATCTTTTAGAAGCAATCATATCGTCAATCCTTTTTTATTTTACAGCTACCACAGTAATACGATGGGTTTGAGGTTTGTTGATGGCGTATATTTCATCGGTTAAAACATTCATCTCTTTTTGCCAGGCATCCCGTATGCCTTTGTAACGCGCCCGGGTATAATTGTCCTTGTTGCCATTTACAAAAATGTCTTTGATCGCGTATTTCTTTACTGTATCCATCGCGGCATTATTGTCCTTATAAAGCATATTTTTCCCTTTCAGGAAGTCATATTCCATCCAAACATACATTCTTAGCCGCCGCTCAATATCCCACCGTTCTTCATTCAGCTCTCTTATTTGAATAGCCTGCTGGTATTGCGGCGTTGCAGTGATGTCTGCCATATTTATGCCGTCTGAAAGCTGCTGGCCAGTCCAGGTCCCCATAAGGTCACCATCGATCAACAAATTGTAGTTGCCGCTTTTCAAATTCTTCACTGCCAGTATTTCGCGGTTAAACTCATCGGTAAAAGGAACTATTTTTAATGCCTCGGCTTGCTTTTTATGGTTACCCCAGCCACGCGGGATAGTATCTACCGGATATGGCAATGAATTCGCCAGGTAATTAAAGGCTACCGAATCTGCGGAAACAGCCAGACCGGATACTTTGCAGTTGGAAGATTTTAATAGTTTTCTTCCTGAAGCATCGAGGCTGATATCAGCCACTGGCTTATTTTCCAGGCCCTGTGCTTTTAAAAATAAATAGGCCATTACCAGGTGCCCATCATTGTCGGGGTGAATCCTGTCATTGGGCGTTAAACTAAATAACGAATCCTTTGCCTGCTCACGCCGGTCTATGGCCAGCATAGGGTGAAAAAAGTCTACCACACCCCAGTCATTTTTTTTGGCCGCCGTAGCCTGGAAATCAATGATCTTTTCGAAAGCGATACTTTTTTTAGGGTAAAGATTTTTAGGGTTGCTTTTCGTTGTTTCGTCGTAAGGCGAACCAAGGATAATGATCTTTTTTATATCCGGCCTGCTCTTCAGTTTATCTTCCAGCATGCCGTAATATTTGTAGGAGCCTTCGATCCTTTTATCCATAAATGCCTGCCCGTCGGCGCGGTACCATTCAAAATAGCCGCTGTCGTTCATTCCCCAGGTAAGGGTTAAAACCGTTGGATTTTTTCCAAATACATCGTCATCAAAGCGGTTGTATATCTGGTCGATGGCATCGCCGCCTATACCTGCATTGAAGCAGGTAATGCGCATATTTGGAAAATGTGTCATATAATACAGCCAGATATACGAATGATAATGACCACCATCGGTAATGCTGTTGCCGACAAAAGCAACCCTGTCACCAGCATGAAAAGGCGCTATCTTTTGTGCATAAACGCCGGTTAAAATAATAAAGCTGCTCAGCAGAGTAGTAAAGATTTTTTTCATTGTTGGTTAACTCCCCAGTTTTTATTTGGTGTATCGCCCATGGTTAATTCAAGTACGCCGCCCTTTGCGATGTCTTTGTAGTCGATATGGCATTTATCATAAGAGCGGCCATTTAATTTTGCGCTTTGGATATAAATATTTGTAGCAGAATTATTTTTTGCCACGATGGTGAAAGCTTTTCCTTTTGCATATTCAGGATCAAGCTTAATGGTTATTTTGTTAAAAACGGGACTTGTGATCTCCTGCCGGGTATCGCCCGGGCAAACCGGGTGCAAACCGCTGGCAGCCAACACATACCAGGCCGACATCTGGCCAACATCTTCGTTGCCTACCAGCCCTTCCACAGAATTTTTATACGCCCTGCGGCAAACCGCGCGGCTCCATTTTTGGGTTAGCCATGGTGCGCCAATGCGGTTATATAAAAACGGAACATGATGCACCGGCTCGTTAGCCTGGTTGAAATAATCGTTCCACATCATATCTTCCGGCGTCTTTTCAAAAAGATTATTCAGATCAGCGATAACCTTTTCCCTTCCGCCCATCAATTTAACCATGCCATCAACATCCTGCGGAACAAACCATCCCTGCTGGTAAGGGTTGCTCTCAATGGTGCCGTACCACTGTTTTATCCTGCCCGAATCGGGCCATGGTAACCAATTGCCGTCCTTATCCTTTGGCCTGAACCAGCCCTTATCTTTGTCAAAAATATTTTTGTAATCTTCACTTCGTGCGGAATATTTACTTTCATCTGCAGGTTTATGCAGAAACTTTGCAAGTTGCGAAGCACACCAATCTGCATAGGCATACTCAAGTGTATAGGAGATGCTTAGCGGCTCAGGCGTATATCCCTTATCACCATTGCCAAACTTATTAACCGAGTTAATGCAAAGCCGGTATGCCTGGCCAACGTCATAGTTCCGGATGCCTTTTGCATAAGCATCGGCAATGACGGATACGGCAGGGTTGCCAATCATACACCCGCTATAAGCGTTCATCATTTCCCAGCGTTCCAGGTAATCCTTTTTCTTTTCATGCGCAAGCGTTACCAACGAGTTGATAAGGTCATTGACCAACGATGGGTTAATAATGGTTTGCAGGGGCATCTGGCTCCTGAAAACATCCCAGCCACTGAATATGGTGCGTTTGTTAAAATTGGCAGCGAAGTGGGCTTTTCCGTCACCTCCGGGATAACGGCCATCCACATCGCTGATGATCCGCGGATCGATCATGGTATGATAGAGCGCTGTATAAAAAACGATCCGCTCCTCCGGCGTTCCACCCTGTACATTTATTTTGGACAAAGCTTTATTCCACAGGTTTCGGGCCTGCTGGTGGATTGCATCAAAATCCCATCGTGGTATCTCCAGTTCAAGATTATTTTTGGCGCCACTCATACTGATAAACGAGATACCTGATTTTAATAATACCTGCTCATTATCTTTAGTGGCAAACTCCGTATAAAATCCCAAATGCTTGCCTTCTTTTTCTTTTACACCCTTTAATATTGCTGCTTTTGCTATTTGCTGCTGATAGGCCGCACTTTCTATATCTTCCAGTTTCCGGCCCCAGCCATCGGGGATATCTGCGCTCCATACGCCAAAGTTTTTTAAGGGTTTGCTGAATTCGGCATAAAAATATACCCAGTAATCGGCATGACCGGCGCCATCACCCCATCCCCCACCATCAGGTGTACATTTCATCCAGCCTTCAATGGTATGGTTATTCACCACCTTTACATATTGTAAGGTGGATGTTCCCCCCACCCTTCGGGCAAGGTCAATCTGGATACGGGCTTGTTTATTTTGTGCGAAAGTAAAACGTAACATACCGCTATGTGGCGCGGCAGTTAGCTCAGCTTTAACTTTATAGTCAGTTAAGTATACTGAATAATAGCCTGCCTTTGCCTTTTCACTATCTTTTGCATAATGTGACCGATACCCAATTCCCGGATGCTGGAGATTGCCTGCAGAAGTTTTTAGTTTCCCGGTAGTAGGCATCACCAAAAAATTACCGAGGTCCCCATACCATCCCACACCACTCATCTGCGTAAAAGCGAAGCCCTCAATGCTGGTATGCTCGTAACTGTAGCCGGAGCCATTGTCGCCGCCGGTGATGGTATTGGGGCTAAGTTGCACCATGCCATAGGGTGTTGTTGCCCCCGGAAAAGTTTTGCCCAGGCCATGATAAATGCCTGCATCGGCAGCACTTGTACTGGCGCCAATAAAAGGATTTACTTCATCCGCCGGTGTTTGCGCTTTCGCGATGCCAGCCAGCAGTATTGCCGGCATAATGAAAACAACAAATAACTTTAAGCTCATTAGTTATGTATTTTTAAATAGTACGTCGTTGTTATTACAATTGGCTAAAACGTCCGGATTTCAATTGGCAAAGCAATCAGGTTATAAATTATAGGCCAAAATAGTTAAAAAAAACGATTTAGCAAATTAACCACAATTTAATTTATTTTTCAATCGCCTGCCTGATCACCCTGCGGCCAAACGCCAGTTATCTTTAAAGTGCGGATACCGTACCTGGGCATTGCCAGGGTTATGGCAGTATTTTTGCCGCCCGCATCTGCTACTTTGATATTCCTTTTCGCTACGCCATTTAATTCAACAAGCTGCGCCTTTTTAACTAAGCCGTCGAAAACAATTTTTCGCGGTGACGCATCACCTTCCGCATTAAATATCCGCAACAAAAGTGCCCCCCCATCAATTGTCATCGAACTTATCTCGAACCCCGGCTTGTCAACCTTTATAAATGATCCCGCCGTATTTCTTCGCTGCGGTTTACTATTCGAAACAACAGCAATCAACGGCTCCGACAGGGCTGTTCCAGCCGTCCAGGTATAACTTTGGTCCCATTTACCCACATGAGGTAAAATCGAATAATTGATAGTGGTTGGCCCATCAATTTTATAATCCCTGCCCCATAAGCCCATACCCGAATATTGAATATCCAGTCCCAAAGGAAACTCCGCCCCATGTGCATAACTCGTAGTATGATCGGTAAACAAAGCCATTCCATATTTCCCGCCCTGATCAGTCACATCAACCCAATTAAGGATAACGTTATTTTTTATACTGTCCCAGGTACTATAAAAGGTATTGGACAGGCGACTTTCGGTTACGTCAAAAGGCGCATTTTTGTAAACCCGCTGGCCCTTCAAATTCAAAGGGAACAAGGCCAGTAGTTTATAACGGTCATCATAAAAAGCTTTCTTCGGGTTTTGCCATTTGTAGGTCCCCGGTGGTGTGTTTTCACCAATACCGGGATTTCCTTTCCAATCTATATTTACTTTCAGATCAATCCGCTGCTGGCTTTGGCTTACGGTAAGGTATTGGGTAAACGGATAATTATCGACAGTCCCCTTAATCGCAATTTTAACCTGCAATGGCCCGGCTTCTAACACCTGCACTTCTGCCGGATGGTCTTCACTTGATTTAAAGCCGCCATCGTTATAAAAGTTACCCCTTAATTCATTAAAGCCTCTTGGGTTACCTTTGTCAACAAACTCTTTGTTGTTCAGCTTTTTCGCGATAAGACTTTTTATTACACCACCTTTTTGGGCATCTATCAAAATACTGTATAAGTCTGTCTCAATCTTATAATTACCATCCTCAAGCTTTTTTATTGTTGCGCCTTTAAATGGCGCCTTATCACCAGTTTGTAAATGATAGGTATTGTAGCCTATTGATGGTACTGCCGCTTCAAAAGCTATTTTTTTTAAGGTAGAACCGGTGTCTGCAATTATTTGAGAAGCAATTGTTCTTCCCTGGCCGTCAACCACTTTAATTGCCTTGTCCGCAAGTTCAGCAGGGATGCGGACCGCTACAGTTTCATTCCGTTTAACAGAAAGCGTATTATAAACCCTCACCCATGTGCCGGAGTTACCGGCTGAACCTGATAAGTTTATGGTTGCTGAACGTATAATACTGTCGCATTTATTATCAGTATAGTTTGTCCACAGTAACACTTTATCGGCCCAGGTTGCGCCGGTTTTTCCGTTATAGGGCACTATCCAGCAATCATGGTGCTGCGATAACAGAAGCGTGCGCCAGGCGGAGTCGAGTGCTGACGTGGGATATATTTGATTACCATAAATTTTTGCCAGCGAGGCCATTTTTTCCGCACTGATGATCTTGCTTTCAGCTGTTCTTACTTCCTGCGCAATTTTTTGTGTCACTTGCGAGCCCCATACAAGGTTAACCAGTATATCCTCCTGGGTAGGTTTCCATGCAGGCTTACTATCTCCCCCACTTACATTTTCAAAATAGTTGCGCCAGGTGGTGTAAACATTTTTTATGCCGAGCCTTAGTCCATTGCCCATAAACGGCCCTCCTTTCCAGCCTGCATCCTGTATCGTCATCCCGATGGGATGTTTTATCCCGGCAGCATAGGCCGTATTGACAAAATTGGGCGAATTCTCCCACCCTATAGTTTGCCAGGTTGATTTGTCTGAAAGTTTTTCAATGGCATACCGGGGAGAGGTGGTAATTCCTGTTCCATCGGGACCGATCCAGTTTATCAATTCACCGCCATGTGCAGCTGCATACCCGCCGAAACAGGTGTTTGGGTTTTTAAGCGATACGAATTTAAAGCCGAATGAAGTTAATATCTGTGGCAACGCGCTGGTGAAACAGGGTTCTTCGGAGGAATAAGTGGAAAATACGGCATTCGGAAAATGTGCCCTTATTTTGCTCATTCCATAACTAAACTGCCTGATAATACTTTCGCCAGAGATATTGTATAAATAGCTTTGCGCATAGTCCGGGTTAATAAATTCTATTCGTCCGTTTGCGGATTGATCAGCAGCAATTGCTTTAAACTGTGCATACGCTTCGGGGTCATTCTTTTCTACTATGTCCCAGGTTTCCGGCTCAATCTCTATGTTAATTTTCCAGTCGGGATTTTTGTTTAGCATGTCCACCAAAAAACGGGTATAAAATTCGGGGTAGCCGCCATAAATCCCTCCGTGGTAACCATCAAT
>Ga0207052_10192_pt2 | contig 16463 bp, 12 predicted proteins | sample Alteio_BWMinCont_62_FD_153294 | JGI IMG/M metagenome (GOLD analysis project Ga0207052, IMG submission 153294) | Enriched cells from forest soil in Barre Woods Harvard Forest LTER site, Petersham, Massachusetts, United States -... | ecosystem: Environmental > Terrestrial > Soil > Temperate forest >...
CCTATGTTGTCGCCCCCCTGGAAGATCAACGTTCTGCAACGCCTTCGTAAAGGCGCATCACGCGCCGAGGCCCAGGTTCGCTGCGTGGGCGTCGATGTTGAACCCCGACATTATCCCAAAAAACCAAGTCTCCTGCTTGCCACGCATGGGAATAAAAAGGCGCATATTTGTTAGCAAAGCCACGCAGCTCCTCTATGAGCTTCTGGCTTTCCACTTCCGGAATGCCCACGATCCGGGATGTATAGTCATGTACGTATAAGCAACGGCGGCCGCTATCGGGATGTGGGGTAAAAATAAGATGCGTGCTATCACAAAGTCGCGGCAGTTCGTCAGGAGGAGGTACCCGGGTATCAAAGTATGCGGCTTGCTTATACTCTAAGCGATGACGCATCTCTTTCGGCAGTATCTCGCACACAGTATACATGTCGCGGAAGTAGGTTTCCGCCGCTCCTTTCTCAAATTCTATCGACTCAAGCACAGAAATAGTTTTGAGCTGTGGCTTGTGAAAATGATCTGTATGCCAAACAAGCTCCGTGAGTCCGGCTTCTTGGCTGACGATGAAGTTTTCTTGCTCCTTCTCAGTCTCCCGCCGGTGGATTTCGTATTTCTCATCTCTCGAATACAAATTGTAATGGAACCGTCCATCGAGTGTGTCGGCCGCGAGAATCCCAAACCGAGAGAAAAAACGATCGCGCTGTTCATGCGTGGGACTTGGCTGTCCACGTAAAACGACTACAAGATTCCTGCGCAGTGCTAGGGTGAGCAGGTTTACTTCATTCTCGACGGGGTGATCCCAGTCAATCCCGCGCACAATGACACCAAATGCTGAATCTGGATACTCGAACTCCAATTGGGTTTCTTTTGATGCCGTCATCAAAACCTTGTTGCGATCGAGGGTGTCTTTAGATTCTGGCATTCTGCTCCCTTTCGATATCCCGAAGTACGGCAAGGTCCTGCCTTATCAACCGCTCCTTCTTGCTCCGTGATTATAAGGGGATGGGGTAATCCATCTGAATGGATTTTCGCGATGAGAAAGGATGTCTGGAACGCTGAAGGCATGTTGGCCGGGGGACGGTCGCGCCACTAAATTTTTATTTGTTTCATTCTAGTGACCCCGAATTTAAATGCGTGGCCGACGGGTCAAAGATACGGGGTGACATCCAGCAAGAGCTGAACTTCTAAAATAAATTAATGCTGCGCTAGAGATTGCTTGATCGCGTCAATTCCAGGTTACGCTATTAATCGGCCATAAATTGCGGTGCAGCATATAACATTGTTCCTTTCGACGGCACATAAGTACTACTCTCGTAAAAGAGAGAAATGAGTTTGCTAGGCAAATAGCCACTCGTTTGTTTGGATCAGCTGCAAAACCGAATTCATGTTCTTATGAATGCTCCGAATACATAGCGTTTTCCGACCAGCGAGAGGGCTCAGCCAATAGGAGAAAATCATGTATGGTGCGCGGACTGTGGAGGCAAAATTGGAGGTGCCGGGAGCTGAGGTATTAATACTTCACGCAAAGTATCCCGAGCAGGTAGACCACACCTTCAGTGATGATACCCATCTAATGGCGCTCTATTTGTCTCCTCTAACTTCGGTGGAATGCCGATATGTTGAGACAGGCGCTGCGGAATTTACTCCTTTAGGCTCATTATTCTTCCGGCCGGCCAATCTACATATGCATAGTCGTGGGGCTGCTGGTCTAAGGAGAGCGATTCACTGCAAAATTACACCATCGCGCTTTGAACAGTTTGGTGGGAAAAATTTGCGCTGGGAGCAGGCAACGCTTAAAGCAACGTTGGACCTGAGACCGCAACTGAGATTTAGGTCATTCATGATGCGCCTCATGGAGGAGATTCAGTTTCCGAGTTTTGGCAGTACCACCGTTGTAGACGCCATAATCGGTCTTCTCATTAACGATATTATCAATCTACCTAATAGCAAACGGGCTTCTTCCGATAGAAAGATGCCATATCGTGAACGACTTTTGCGTATAGTGCGTGACCGTGTGGCGGATATTTGGGAGGTCTCCCCCACCGTCGGGGAGTTATCCGCCCTTACAAATGTATGCGAGCGACATTTACTTCGAGTCTTTAAGGCCCAAACTGGCTCATCGTTGATAGATTATATCAGGCAGTCACGGGCGGAGAAGGCTCAGCAGCTCGTAGCAACTACGAGGCTGTCTCTGAAAGAAGTAGCCTATAGACTAGGTTTTTCAAGCCACGCTAGTTTTTCAACAGCTTTCGTACGCGAGATTGGAATGTCCCCAATTGACTTCCGACGCGAGCATTCACATCTCAATCGACCTACGCCCAGCGGACCCAGAGGTTGCAGGGACATGTCAGGTGAGCATCGACATTAATTACCCTTCGGCCGGCGTATTCATTGCGATTGATAGTGGTGATCGCCGGTATCTCAAGCTCCCGCCGACTTACAATCAGTTCCCGATGGGCTCACCGATCTGAGGTGGCCTCATTGATCTATCGGAGCGACTCGGCAACACGGGATACCTGGCGACGCCATAGCTGTAAAAGTATGTTGTGGGACCAAATTCGCCGCCGGCGGAATCTCGCTTAAAATATCTCTTTGGTCCAGCGGACATCTTTGCTGTGAAACTGCAAGGCAGGTTTTGCAAACATACTGCGAGTGTTACGGCTTGCTTGACCGCCGAGGCGCTACCTTGAGCTGTCACTGAAGCGTCAGGTTGCGTGAGCGGATGTCATCTGCGTCCCAGCCCGCAATCAGTTCCTCAGCTGGCTGTGCGACTAGGGGCTTATCCAGTAGCAGTGCTGGCCCAGTTAGGATTGCCGACGGGGAGTCTGAAGTTTCATCTGATGACTCTAGATTATTCGGGCCAACCAAAACGAGAATGTGTGAAGTGCCGAGAGAAGCAGACTCTGCGACGCGTTTGAACGCTCATAAACAGGAGCTGAGTAATGACGGCCAATGTGAATCTAATTGACGATCTCCCCTTTAATTCGTCACGCGGCTACGCATGTGGGGGAACTTTTACCATTGAACCATTGCCTCAGCCATTCGGTGCTCTTGTCCACGGCATAGAATGGGGAGTTCCCGACAACGACGCAGTGTTTTGGCTAACTCGTGCGCTACGTAGACATTTGCTACTGGTCTTTCGGGGGCAAGTCTCGCCAACGCACCAGCAATTGTATTCTTTCTTCAGGCCATTTGGTCGCCCGGTAACTGAAACGCTGGATGGTACGGCTCATTATAATTCCTTTTCAAAAGACGATCAGGTTCAAATCCACCGGAAAGGGGATTTCAATTATATTGTGAATACCGAGGAGGGGCAGGCCGAGGCGCGGTGGCACACCGACCATTTTCATCTTCCGCAGTACAAGGTCATTGGTGTGCTTGAAGCACTTGAATTTTCGCCTGGTGCCGTGCCTACAAAATTCCGTGACATGTACACCGCCTACGAAATGTTGTCGTTGGAGGAGCGCGGTCCACTGGAATACCAGCAGACAGTCAATTTCGATCAAAGAAAACCGGATATGACAAAATTGCCTCGTTTGGCCGACTCAATGCACCCAGTGTTTGCTAACCATCCCCACAGCGGACGGAGAGCAATTTATGTTAATGAGTATACGCATCGCATTGCCGGGATGGCACCTGAAAGGAGTCAGGAAACCATCAGTCGGCTACTACAGCATGCCGAGCGCACGGCACCCGTGTACGAGCACCATTGGCAGGTGGGTGATATCTGCGTCTGGGATAATGTGGGGCTACAGCATCGTCGCGATCCTGCAACGCCGGGATTAAAGCGTCGTCTTCGGGCTTATGAAGGAGTGGCCGAATAATTACGCTTGGTTGCGATAAATTGGCCTATCTTCCTGGCAAAATGAAATCGTACTGGTGGAATCGAAATTCCCAGTGCTTTGGCAAGCGCGCCTATCGTGCAGCCACGAGTGGAGTTGTCAGGCTAACTCCTGCAACAGGTCTATCCCCGTGCCGATAGGTGAAATAGTTCCTCCTGAGCCGATTGATACTGCGCTACTGGGAATCAAGAGCCGCCGTCGAAATTATGAGATTTAGCTGAGTAAGGACGTGAGAATCCTAAAGGCATGTAATTGTCTTGCCGGCAAAAGGAAGTCTCAGCCACGAAAGAACAATCCGTAGCGGTTAGGTCAGGCTACCTCCATCGTCAGCGCGTCAATAGCGCGACACCGCAATAAGCCTATAACCGCATCCCGGACCTATGATGTCCTCCCGAGTACATTCAACCACTCCAAAGGAAGTCCGGACAGATGCCGGCAAGTTCCAGGAATCGGTTATGTACCGAAACTATGTCCTCGGCCTGCTCACGATGATCGCGTGCTTTTACACGTTGGATCGGAATGTTTTATATGTAACGCAGGAGCTAGTGAAGATTGAGTTCAAACTTTCCGACACCCAGGTGGGACTGGTTTCGGGGTTAGCGTTTGGACTTGCCAATGGTCTAACGGCTATCCCGATGGGGTGGCTCTCTGACCGCATGAATCGTGCCAAGCTTTTATCATTTTGCATAATAATCTGGAGTGGAATGACCGCATTGTGCGCCGCTCCCTTCAATTTTGTGTACCTTGTCCTCGCGCGTGTAGCGGTCGGCGCCGCTGAATCAGGTGGCACACCCATATCAATGTCGCTGCTCACTGATCTTTACGACGCTGACCGTCGCGGCTCAAAAATGGGGATTCTCTCCGCCGGGTATGGTGCAGGCACCATTCTCTCTGCTCTCGTGGGCAGCCACGTTGCGGCCACATATGGGTGGCGAGCTGTATTTCTTTTGTATGGCCTTCCGGGCGTTCTCCTCGGTTTTCTTATGCTTGCTACATTGCGAGAGCCGCCTCGCAACCTCCCTCCCACTCACACGCACGTGTCTGCGAAAAGCATTCCCGGTGCCATCTGGCACCTCCTGACGCAGCCTGGTTTGAGGGTGATCTATTTAGGCACGGCACTTTCATCAATGATTAGCTCTGGCGTCGCGAGTTGGTGGGCCTCATTCATGATGAGGGTGCATCATATGGAGATTACCACAGTAGGAATCGTCAGTACGATGAGCTTAGGGGTATGCAGCATGCTTGGCATGCTTGGGGCCGGCTATGCTGCCGACTGGGCCCGTCGGCGCCACCCGGGAGGCGCACTCATCGTTATGGGTGTAGCGACCGTTATCAATTTAATGTCGGCTACTCTAGCCATCTGGACCCCAAATGCAGCAGCGATGATCTTCGCCCTTTGCATTTTCGGTGCCACGGTGAGTGCGTATCTCGCTCCACGTGGAGCAGCTTTAAGCGAGTTTGCGCCTATTCATCTACGCGGGATCGCCTTCACTCTACCAATTGTAATCACGAGCTTGATAGGAAATGCAATCGGAAGCATTACAATCGGCATAATATCGGATGTTGCTACTACGACGGTGCACGAGGTTGAGCCGCTGCGCATAGCGATGTTCTCCGTAATTCTCCTGCAGATTCCCGTGGCCGCAATGTATTTTACCAGCGCGACGCATATGACACGTCGCATGAATTTTCTTGCGGCCGGAAGGATCTGATAGCGCGCGATTTAGGATTCCGGAAGCCCGACCGTTTCTTCCGCGTCAAAATTAATAGGTGTGGAGACGCTCCTTGATGTCGACAGTGTCCGAACAAATGGAGAATCAAAAGCGCTTGGTGTGGCGGTTCATTGAGGAGGGTTTCAACAACAACGCTCCGACAGTTGCCTATGAAGTGTGCCATCCACGCTACCGGAATGATGGTTCGGTGGTTGCGGTCCCGGACGGTCCTAAAGGAATGGCGACGCATATCGATAACGCACACGCGCAATCGGGACAATTTAGACTGAATATCGTTGACATCCTTGCGGAAGGCGATACCGCCTCTGTTCTTTGGCAGACATGGGGTTCGACCGGGAAATATCTAGCGAATGTAACGTCATCAAACGATACGTCCGCTTGGTTGATTGGCCACTGCGGTTTTGAAGACGGACTAATTCGTCAGCACGTTATCAATTGGGAACCGATGAGGCTGATGGCGCAGAGTGGCGCTCTTGTGACCAATTCCAACGGACGCTCGGTGGCAGATTTAGCCCAGATGAGTTTGTCGTCACTGCGTTATAAAGCCTTTTCGACTTACACGACCGAAGTAGAAGCCACCCCAGCACGTATCGCCTCACTGACTGAGCGTTCGATGATTGCCGACCAAGCGCAGACGACCCTAAACTACCTCTATGGCGCAGACGATGTGGCTCCCGAGGTTGCGCGAGACGCGTACCTCAGTTTTGCCGACATGCCCGATCAACGTGGAATCGCCGGGCTAGCTACTCGGCGCCGTTTGCTGAGAGGGGCGTTCTCGGAAGCTGATGTGAAAATCGAGATGCTGGTAGTGGAGCAGGGTAGGGTAACTCTGCGCTGGACGTTTACGGCGATTCATAGTGGAGATTGGCTCGGCCTCCCTGCGACTGGCCGTCCGCTGTCGGCTACAGGCTCTGCCTATGCACGGATCGAACAGGGCAAGATCAGCATCTGGATTGAAGTGCTCGACATTTTGCGCCTTATTCGTCAGCTCGGCGGTCTGGCAGCCGTTATGCCCGGCTGCTTTCCCGATCAATAAAGGGTCCACCTTTATGCGGCACCACGCTGTCACCGAAACATCTAAGAAGTTTTCGGAATGACGGAGTACCGTAGATGTGTCTCTTGTGACCTGGCCTTTCGTTTGCCACATGTATCGTTGATGGTACTCAAGGCGGCAATATTCGGATCGACGAGAAGCTATGGGAGTTCCCTTAATCCAATAGGGAGTGTTGGCGGCCCTCGAAAAGCTTGCCAACTCTCCTGCTCGACATGGAACTGGTCTAATCCGATGACCATCGACATGCCGAAGGCACTGCCGGACCGTCGGCGGCAATGGTGTAGTGGCAGACGACTACCGCTTTCTGTGGACCCTCAACCGCGTATCTGAACGCGCTATACTCGCAGCCGCCATTCGCTACCATCGCAAATCCATCCAAGCCGATTTTTTAACTGAGGCACTACTCGCGCGCTGAGCACTCGGTGCGTTGGTATATGAGTGTCGACGACAAAGTCGCTCGAATCGGTACGACAGATATCGAAGGCCACGCTCCATGACGCCTACACGGCGGCGCTTACTGATGCTTTCGCATGTCCGACAGATTTTAGTTCGACAGACATATCGTTCCCAGTTCCACCCGAAAACACGTAACGTTCGGATGCCGCGGCTTTTTGGATTCACTTAATATCTCTGCGAGTATCCATGCTGAACCGAAGATACATCCCTTTCTAGATAGATCGGGGAGGCTGGGTGGCGACTACTTCGTTTCGGCGGAAATTGTTCACGCAGCGGTAGATGGAGAACGTCATGGTTGGTCAACTGAAAGCAGCGTAAGTGATGTGCATACGCGGTTTATTTATACCTCTTGAGTGTTGAATGAAAATTTCACTTCATCACTTCACAATTTGGGACGTTTCCGCTGAGGAGTTGATTGATATCGCTGCCCAGCTCCGGTGCGATCACATTTGCACTTTTGTGAAGACGCCACGGGAATTACCGCTTCCTCTGCCGATCGTAGAGAGCGTGCGAAGAGCGCAAACGCTCCGGGACCGAGCAACGAAAGCCGGTGTGTCCGTTTATAATACCGACACGTTTGTCATCGGTGAGACGGAGCCGGCGGCTCATGAAGAGTCACTGGAAATCAGTAGTGCTCTCGGCGCCACAACAATCAACTCTATATATCGGTCTTGTGAAAGAGGGCTCGCAGCCAGAAAACTGGCAGCCTTTGCGAGGATGGCGGCTAAGTACAATATTGCAGTTCTTTATGAATGGTCGAGGCTCAGTAAGGTGCGGACCCTTTCGGATTCCATAGACTTTTTGCGGATGGTTAATGAGCCAAATGTTCAACTTAACGTCGATGTTTTGCACCTTATTCGCAATGGTGAGCATCCCGCCGATCTAGGCAAGGCTGACCCAGGAATCATTCAATATGCACAATTGTCTGACGGACCTGCCGTTCTCTCCGAGGCGGAGCATGTTCAGGAAGCGATGGGCGAACGGAATTTTCCAGGTATGGGCGAATTTCCCTTAATTGAGTTTGTCCAAAAATTGCCCACCACAGCCGTTGTGGCGGTGGAATCTCCAGTCAACAGAATGCGCGGCGTACTCAGTCCGACGGAACGCGCCACTCGCGCCGTTGACGGGACCCGCCGAATTCTTGCAGCAGCGGGACGATAAATCGCGGCAATCCGACGACCGCAGCCAAATCTACAATAGACATGTCGGGTATCAATCTTGTTGAAAAGGAAAGTTACATGACAAGTGGAGTGGAGTTGGAAAGTGACCGCTGGAAGATATACGAAGTCGTCTTGCGCTATTGCAGAGGTATCGACCGCGGCGATAGGGAGCTTATGTGTTCGGCATATCACCCAGACGGTATTGATCACCATACCGGTTTTAGCGGATCGGCGGCAGACTTAGCCGTGTGGCTCGAACCGCTATGGCGCGACTATAAGGGCTCCATGCATTTCGTGGGCAATCACTGGGCCGAAATTGTCGGTGATCGGGCAGCGGTAGAAACTTATGGCATGTCGGTTCATTGGGGCGAACTCGATGATGATAAACGCAATACTACCAATGGTTTTCGTTATATCGACCATATGACTAAGCGGAATGGCCGATGGGGAATTTTGGAGCGCTGGGCGGTGAGAGATTGGACTCGTTCAGATGCGGGCAGGTATGTGGCTAAGGAAGCCACGGGGCCCTCTGGGTCTCGGGATTGTGATGATCCTCTTTGGAAGCTCAGAAAACAGCTCGGCATTTAGGCGAGTCTGCCAATGCTTCTCGGTGTTCTCTTTGTTTGTGACTGCCGTGAATACAATCCTGCTCGATTGCGATTGTTCGAATGAGCGAAGGCCATCAGAGCGAGATCATGCGAACGAAAGTACGGCTTCGAGCACGGTCATGTCCGTCTTCATCGGCACGGTATGTCAGATAGAAAACTTGTCGGATAAACGAAAGGAAGTTCGCATTCGACACTCAGGTAGTAGTGATAGCTTCGGAAGGAACAGTCGGCGACGGGGCGGTCCAGTCCTCGCGTTTATTACGCGCTACAGGAACATGGTTGAGGGTTAAAATGGGTCAGACTTCACGTACAGAGTCCAAGAAATCCGCGACATCCTCATTTGTTTCACCTCTCAGGTCAGATTTTATCCCAAGAAGAGACTATGTTGGTGGTGACATATTTGACCGCGAGATTGAGCTGCTCTGGCCAAAGGTGTGGCAAACCGCTTGCCGGGTGGAAGAGTTAAAAAAGGTCGGAGATTTTGTCCGCTACGATATCGCTAATGAATCTTTTCTCATTGTGCGTACAGGTAGTGACACATACCGAGCATTTTACAATGTGTGTCCACATCGCGGTCGACGGCTAAAGACTGAATCGCATGGAAATGTGGAAAGTGGGATTGTGTGCGGCTTTCACGCTTGGTCTTGGGACAGGCATGGAACGTTGAGATCGATCCCGTTGCGGGAAGATTGGGATGAGTGTGCAACTTTTGTCGATTCTGAGCTTAACCTTATAGCGCCGCAAGTCGGTCTCTGGGGAGGCTGGATATGGATCAATATGGATCCTAATGCGCCGCCGCTGATTGAGTACCTGTCCCCGGCTGCTGAGAAGTTGAAAAACTTCGAGCTCGAGAACACGAGACTGCTCTGGCATAAATCACTGCACTTTCCAGTGAATTGGAAGGTGGTGCTCGAGGCATTTATTGAGGGGTATCACACAAACGGCACTCATCCACAATTATTGAAGTATGGGAAAATGGCATGGCCCGGTCCTATCGAACAGGGGCTTCATACGACTCACACCTCGGAGATCCACGGCTTACCTCCAGGAATGGACGCCCGCCAGCATACATATGAAATGATGGTCGAGCTCAACAAAACCCTGCTGTGTCAATATCTTGATCCCTGTATTAGCGCTGCGAAGCGGCTGTTGACTGAACTGCCTCCGGGCATGCCCTCCGAAGAGGTCTACGGCGCTTTTTGGAAGTTCCATAAGGAGGAGATGGAGGCAACAGGCGCGAAATGGCCAGAAAATTTGCAGCAGAGTGATCTCTGGAGCACGGCGTGGCATATCTTCCCGAATACCAGCATATTGCCAACTATCGACGGTGGCCTAGTCTATCGAATGCGACCTGATGGAATGTCCAACGACAAATGCATTCTTGATATGTGGGCGCTTGCACGCTTCGCTCCGGGTAAAGAGCCTTCTCCACCGCATGAAATCTATCCCACGCTTGAATCGTTCAAAGGGCAAAACCCTTTCCTTGAACAGGATTTTAGAAATCTCTTAGCCGTGCAAGTGGGAATGCAATCGCGGGCTTGGGCCGGCGGTCGTCCGAACCCCCACCAAGAAACGACAGTCGTGAATTTCCATAAGAATCTACGACGCTATCTAAACCTGACTGATTAGGGTGAGGGGGCGAATGGTTGTAGTTGCAGTCACTTTGAGCGTGTGTGGGCGACGAACTCTGGTGACGGACCCGAGGCAAAGATAGTCACAGGCTGCAGGTGGACCATTCCCAATAAAGCGGATTGAATAGCTTGCGGTGAGCAATACCTATGCCCTGAAAAGCACAGCGTGTATCAGATTATTCGGCGATGCCTTCATAGACGCGCATCGCGCGCCTATATTCGGGCCCGCTTGAAGGCCTACGGTGTTGAAGGCCAACGTTATCCCATGCGACGAGATCTCCGCTTTTCCACTGGTGGGCGTAGAAGGGGGCATTCAATTCAATAAATTCGAGAAGTTCCTTAATGAGCTTATCGCTTTCGGTCTGCTGCATGCCGGCAATTCGCCATGTATATTCATTGATACATAGAGCCCGGCGGCCGCTGTCGGGATGAGGGGTAAAAACAGGATGCATGGCATCGCCCAGCCGCGGCATCTCGGTCGGACTCGGGAGTTTAGGATCGAGGGCTACGGCTTGTTTGTTTTCCAATCGATAGCGCAATTCTGGCGGCAGAAGTTCGTAAGCGGTATACACGTCACGGAAGTAAGTTGGTGCCGCTCCTTCCTGAAAATCAATGGCTTCCAGAACAGATATCTTTTTCAACTGGGGGCGGTGAAACTGATCTTGGTGCCATACCAATTCAGAAGTGCCTGCCGTCGTATTCATGATGTAATTGCCATCGTCCCTTCGATGTATCTCCATTTTCTGGTCGTGGCTGAAGGTATTGTAATGGAATGATCCATCGAATGTTTTGAGTAGAATGTTACCGAAACGACCAAAGAATTTATCTAGTTGGTCACGGCTCGGCGAAGGTTGTCCCCGAAAAACAACCAGAAGATGACGGCGGAGTGCCTGATTAAGCAAACGCACTTCGTCTGCAGCCGGTTCATCCCAGTTAATACCTTGGACGACGATGCCCAAAGGTGCATCAAGATGTTCAAATTTAAGGGTATTTTCCGATGTCTGCTGTTTCGCCGCGATAGCCATTACCAGCCTCATAGACCATTTCCCGGTAGGGGACTAGCACACTCACTGAACCATCGGAGCGATGAAACCAAATGATGTCTGGCAGAATGAAGCATGTCCGATTGAAGTAATGTCCCTCGATAGTATGCGGAATAGCTGCGTGTTAAGGTCTGCCAGAGAGGGGCGGAGGATTATCAACCCCATACGTTCTCGAAAGGTTTTCAAGTCCACAGAAACTAGCAGGCGCAAGTCATGTACGGCACCCAAACCATCGAGGCAAAGCTCGAAGTGCCAGGTATCAAGGTCATGGCACTTCAAACGCAATGCCCCAGTGAAATCGATCAGACATTCACTGACAGTAGCCACTTAATGGCGCTCTATTTGTCTCCCATTTCATTGGTGGAATGCCGATATATAGAATCTAAGGCGCCGGAGTTTGCGCCGTTAGGATCGTTATTCTTTCGACCAGCTTCTCTCCACTTGCATAGCCGCGGGGCTGCGGGCCTGAAGAGGGCAATCCATTGCAAAATTGAACCGTCACGGTTTGAGCGCGCGATAGGTCGGACGCCGCGTTGGGACGTTTCCATTCTTCAGGCGACACTCGATCTTCGACCGCAATTGCGGTTTAGGACTCTCATGATGCGGCTTTTGGAAGAGTTGCAGTTCCCGAGCGGTGCAAGTGCTGCCATCATCGACGCCATTGTGGTTGTTCTCATCAATGACATCGTCGGTTTGCCGAATAGCGAAAAAGGGAACCGTGATCCAACATTGCCACATCGAAGTCGCGTACTGCGAATCGTACGAGAGCGCGTGACGGATATGTGGGAGGTCTTGCCTACAGTCAGTGAACTGGCTGAACTTACCAACGTATGCGAGCGACATCTGCTTCGCGTTTTCAAAGCCCATACTGGTTCGTCATTAGTCGAATTTATTCGGCAGTCACGAGCGGAGAGGGCACAGCAACTTGTCGCCACCACTAAATTCTCGCTGAAAGAGATAGCCTTCCGCTTGGGATTTTCGAGCCACGCCAGCTTTTCTACGTCGTTCCTACGCGACTTTGGAATATCCCCAATTGAATTTCGCCGGGAGCACATACACCTGAATCGCCCTCCTGTTGGGGCACGCCCTTCTGAGAAGATCAGGACTTCGAGAACACGTCGTCCAAAATCCGCCACATAAGCGACATGAGATCGAGAACGGATTATCTTCGACGATGATGTCGAGGGCGCCGGATCGCGGCGCTGCCGAATCACCTACAACCAAACATTTCGGCACTATGTCGATCGACAACTGTTCTCGCCGACAGATGTCCGACAGAAAAAATTATGTCCGTCCAAGGGTAATACCTGCTCTTGAAGACGAATGCATCTATTCAGCATTTTGAGCGATGATGAGGCGATGGTCTTAGCCTGTTCCGGAACGAAAGGGACAGGATATGGCCATAAAAATCTTTCTTGAAATTGGCGAGCTGGCGGGGAATGAAGCGGCCCGCACTTGGCTTTTTTAAAGAGGATACGAAATGGGATCTCAGCTATCCGAGGGGAACGATCCGATGAATTCTAAAAAACCCGTTGCCTGGATTACGGGTGGTTCCAGCGGCATCGGCTACGCGGTCGCGGAAGCGCTGGCGCGATGTGGCTATCGTGTCGTCCTTTCGGCTCGTGGCCAAGACGCATTACGCAGCGCTGCTCAGAGAATTTCAGACGGTGGTTTCAACGCTGACTATGTTCAAATGGATACAACAATACCGGCGGAGGTCACACAGGCGCACCAGACCATCATTTCCCGCCACCGCGCTGTCGATCTCCTCGTCAATTGCGCCGGATTTAATGTTGCCGCGCGGCAATGGCATGAATTGACGGTCGAGGACTTCGAGCGCGTAATTGCTGGGAATTTGACCGGCACATTTTATACCGTGAACGCGGTTCTGCCTGAGATGCGCAAGAGGCAGTCGGGCGTCATCATCAACGTGGCGTCGATTGCCGGAAAAGTCATTACGGTAGGAGGCGGAGTGGCGTACACGGTGGCAAAGCAAGGGGTCATAACACTTACGATGAGCATTAACATGGCGGAATTTAGGAATGGCATTCGCGCCTGTGTCATCTCTCCAGGCGAAACTGCGACTCCTGCCATGGGTCGGCGCTCGTCTCCGCCAACGCAAGAGGTTTTGGACCGCATGTTAAAGCCGGAAGATGTGGCTGCCGCGGTTCAATTCGCCGCCCAGATGCCAAAGCATGTGGCGATACATGAAATCGTTATTTCGCCAACATGGAACCGCGCTTGGGTATGAAGGCGTATTTGTTTCGAGCACCAGATACAAACGCTAAACCGGAGATCGTGGGATGAACGTCATCTCCAAAAAAGCACGTCCTTCAGTGAGAGCGGATTTTGTGCCAGCCGACGGCTATGTGTCGCCCGAAATCGTTCAACTCGAAAAAGACAAGCTATGGCCGCGCGTTTGGCTCATTGCCGCCCGTGAGCAGCAGCTCAAGCAGCCCGGCGATTTCGTCAGATTCGATATCGCGGACGAGTCCATCGTGATTCTTAGGAATAGGGAAAGTGCACTCAGGGCATATTACAATGTTTGCCAACACCGTGGCCGGCGGCTTGTGGATGCCGAAAGTGGCAATCTCGGATCACAATTTATTTGCCGGTTTCACGCATGGAGGTACGATCTCGAGGGCGTGCCAACGTACATTCGGAACAAGGAGGACTGGGAGAACTGTGAGAATTTCTCAGAAAGCGCTCTATCTCTTAAGCGGGTACGTGTTGATACATGGGCCGGGTGGATTTGGATCACGATGGACCCGGATATTGAGGATCTTGCGTCATACTTAGATCCTATTCCCAAACTCTATAAGAACTACGAATTCGAGGATTGCCGCATCGGCTGGTACAAGACAGTTGTAACGCCGTGCAATTGGAAGACTGTCATGGACGCCTTCAACGAAGGCTACCACGCAGAAGGCACGCACCCGCAGATGGCCAAGTATGGCGGAACAAATATGAGGCAGCCCGCCGTTGCCGTTGGTCGTCACACATGCATCCAAGTGAACCGCAATGACACATCGACCGAGGGCAGTGTGCTCCGACAATCAAGTCGAGATTTGCGCGTACACTTATTTGCGATAGGTCGGGAGCTTCAGGGCTCGCTACATGCGCTTTACACTGAGCATTTTGTGGCGGCAGCGAAGCGATTGGAACAGGAATTGTCGGAGACTTCCTCTCCCAGCGAAGTGATGCAAAGTTTTAAGCGGTTTCATCAAGAGGAGATGGAACGAGTAGGAGCGAAGTGGCCGAGTATCACTGACGTTGAAGTCAACGAAGCTGGTGGTACGTGGCATATCTTTCCGAACACCATAGTTCTCTCCGCCTTCGACGGGGCACTGTGGTACCGCGCTCGCCCTAATGGTAACGATCCGGATTCGTGTCTCTTTGATATATGGTGGCTCGGGCGTTACGCAGAAGGTAAGGAGCCTCCGCTACAACATGATCTTTACGAAAATCCTAGTGAATTTTCTGGTCAAAACCCCTTTCTCGAACAAGATTTTGGAAATCTAGGAAGCGTTCAATTGGGGATGAAATCGAGAGGCTTCTCCGGGGGACGGACGAGTCCGGTCCAAGAGGTCGCCGTGTCGCATTTGCACGACGTATTGTATGATTATATTTTTGACGATGCGCGCACGTGGTATCGGCGGAATTAGTCGATGCACCCGTCAATCCCAGCCGCAATGGCCTGGTCAGTGCGCCTTGGTATCTCTCCCACGCTTGAGTCCGTGACGTATTCCGCTGACAAGGGTGCGAGTACTGCAATCGATAGTACGAGGCAAGTGCGCTAACGCAAAGTACCTCGGGCCAAAGTTCGATCTTCTTTGGCATGCTATTTCGTCCCCGAAATGTGCGCCCAATCGAGGTGGTGGTGTAAATGCCGCAAGGGTGGTTGGAATAGCGTTCTCGCTACAGCATCAGGACGTTCAAGAGAAAGAAAGTCGGATGAGCGAAGATGTTGGCTACAGGCAATTTCCGTCCGTCGCAGTATGGGTATCGTTCCGCCTTCGCTCCGCGGTGCTGGGATCGCCCTGAGTAGCCGCTCGCGTCGAAATCATGTGCTTTCGATTTTTCATTCTGAAGGGCCACTATGCCGGTTTTTCCCGCATCACATCGCTCAAGCATTCTGATCGCTTCTTCGTAAACGGGGAATGGCCGAAACCGTTGAGGGCATCGACTGCGCATCTAGGATTTTATGACCGGCCTCACTTCTATTCCTCAACTTCACAGTGAAACGACAAGGAACTCCGACATGATTGCCGCTGAGGCGTTAGCCAGAAGTCTCAAGAGACATGGTGTCGACCTAATCTTTAGCCAATGCTTTCCGGTGCGGACACAGCATGTGTTGCCCAGATACGGTATACGCCAAATCGGGTTTCGTACGGAAAACTCCGGCGGCGCGATGGCGGACGGCTACGCACGCGTATCGCGGCACATTGCCGTGGTTGCGGCGCAAAGTGGTCCCGGCGCGACATTGCTTGTCCCTCCTCTTGCGGAGGCGCTGGCGGCATCAGTTCCTCTTCTTGCACTGGTGGAAGAGTATCCGCGCACCCAAGCGGATCGAAATGCGTTTCAAGAGCTAGATCATATGAAGCTCTTCGACGGGTGTTCGAAGTGGACACGTCGTGTCGACCGTGCTGATCGTCTTGACGACTATGTCGACATGGCGATTGCCAAAGCCACAAGCGGCAGACCTGGCCCAACTGTTCTCCTATTGCCTCAGGATGTTCTCAACGAGGAGGCAGCCTCGCCTTTGCGGTCCATGAAATTGGGGCACTATCCCTTGGATCGTCTTGTCCCAGAGGAGATGCTCATTGTCGAAGGTGCCGCCCTTCTGTCGCACGCAAAGCGCCCACTCATAGTCGCGGGTGGCGGCGTACACCTGTCTGATGCAAGCGCGGAACTCTGCAATCTAGCTGAGATGCTTGGCATT
>Ga0207052_10232_pt1 | contig 16308 bp, 17 predicted proteins | sample Alteio_BWMinCont_62_FD_153294 | JGI IMG/M metagenome (GOLD analysis project Ga0207052, IMG submission 153294) | Enriched cells from forest soil in Barre Woods Harvard Forest LTER site, Petersham, Massachusetts, United States -... | ecosystem: Environmental > Terrestrial > Soil > Temperate forest >...
ATCGCATTAAAAATAAATCCTCGGTCTTTAATTGGCATACAAATTCAAGGAGAAGCCTTATCCCGGTCAAAAGGAAAAGAAATCGCAAAAACGTTTATTAAACATAAATTGCAAGAAGATTCAAAAAATATTTTACTACACCAGTATTATACCCAGTTTCTCATTGAAAATGGGTTTGAGGTTGATGCTAAAAAGGAAATTGAGCATCTTATAAAATTTCCGAATTTAACCGCAGAAGAATTATTACAATTTGCGCGTTTAAGTCTGCAAGCACAATGGTTTGATTTGGCTGAAAAAATATTAAATCGTACGCGATTAATGCCAGACAAACAAGATTTATCCCATTATTTCTTAGCGCGCCTTAGCGAAATGCAGGGCAAAAATGATGTAGCAATTGAATGGTTTCGACAGGTCCTAACGGGCCCTTTTCATGTTTTATCACAAGTTCGAGCCAGTATTTTATTGTCAGATAAAAAACAATACGATGAAGCGTTAAAAATATTAGAACAAACACAACCTAATGAAGCTGCTGATAATAAGCAAATTTTATTTGCAACCATAGAAATTCTGAACAAGGCAAAACGCTATAATGAAGCGATGGCGCTTTTGAATGAAAATCTTGGCGATATGCCCGATAACATTGACTTGCTCTATACCAGAAGTTTATTAGCCAATCGCTTAGATAAATTAGACATTGCTGAAAATGATCTCAAAACCATTCTCACCTTACAACCGCATAATTTAGATGCACTCAATGCACTTGGTTTTTTATTGGCAGATAAAACAAAACGCTATAATGAAGCGCAGCAATATTTAACCACGGCTATCAATCTTGCGCCCAATAACGCTTCTATCCTAGATAGTTTAGGCTGGCTGTATTATAAAATGGGGCGTTATCAAGATTCAGTTAAAGCCCTACAAAAGGCCGTTGAAATTTCGCCTGATGGGGAAATTATGGCCCACTTAGGAGAAGTATTGTGGCAAATAAAAGATTTTGAGGGCGCTAAAAAAGTCTGGATGAAAGGGCTGGAAGAATCCCCCAAACATGAAAAAATCTTGAATGCGATGCAACGAATGATGGCACGGTGAGCGTCATTGGGCGCATACAGGATGCGCCCCTACCTCTCAACAAATCCTAAAGCGTAACACTTGGCTTTTCTGTTAAACCAAAATAATTATCCGCCATTTTGGCTGCTAACATTAATGCACCATAACCCGCCCCAATAGCAAGGGCAGTTTTAACCTTTGCACCGAGCATGTAACCCAATACACCCACAAAAACAGCATTGGTAATAATAAAAGAAAAGTTATATCCCCCAGTATCAAGCCCACCCGAAACGGCAGCAACTTCATTCAATGCTAGTTCCCTCATAAAATCTCCTTCAAATAGTCGAACAATTGTGTACAACAAAACCTCGTCTATCTTAACTTATTTTTAATTTAAAAATCGTGTAGACTCACTCTTTATACTAATACATTAAAAATAAGGTATCTAACTTTCCATGTCATTGCTCAAATTTTGTGTAAGCGCTTTGTTAATACATTTCAGCCATAGTGTAGCGGCGGGGGAAATAACCCCCCCCAAACAAGGTAACTTTTGTTTGCCAGGCACTCAACAACCCGGCCCCTTGGTCAGCTTTGGCCAACATGTTATTGATAAAAACCTTTTTCAATTTTTTTTCCTTGTCGATGACTATGTCGGTAAAAATAAGCATTTTGTTGATCTCGTGCCAGGAATTGTTTATGGGATCACAGACAGTTTTTCTGCTTTTCTCAATATCCCCATTGCTGCTGCCTTTAAACAAGATGATGCCCATTCTTCAGGTTTTGAAGATATGAACCTGACTTTCGAATATGCGTTTTACAACAAAAAAAGCAAAACGAATACGGATCAAGCGACCCTCGTAGGCACATTTTTCTTCCCCACTGGCTCTTTACATAAACAACCTCCTACGGGTTTTGGCGCAATGCATTATTTTGTAGGCGCAACTTATAATAAAACCTACCTAGAATGGTTTGCTTTTGCCTCCCCTGGCGTGTTGTTAACCACCCAAAAAGATAATGACAAAATCGGCAATGAATTTTTATATCAATTGGGCATCGGTCGAAATATTAAAAGCAACCCTGATAAATACATCATTGCAGGATTAGTCGAAGTCACGGGAACCTATGCAGAAAAAAACAAAGTAAACGGAAGTACTGATCCAAACTCTGGTGGAAATGTCGTTTATGTCACGCCCTCCCTGTGGGTTTCAACGCCAAAATTAATCTTTCAATTGGGTGCAGGATGGGCAGCAACGCAACATTTGTTTGGCAATCAAAAAAGAGAACATTATTTATTGATTACTAATTTTGGCTGGACTTTTAGCTAATATAGTGAAGAAAAACAGCCCTCACCCGCCTTGCGGGCACCCTCTTTTATTTTTTTAACTTAGGTTTTTCATAATTTTTTATTCTTTTTTTAAGCGGTAGGTGATTTTCCAAAGCAATGTTAATAAATTTTTCAATACTCTGGAGTAACTTTTTATGTTGTTTTTTTGCGACTACCCCTATAATCTCTGCAAACTCTCCTGTTGGATCTTCCTTATCAAATTCTCCTGTCAAGCTATTGCCACCGCCCCAATCTTCGCAATCTGTTGTAATAATAATATCTTGTATCATCACGGTTTCTTGAATTTTGGGGGGGGTTACCTTTAACATACTTTCTCACTGTGAGATGATTCTTACTATTAGAGACTAGCACGATGTTGGTATACTGGCATATACTGTTACGATGGCGGATAGGCTATACTTTTCCCCATAGTGTCATATTTTTGGATGAAAGTTTATGCAGGAAAAACTCTTAAAAATTATAGAAACTTCACCTTCACATCAAGTGAACCTAGGCGGGCAAAATATTCAGGATACTGATCTTGAAGAAATATTGCTAAAAATTCAGGAATTAAGACCTGATATTGAAGAGATCTTCTTATTCGGTAACAAACTAAAAGATAAAGGTGGGATCTTATTACAGCACTATGGGGATAAATTAAATAAATTATCTCGGATAGACGTGCAAGGCAATAATATAGGTGAAGATGGCATACTCGCAATGTGTACTTTACTGCAGAAAAAACCTCACCTAGAATTAGCCCTTCATGGAAATCAAATTCGAGATGTCAGGCGCATGGAAGAAATTAAAAAAATGGCGCTAAATAAAAAAAATCACAAAAAGAAATAAAGGCACATTTTTAATTTAAAACGTAATTACTCGCACTTTCTACGTGCCGCGGCATCCTGATACCGCGGACAAGCCACAGTAAGTAGGCTTCAAGACAAAAATTTAGAACGCTTTAACCATTTATTGTCAGGATAATACGAGAAAATCACGGATCCATCTTTAATGGCTTTTATCATAGGGGTCGCAAGATTGGTACTCACTGCAGGGCATCCCCAGCTACGGCCTAATCGTCCCATCGACTGAATAATTCCTGTATTCACATAATTTGCACCATGCATCACAATGCGCCTACGTTCTGCATTACCATTCACGCCTTGCTCAAGACCATGCAACGTTAAAGATAAACCATGTTTACCTTGGTAAGTTTTACCTGTGACAAAAACGCCTAAACTGGATTGATAGCTGCCCGGTACATCTGAAAACCGTTTAGCATGATTATCACCACTGCCACTGCCATGTGCGACATAAGTATGATAAATAATTTTATTGTTGAGCGTATCGACTACCCACAACCTTGGTTGTGTCGACGGGAGTGAGTAATCAATTATAGTGAGTAAGGGTTTACGTGCCACGCCCATCGCTTGGGCTTTACGATGTGCTTTGGTGGCTAATGCTAATACGGTTGGATTTATCTGCTTGAGGGCTTTGGGTTTTGCAGCGCTTTTTAAGTGGCTTTTAGCGGCAGATTTTACCTGGGTTTTTGTTTTAGCTTCAATCGACGGAATCATAAAAAGGCTAAGAAATATAAAACTTAAAATGGTAATCACGAAAAAATTAGTTAACTTGCAAAAATTGAATTTTATCATTATCTTGGCTCTCTTACTTCTTAGCGGAGCGTTAATATATAACATTTTCGCTCTGAATTACAGGATTATTACCTTTTTCATGTCAAATCAAGTTTGCCAGATTACTTTATTCTGCTGCGTTATTCTTTAAACTTATTTTGTTATGATAGTAATCTGGTTAATCAGGGGAATCATCATGCGCTGCAAATATCTTATTATTTTGGGCTTTCTGCTTGTAGCAGGTTGTACGATAGCCCCTAAACGCACTCCGCCACCCCAAGCAACGCCTACGGATCAAAGTTGGCAGGCCCAAGGGAGGCTCGCGGCAACCCAAGGTAATAAAGGGGGGAATGCTTCTTTTACTTGGCAACAAAAAGGCAATTCTTATTTAGTGAGATTATTTGGCCCTTTTGGTTCTGGCAGCGTTGTGATTAAAAATTATCCGGCTTATATCGAGTTAAAAGAAGCAAATGGAAAAATAACGCGTGCACAAACTCCTGAACAATTAATGCAAAAAATCGCCGGATGGCAAGTGCCTCTTAATGGCCTACAATATTGGCTAAAAGCCACTCCACTTCCTTCACAACACCACGTGCAAGAGTTGGATAATCAAGGGCGTTTGCGCTATTTAGCACAAGATGGCTGGAAAATATTTTATGAACACTATCATGAAAATCCACTGCTTCCCAGTAAACTACGCTTAGAAAATAAAAATATTAAAATTAAAATAGTGATTACGTCGTGGACAACACAATAAAACATTTCAGTTTGCCCTCTCCTGCAAAAATTAATCGATTTTTGCATATCACCGGCAGGCGAAAAGATGGATACCATAACTTACAAACGTTATTTCAATTTTTAGATTATGGCGATAGTTTGCGCTTTACAAAGCGCGATGACAATCTTATTAAATTATACCCTGATACCCTACTAGGCATTCCTAATGAAACGAATTTAATTTATCGCGCAGCCAAGCTGCTACAGCAGACCGCCAACATTCCCCTGGGCGTTACGATTGAAATTCAAAAACGACTTCCTTTAGGCGCCGGTCTAGGGGGAGGCAGTTCAAATGCTGCAACGACTTTATTCGCTTTAAATATTCTCTGGCAACGCCACTTGCCCCTCACACGCTTAATTGCTTTAGGGGCCACGTTGGGCGCAGATATTCCCATTTTTCTTTATGGACACTCGGCCTTCGCAGAAGGAACGGGAGATCAATTCACCCCAATAGACTGCGAGTCACCCTGGATATTAGTTATTACACCACCTTGCCAGGTTAATACTGCAAAAATGTTCGCCCATACAGATTTGACAAGAGACACGCCAAGGCTCAGAATAAGGGCCCTTGACTGGTTGCAGTTAGGTAATGATTTTGAGCCTTTGGTGAGAAAGCTTTACCCGGAAGTCGATGCAGCAATGAAATGGTTGTCTCGCTATTCAACCGCAAGACTTTCTGGTTCTGGAGCAAGTGTGTTTGCTTGTTTTAATTCACGGCAGCAAGCAGAAGAAACCTTAGCGTTACTCAAGCAGCCGTTTACGGGTTTGGTAGCGAAGGCAGTGAATATTTCTCCGTTACACAAAAAAGCGGATGAGTTAGGTTTTTTACTAGATGGGGTGTCGCCAAGCGGTAAGGCACAGGGTTTTGATCCCTGCATACCTAGGTTCGAATCCTAGCACCCCAGCCATTTAATCATTTTACAAACTAATACTATGGGGTTTCCACCGTGTCAGATATGATGGTTTTTAGTGGGAATGCCAGTGTGCGTCTTTCAGAAAACGTCGCTCGGCTACTAAGTGTACCATTGGGAAGCGCCACCATTAGCCGTTTTAGTGATGGCGAAATTATGGTGGAAATATTAGAGAACGTCCGGGGTAAAGACGTTTTTATCATTCAATCTACTGCCGCTCCCACCAATGATCATCTCATGGAATTGTTATTAATCACCGATGCATTGCGTCGTGCTTCTGCGCTTCGCGTCACAGCGGTAGTCCCCTACTTTGGCTATGGTAGACAAGATCGTCGCATCCGTTCTTCTCGTGTCCCTATTTCTGCAAAGGTGGTTGCCGATCTATTTGCTGCCGTCGGAATAGATAGGTTATTAACGGTAGATCTTCATGCTGATCAGATCCAAGGCTTTTTTAATATGCCCGTAGACAACGTCTATGGTTCCTCGGTGTTGATCACCGATATGCTGAAGCAGCACTACTCTCATCCTGTCATTGTTTCTCCAGACGTCGGGGGCGTGGTTCGTGCTCGCGCTATTGCAAAACGGATCAATGATACTCACCTTGCTATTATTGATAAACGTAGACCACAGCCCAATGAGACAGAAGTCATGAATATCATTGGTGATGTGAGAGGGAGAACTTGTATTTTAGTCGACGATATCGTCGATACCGCCGGCACATTGTGCTTGGCTGCCGAGGCCCTTCGTGACCAAGGTGCCACCAAGGTAGTGGCGTACTGCACGCATCCCGTGTTATCCGGTAAAGCCATTCAAAATATTGAAAACTCTAATATTGATGAGTTGGTCGTTACCGATACCATTGCGCTCGGTGCCTCTGCTAAAGCCTGCAAAAAAATTCGTCAATTAAGTATTGATGCCATGCTTTCTGAGGCCATAAGACGCGTCAGCAACGAAGAATCGATTAGCTCTATGTTTTCAGTTGTCTAACAAAATCCCCCGCTGCTTCCGCCGTCGCTAAAGCTATGGCGGACAAGACGCCGCGCGGCTCGTTGCTACGCTCAGAAGCTGCTTATAAAGTAGACATAGATAAATATACTCTTAAAAATCCTGCAGATGTGGTAAACTTTCACCCCTCTATTGGTCGCAAATAGAGCAATTTTAACCAACTTGGAGTTTTACCATGGCAAAATTTAATTTTGAACTAGACATAACGCCGCGTGAAACGTTTGGGAAAGGTGCGAGCCGCCGCCTACGTAAGCATGAAAACAAAGTCTTAGGGATTATCTATGGGGGAGATGAGAAGCCTCTGCCTATCACCTTGAACGGGTTTCATGTCAACAAAGCGCTCGAAAATGAAGCCGTCTTTTCACACATTTTAACGTTGAACCAAAATGGTCAAAAGCAAAAAGTCGTGCTAAAAGATCTGCAACGCCATCCCTATCAACCGAGAATACTGCATATTGATTTTTTACGGATCAGTGAAAATAAACCCATTACCATGCATGTACCGCTCCATTTTATAGGCGAAAAAGTCGCTCCGGGCCTAGTACAATCTGGTGGGACTTTCACCCATCATATGGTGGAACTTGAAATCAAATGTTTACCGCGTCATCTCCCTGAATACATCGAAGTGGATGTTTCAACGGCTGAACTGGATCACGTGGTTCACTTATCTCAAATCAACCTGCCCGCTGAAATAGAATTAACCACTACGGTTCATAGCGCTGAAGATGATTTGCCTGTCATTAGCCTCCATTTACCTAAATTCGTAGAAGAAGTGGTAGAAACGCCTGTTGAAGCTGCAGCCGTACCTGCTACGGCAGAAAAGTCAGCAACGGCTAAACCTGGAGCTGCAGCTAAACCTGCTGAAGGGTCGTCAAAAGGTGGCAATAATAAGTAATATTGTCTTAATTGTGGGGCTAGGAAATCCTGGTCCCCAATATGCGCCAACACGACACAACGTTGGGTTTTGGTTGTTAGAAAAACTCTGTGAACAATATCGAGGCTCTTTAAATCTAGAGCCTAAGTTCAAAGGGATCACAGGGTGCGCGACAATCGATGGTCATGTGTGTCGTTTACTGCTTCCTACCACCTATATGAACAAAAGTGGTGAGGCAGTTTCTTACATCGCAAATTTTTACAAGATTTTGCCAAAACAAATTTTGGTAGTACATGATGATCTCGATTTACCCACTGGCAGTGCTCGCCTCAAATTTGATGGCGGTCATGGGGGTCATAATGGTTTAAGAGATATTATTTCCGCGTTCAATAGTAATGAATTTTTTAGATTACGCTTAGGCATAGGCCACCCGGGGGAGAGAGAGCTAGTGCATGATTATGTGTTGCATAAACCAAATTTAGATGATAAACAAAAAATTCAAGACGCCATTGACGCGTCTCTTGCAGTTATTCCAGATGTCATCCGTGGCAACATCGAAAAAGCCATGACAAAATTACATACCCTTGCAAAATAAAGAGAGGCTTACATGGGATTTAAATGCGGTATCGTTGGCTTACCCAATGTTGGAAAATCAACCCTCTTTAATGCCCTCACAAAAGCCGGAATAGCCGCAGCAAATTACCCCTTTTGTACGATCGATCCGAATGTGGGTGTAGTAGCAGTCCCTGATCTGCGTCTTGATGCATTAGCTAACATTGTAAAACCCCAAAAAGTGATCCCTACCACTATGGAATTTGTTGATATTGCGGGTTTAGTCAAGGGCGCTTCTAAAGGAGAGGGTCTTGGCAACAAATTTTTACATAACATACGAGAAACAGAGGCCATTGCCCATGTCGTGCGCTGCTTTATTAACGATGATGTCACGCATGTTGCAGGTAAAGTCGACCCTAAAGAAGACATTGATACCATTAATACAGAATTGATTTTAAGTGATTTAGACAGTGTAGAAAAAGCGTTATATAAAGCTAAAAAAAGCACTAAAGCGGGCGATAGTACTTCTAAAAATCAATCTAGTTTACTTGAAAAACTCAGTGCCCATTTAGACCAAGGCAATCCCGCCCGCACGTTTGCTGTGATAGAAGAAGATAAGCCATTCATTGACGGCTTACAATTGCTCACCCGCAAACCCATGATGTTTATTGCCAATGTCGACGAACATGAATTTTCACATAATCCTCTCGTATCTGCAGTAGAAGCTATTGCGGAAAAAGAAGGCGGCAGTGTGGTAGTCGTGTGCGCCCAATTAGAAGCGGAAATAGCCGACTTAGAAGATCAAGAAAAATTAGAATTTTTAAAAGAAATGGGGCTCTCAGAGCCCGGATTAAATCGTGTGATCCGCAGTGGTCATAAACTGCTCAATTTGCAAACTTATTTTACAGCAGGCGTCAAAGAAGTACGTGCGTGGACTTTTCCTTTAGGCGCCACTGCCCCACAAGCGGCCGGTAAAATTCATACTGATTTTGAAAAAGGCTTTATTCGTGCTGAAATTATCGCCTATGAAGATTTTATTAAATATAACGGTGAACAAGGCGCTAAAGAAGCCGGTAAATGGCGATTAGAAGGCAAAGAGTATATTGTCCAAGATGGAGACGTGATCCATTTTCGCTTTAATGTGTAGTGGTTGACCGTTTACGGGAGAAGGTGGCACAGAAGAGTATTACAGTTTTACGACGCAATTCACTTCACTACCCGTCCCAATATACTCTAATTTGTCGAAACTTAAATTATTCGCAAACGCAATACCCCGACCGTGGTTATCTGTCGAACGCGTCACGTCAAACTCTAAATACTTTTTGAAATCAAACCCTGGCCCTTGATCGCGGATATTCAAAATTATTTCGCTTTTTGTTTTAAAATAAGAAATAAAAACGGTTTTATTTCTATTGTTTGCGTGAGATTCTCTTTTTAAGATCTCCTCTCTCCATTTTGATTGTAAATTTAATTCGGTCTTCTCATCATAACTAATCCCTAAATTCCCATGTTCGTGAGCATTAATAATAATTTCTGTAATGCCCAGCACTGTTTTATCTGGTTTGGGGAAAAGTGTTGCTAAACTCAAACTAATCGCTTCAGCTTCCTCTAATTTATTCACTTTAAAAACAGCCTGATCCATAAATTTCAATAGGGTATGTGTGAGATCGACTTCTGTTGTTAACGTACGTTGCGTACTATATAAAAGAATAGCTGCTCTCACAATGGAATTAAAAATAACGGGGGAGTAAGGTTTAACTAAATAATGATACACCCCTAATTTAAAACCTTGGATCACATTTTCTTTTTCACCTGAAGCCGTTTGCATGATAACAGGAATTTTTTTTAATTTTTCATTCTCATTACGTTTCATCAGAAATTCCACGCCTGACATGACCGGCATGGCACGATCTAATAACACCACATCGATGTCGTTAACCGCTTTTTTTAAGGCTTCTATTCCTTCAAAACCGTCCACACAGGTAATGACATCATGATCAGCATTTTCACCAAGTCGAATAAAGCCAGCTAACAACTGTAAATTTGCCCTATCATCATCAATGATCAGTATTTTTCGTTTCATTCGCTTTTACACCCTGCACTTATTTAATAAGTATATAGGACTTTGCGTACGTTAGTTAGATTACAATACTTTTAATAGGACGCTTGACTTGACAAGATGGCAAGAGACAGAGAAAATGGCCGCCTCCCATGAGTTCTTCGGCTATGTAGCTCAGCTGGTTAGAGCGCGGCACTCATAATGCTGAGGTCGGTGGTTCGAGTCCACCCATAGCCATTCTACTCCGCTCAGAAGCTACGTAGAACAAGTTCCCTCGCAATACATTGATTTAAAGAAAATAAACCTACGAAGCCTTGGCGAAGTAGGGCCATAGCCAGCAGGGCCGGTCTGTGTGCCGGCCCTTTTTTAAAGTGTGCTGGTGTGATTACCACCAACGACAACTTTTGTAGCATCGTAAGTATCCACAACGATCGCAATAACAATGTTTATGACATTTATAGCAAGGGTTGTAACAGGATGAATAACAACTCTTATAACAAGGAGAGGAACAGCTATAACACCCATTCGCTGCTGCACCCGCTGAATAAATAAGTAATATGCTACTTAAAACAGTTGCTAATTTTTTCATATCTCTAACTCCTCAATTTAAAAAAAAGCACTAAGGAGACTGTCAAGGAACAAAAATAATTCAATTTTTTTTACAGTGTATTTTTACAGGACAAAGTTAAAAAACAATAGACTAATTAAATTGATAGCGCTGTGCTATTATTTCTTAATATTTTATTAAACATTTTTAGGACACCATCATGTTTCAATATGAAATTGCGCTTGTGGTTGGCAGTCTTCGAAAGGAATCACTCAATCAAAAACTAGCTAACGCGCTTGCTAAATTAGCACCCCCTACATTCACTTTTAAGCAAGTGCAAATTGGGAATTTACCACTTTATAATCAAGATGATGATAATAACCAAGCCGAATCTGTTAAAAAACTCAAAGCTGATATCAGCTCAGCACATGGACTGATATTTATTACACCTGAATATAATCGCTCAATGCCAGGCGTACTTAAAAATGCACTGGATCATGGATCTCGCCCTTATGGTCAAAATGCTTGGGCAGGCAAGCCTGCGGGTGTGCTAGGGTGTTCCCCAGGGGCAACGGGAACGGCCCTCGCACAACAACATTTGCGCAATGTGCTGGCGTATTTAGATGTCCCTACTTTAGGCCAACCTGAGGTCTTTATTCAAGTAAAAGAAGGGTTGTTTGATGCAGCCGGAAATATTGGAGAAAAGAGCAAACCGTTCTTGCAAACCTGGATGGATAAATATGTCGCATGGATAGAAAGGCATTCGCTATAGTCATTTTTTTAATTTTTTTTTGTCATTATTCGATTCTTCAATTTTATTGTTATTGGTTTTTTCTATATCTTCAAGCATTAACAAGGGAGGCTTTCTCTTATTTTCATTTCCATTGGGTTTATCTATAGATTTACCAACTTTGTGTATAAAATCATAATCTATTTCTATCTCCCCACTTTTTGCTTTTAATTTTAGTTCTTTATACCATTTTTTATGCAAATTCAACATCTCTTCTTCTTTGCCTAATTTTTTTAGACCATTCATTTTTGTGATCTGTACTGACAAAACAGTTCCGCCAAAAATATAGAAGGCGAACTTCGCCTTTGCATCTACAAATTTCTCTAATACTATCATGTTTTTCATTACAAAATTTTCCAAAAAATTGATTCTTTCAGCCTTATCAGAAAACGGTATGTTAATCAAATCATTTAGTTTATTCGTAATTTTTTTACACTGCGCATTCGTAAAATCATAGTGTTCGACAGGATCATCGACGATCTTTCTATAATTGTTATCTAATTTTGCACAGCTTTTTATAAATTTTCTTGCGGCACTTCTGGCTCCCTTAAAGGGTTTTGTTTTTTCATCTGTTTTTTGTAAATGATAGAAATTACAGACAGAAGCATATAATAACATTCCCCCTATAGAATCGACACGTACCTCTTCAGTAAGCTCATCAAATTTTGCTAATATATCAATGATTTCTTGATCACTTGCGGTTTGGGGAGCAACTTTCGATATCATTTTTTGAAAAGTTCTTGCCGCCAATTTAGTTAGTTCAATTTTTTTAGTATCATCTGTATTAATGTTGTTAATTAGCTTTAAGGTATGATAAAAAAATAATGCAATTTCTTTTATTTCCTTACTGATTATTTTCTTACTGAGTTCAAGAATTTTTTGTGTTTGTTTTTTAGATGGGAATGCATTACTTTCTTTCATCTTAATATACCTCCCCTACTTTACATTCTAGTGTATAGGCACACTTTAAAATGCATTGTCGAAAAAACGATACACTAATAAGTTATAATACTAACACATTTTAAACCTTAAAAAAAATATAGCACACAATATAGCGTTAAAATAATTTATGATAACGATGACAGTAAGGGGTTTTTCCAGTTTTTAGATAATATTGTTGATGATAAGCTTCAGCAGGCCAAAATACGTTCACTGGTTTTAGCACGGTTGCGACCATTATGCCTTTGTGCGCTAGTTTTCCAATTAAGCTTGTTGCTACACTCTTTTGTAATTCATCATAAAAAAAGAGTGCGCTCACATATTGTTCCCCGATATCTGGACCCTGCCCATTTTTTTGCGTGGGATCATGTATTTCAAAAAAATATTGCGTGAGTGTCTCGTAAGTTAATTTCAGCGGATCAAAAATAACGCGTACTGCCTCAATGTGCCCGGTACGCCCCGTACAGACTTGTTCATATGTTGGATTTAAAAGATCTCCGCCCGTGTATCCTGCTTCCACTTTTAAGACACCGGGTAATTTTTGAAAAAAATATTCTACCCCCCAAAAACAGCCCGCAGCAAAAATAGCCTCTTCCGTATCTTGGATTTCAAGTTCGGGAACAAAATCCAGGCTAAGTGAATTCACACAATGTCTTAAATTCAGAGCAGTATATTGCTCTCCTTTGAAAACATGACCTAAATGGCCTTGGCATCTTGCACATAAGATTTCAGTACGTTTACCATCGCCCTCTGGCATATAAAGCACGGCACCAGCCACTTCTTGATCAAAGCTAGGCCACCCACAAGCAGATTGAAATTTTGACTGCGATCGAAATAAAGCCAAACCGCATTGTCGGCATAAATAAGTCCCCGGTCTTTCAGAATGGTTATATTCTCCGCTAAAAGGAGGCTCTGTTCCTTTTTGATGCAGGATCTGTAATAACCCAGGGGTAAGACTGTCCGTTTTGATAACCATTTAGGCATTCTAACCGCTATAAGCTAGTCTGGCAATTGGCGTTGCAGCCCATTTCAAGATCAACCCATGGTTATTATTTACGTTTACGGTGCGAACCTTTTCAATTTCCATTTTATCCATCATAGCGTAGACCAAAATGAGACTGGAGAGTTGATTATTGATAAAATTTTTATCCAGAAAAGGGACAGTGTGAATGATTTGATCTTCAGTTTTGTTGGTCAATAGCGCAATGGCTTCTAATACCCCTGCTTTAGTAAAAGTATTGCTACTCTCCCCCACAATAAAATTACATAATGGCTGAACCAAGAAATTATGCACGGCACCCACGGCTAATACTGGTGAGCCTTTTGCAATTTTATGATCCAATATTTCTTTAGCCAGCAAATCAAAAGTGAGCGTTTCCTTTGCTAAATCAATAGTTGCTTGAACCTCTTCTGTTTGCATGGGATAGGGTGTTTCATCCACGGTTTTATTTAAAACCTGGCTCATCATTAACGCATAAAAAGTTTCAGAAGCCAGATCAGTTCCTATCATATAAAAGGTATCGAAGGGATCTTTGGCTGTCAGTTGCATACTGCCCCCACCAATATCCCAGACGATAGGCGTTTCTAACAAGTCTGTGCCCTCAAGCTGGTTAAGTGCCCCATAGTAAGCTAAGATCCCTTCATCCTCTTGAGAAATAATTCTCACCGAGATCTCTAATTTTTGGTGAATGTGTTCTGCAAACTCCTGCCCATTCAGTGCTTCTCTGAAAGCGGCCGTGGCTACTCCCACTTGTTGTAAATCTCCATGATGAGTCAAACCGGATGTGTCATATTCTTTTTGGATTAATCTCTTAGCGAGCATCAGGGTTTCTAAGCCCATTTCTTGGATCAAATCTGAAAATTCATTCGATTCAGAATGAATTAAGTCCATGCGGTAAGGGACAGGTATAGCGCCTTGCGCAAAGACTTGATCAATGTCCAAAGAGCAGACATTGACAATAGCTCCCATATATTTAGTTGCGCCTGATCCAATATCATAAGCAGCATAAGGAAGGTAACACCCAGACTCAATGGGAGAAAAGGTCATATTTTGTGTTATTTCAGGCGTAACGACATCCATAGTTAGAAACCGACCTAATTAATAATTTTGTAATCTTACCAGCTAAGAGTGGCGTGTTCAAGCAGGATTGCAATAATAAGCAGCACAAAGTGAGTTAGTATAGGCACTCACTCTAAAGAAGTGAAATCTGTCAAAATTATTTATTTTTGGGGCCAGAAGGATTTTTAGAGATGGAAGGCGTCATTTTTCTTTTTTTGGATTTTTCCTTCTTTTCACTCTCCTCGTCTTTTGACTTCTCTGGATTTGAAAAGGTAACGACTTGACGTCGTTTCTTTGACGAGATAGCGGGTTTATCTGTTTGGGGTTCAACAATCGTATTGTCAGTAAGGTTATCCTGAGCGGATCCGTTACTTATATTTGGTTTTCTAATGAAAATATAACGAAATATATTTGAAATAAAGATCCAAACTTTTTTGAATCCCCTCGGTTTCTTGACCAGGTTTTCGTCTGTCGAAATCTTACCGGATTTTGGTTTTTCTTCCTGCTGCTTATTTTCGTCTTTTGTATAGTAATGATTTAAAATTTTATTCGTAAATTTAATTTTATATTTTTGACATATCTCTTTAAAATTTTGCTCAAATTGACTTTCCTTTTCATCCTGACTAATGATCCCCTTGTCAATAAATTTATTAATTTTATCCTTTAGTTGTTTAAACTCTTCATTCGCAAGTTGAATTTTTACTGATCTTACGATCTTCGGTTCAATTAATTCTTCACCAAGATAAATATTAAAAACGGGTTTATAGCGTTCTTCATTAAAGTATTGATCGCTATAAAATTTATTGTGTTCATTAACATCGTCATGAATACTTTCATATTCCCAATGTAGTCCAGAGTTGATAACCTTAAAGTTCCATAAGGTGCCTTGATTAGGGCTGTATATTAATTCGTAGTTTTGACCATAAAGAGATAAACCTATATTCAAATGCTGACATAATAATTGCAAATGCTCACCAGATACCATCACCGAATTTAATAATTCACCTATATATAAGGCATAATTTTTACATCCGCCTTTTAACCAAGATTCTTTCCCCTCATTGACAATTTTTTCAAGTAAATCATTTTTCCTATTAAAAAGTATTTGTTCTTTTATCTTATTTTCGGTACGAAGCCTCTCTGGAATATTATTTCTATTTAAAGCAATATTCGCTATTTCTTTCTCTTTTTCAGAAAAAGGGTCTTTTTCAATGAATTCTAACTCTTTTAGATATTGATTACGCAATGTTTTCATTAGCGTCATATTACTGTTATAAATCGGGATATAAACATCCATCACTGCGCCCTTTTCAATATATTCTGAGAAAGCACCCTGACCTTCATTTTCCCATAATAAAGGGGCTTGATTGAATAAAAAAGATCCTAAATAATAACGTAAAACAGGAGAAAGAATAGCTTCATGATCAATCGGATTGGCATAGTTATTGAGCAACGTTTTGATTTGACTCCAAGAAGGCGTGAAATCTAATTTGTAAAACATTTTAAAAGATTCTAAAATTCTTAAATAGGCAGGTTGACTAAAGATTTCTTCCAATTCGTTATTGTCGAGTTTGGCTTTTAATAAATGGGTTAAACAATTTAAGCCACAATTGTTATGCCAACCTGTTGCTTTACAAATTTTGTCTTTATTTAATTTAAGATTCTCAGTGTTTTCTAACATTTCACAATTCCTATATATAGGTTTTATTTATTTGAAATGCGATAGATTTCCTGGCTCTGTGCTTGCAAAACAAATTCATCAAAAGTCATTGGCTTTGAAAAATAATATC